>Ga0302320_10006096_pt1 | contig 26868 bp, 24 predicted proteins | sample Bog_T0_3_FD_202130 | JGI IMG/M metagenome (GOLD analysis project Ga0302320, IMG submission 202130) | Peat permafrost microbial communities from Stordalen Mire near Abisko, Sweden - Bog_T0_3 | ecosystem: Environmental > Terrestrial > Soil > Wetlands > Peat | place: Sweden: Abisko, Stordalen Mire...
GACCCTGCTGCGCGGCCAGCCCGTGCAACCCCAGCGCCTCACCGCCGAACTCATCGAGCGCAAAAGCACCGCACCGCCGAAACCAAAAGTGGCTTGAATTGGCCATCACTTCATCCAGCGTGGGTGCTTAATAATCGTGACACCATTTGATGTAAACATTGATCGTTACGGAGGTCAGGAACGAAACAGCATTGCCCGCCAGTGAAACCAACATGCACCGGCCTAGCCAAGCGAGCGGACGGGTGGCTGGCTTCGGAGACAAATACCTGCACATCAGATAAATCACTCCTCCCTCGATTGCGACGATGGCAATCTCTGCATATCCCAGGTCTAACGCACTCACCGACTGATATGACGGAAAATTCCAATAAATTAACCCGGCAAGCTCCAAATAAATACTGCGTGTCAGCATATCGAGCGAAATGAAACAACTTTGGAACATGGGCCAGGTCAGAACGTGCATCCCCAATACCCAAAAGATGAAGTGACGCGGGCCTTGGAACTTTCGCAGCAGAAACACGATGAAGATGGATTCGAGCAGGATGGACAGGCAGATGACCGGCAGCCCTGTCCAAAAGCCGGATATCCAATTCGGCGTGCGTGTGGCATAAAATAAATCAGAATATTCACCATAGACGATGGGGTCGGCATGGACAGCGCAGGCGGAAGACAACAGCACGGCCAGGATTGCAAAAGCAAGCAGACCGCGACGGGCCTGAAGTCTCATAAGCTGATTCGCTTTGGATGCTATGTCCGTCACTCCCGGCTGTCCACAAGAATGAAGTTTCAGTGCAGTGATGCCCTGGCCGTCCGAATCCATTCTCTCGCCTCGCGCGATGGGAAGAGGGACTGGTTGAGGGGTTTTGAATTTACTCTCCTCCTCACCACGGCCCTCTCCTCCATTTTATGGAAGAGAGGGAGCATTTGCCATTTTTTGTCGCAACGGCTCAACTCTTCAGTCAGGGATATCAGCTCTCCAAGGCGGCGACGCGATTCTGCAAATCCGCGATTGAAGTATTCATGTCGCCGCATTGCAAATTCAGGCCATCAATCGTGGACTGCTGCGACGTGATTTGCGCCTGCTGCGCGTCAATCAGCGCTTTGTGGCCGTCCGCAAGGACTCAGGGCGCAATTTTCGCCACTTCGCTGCTCCACGCGCCCGTGCCCGCCGGATTGACCGCGCGCACCCGCGAATACACCTTCGCGCCGCTCGTGAAGCTGGAAACCGACGTCTTGGACTTCGTCACGCTGGGATGATTCGTCCAGGTGCCCGTCACCGGGTCGGGTGTGGTCTGCACTTCAAACGACGCCGCGTTCGGCATCGGGTCCCAGCCAAGTGCGCGGAAGAAGGGATTTAGGAAGTCGTCGCGCAACTGCGCTTCGGCGTAACCGGGTTGCTTGAGTTCTGCAAGGCGCTTGCCAAAAGATTCGACGAGGCGGTTCAACTCTTTTTCAAAAGACTCAAACGTGGTGTCGTTCGGCATGCTGCGGCGAGTGTGCGAAGGAAAACCGGCAGCGTCAATTCAAAGGCAGGAGGAAAGAGAAAGGAGGAAGGAGCAGGGAAATGGCAGATGGGAGTTGGGAGCTGGGGGAGGAGGGGAAGCCTAGCCGACTTTCGACCGGCGTCTGGCCGGTCTGGCCGGTTTTGAATCCGGTATTTTGAACATTTTTTCATCCTGCGTCCAAAGTTGGCACATCGGGACTCCCAGTCCGAAGGCAATCGAGGCGCGGATCAAGATGCTCTGGTCGCTCGAGCCGCGTTCGAGCCGGTCAATGGTCTTCGGCGAGACGCCGGTGAGCTTGCCCAACTGGTGCAGCGTCAGCCCGCGCCGCTCGCGCCAGGCGCGCACATTCTGGCCGGCGATCTCTCCGCCGGCGCTGCCGCAGAGCGGGTCGGAAGCGGGCCGGAGTTTGCGGAACGGTTTGCGGGCGGGTTTGTGGAGCGGTTTTTTCTTCTGCTGGGCCATGCGGCGATTGTGCGCCGGAAAGCTGGCAGAGGCAATCTTGAAGTCAGAAGTCAGAATGAAGAAGACGGAGGGCGGAAGGAAGTGGGAAGGAGAAATGAGGATGGAGGATGGAGGATTTTCTGCGCAAGTTCCTTAGAGACAGGCAAGTATGCTTGCAAGGTTCCGGCATGTCTTATGCTGCTTTTGGGTGGAATTAGCTCAACAAAATCAGAACCAAAAAACTTTATGGAACAGTTCATCGAGGGCTTTCAGCATCTCTACGATATCAAACCGGTCAAACAACTTGCCCCGCTCATGGGCGCTTCGGAGTCTCTGCTTTATAAATGGGTGGAGACGGGGGAGCAGCATCGCACGAATCCGGCGGAGTATATCGTGGCGATGACGCACGCCACCGGGGATTTTGGAGTGGTGGATTGTATGTGCCACGGGTTGGGTGGGACGTTTGTGCCCGACCCCTTGGTGCGCGGCGCGGTCTCGCTGGATTTGTCCAAGGCCAGATGCGCCTTGATGCTTCATCTTGGTGAATTTGTGGCTGCGGTGGCGCGCGCGGTGGTGACGGGCAGCATTTCGCGGTGTCATGCCAGGGCTGTGCGGCAATGCTGGAACAAATTGAAGTCGGTGGGCGAGGCGTTTGTGCGCGCATGCGAGCGCAGCGCTTGCGCACGGTCACCGTCCAGCACTGACCCAGCGTGCCATAACTGAAGCTGAGCGGTACAAGCCAGACTGGCCACCAGCTTGCGCACGGCCACCATCGGGACAAGTCGTTGTTCCGGCCAAAAGCAGTCCGGCGGGTGGGAAATGGCATGTGTTTGGCAATAAACACACAGACAATGGCAATTTCGGGTTAGGTTTATTTGCCGGGCGCATTAGGTTTGTGATCATGGATTGCGATGTGCCATTTCGGAAAGAGAAATTGAATGAGTTCAAGGTGTTGCCATACCCGGAACAGGCGCATTGGGTTTTATGCAGCGGCAAAAGATGTCTGGCGATCCTGAACGATCACAGAAAATGGCTATGCTTCGCCACCGGCAAGGAGTTGACCGATGTCGTCACAGTGCGTTGCGACTGAATTCAATTGCGGGTGACACGGATTGAACAGGAGGGAAGGGAGTGCAAGGGATTGAGCCTCCAACTACGGACATGGCCCCGATAACAGGCTAAAACCCGAACATCGGAGGAACCAAATGCGCAGATCCGTCTATCACCAGAGCCGGTTTAACATACACCATAAACACCTTTTTGCATTTTTTTAAAGGATTGTGTCTTTGACAAACTTTCAAAGGCACAGCGACACCAACTCCGTCGCCCCGTCCAAGCGGGGAGCGGGCTGGGGTGAGGGGGATTGAGATTGTAGAATCATTAGCCTCCTCACCCCGACCCTCTCGTCCTTTTGGGAGGAGAGGGAGTGAAAATGTCAGAGGCATAATCTCATTTTTTTGCACCCGCTTGCGCGAATGGTGCGTATGGTCCGGCAAATCCCGCGCACGAAATCTCAATGGAACGGAAGACGATTCTAGTTGTTCCAATGTCGCTTGTGGAGGCGTTTGGGAATGGACGGGCTGAAAAAGGTGTTCCCTTTGTGGATTTCCCGGATCGCGGTGCACACATCGTCAGCGGAGGTTTGTTTGATGAGATAACCCATCGCGCCGGAGTTGACCGCCGCGATGATATACGCCTCATCGTCATGCGCTGAAAGCATGAGCACTTTGGTGGCGGGAACGGCATTGAGAATATGGCAGGTGGCTTGCACGCCGTTAAGCAGCGGCATGGTCACGTCCATCAGGACCAGGGCGGGATGCAGTCTTCTGACCATGGCGACCGCCTGGTGGCCGTCTGTGGCTTCGCCGACCACTTCCAGGTCGTCTTCGAGTTCCAGAATCTTTTTAAATTCCCTGCGCACGACCTGGTTGTCGTCCGCCATCAGGACAGTAATTGGTTTCATTATTCGTGTTATGTCTCAGACATTGGTGCTTGATTATGTTCAATATCATGGGTCGGCTGCCATTTCGTCCATGGGGTGAACACCCCTGTGACGAAAAAATTTGTGAATGGCTGCATACCGATCCCGGGCTGGATGATTGCCAATCCCTTCAGGATTTCTTGCCGGCAAATCGAGGTTGCAGGGATTCAGTGGAAATTGCCCCGCCTTGCATCAAGGCAGATAGACGGAGCGGTAAAACCGTTGCTGAAGATTTGGGGCGTTGGTGTCTGTGAATGTGAACGGCGAGGTATTGGTGAAGAGCGGCACCCAGTCAATGAGGTTGCTTGAGCCTTGCACGGCATAATTGAATCCGGGCACGCCGGCGATATCGAATTGGATTTGGTTGCCGCCGTAAACCACCGGCGTATCCAATGCCGGTGCGGGCGTCGCGTAAACTGACAAGACCGCGTTGCTGCTGGTCACGCTGCCGTAAGGGCCCGTGATCAACACACTGTAATTGCCGGAGTTGGTCGCGCTTATATCGTTAAGCGTCAGCGTCGGACTTCCCGCAAGCATCACCTCTCGTATCCGGTGGTTGCCTGTATCGGCGATATAAAGGTTGCCGGCAGCGTCCACAGCCGCTCCGAAATTATAAGAAAGATTTGCGCTTGTCGCCGCACCGCCATCACCGGAAAAACCATTGGTGCCATTGCCTGCAACTGTGTTAATGATGCCGTTGGTGTCAACTGCACGGACGCGATCGCCTTGGCCGGGAATATACATATAGCCGACGACATGCAAAACCGACCCTGTAAACCCATTAATGCTGGTATTTGTCGCCGCACCGCCATCAGCGGAATAACCACTGCTGCCATTGCCTGCCACAGTGGTGATGATGCCGTGAGTGTCCACTTCACGGATGCGATTATTATAGGTGTCTGTGATATAAAGGTTGCCAACGGCATCCACCGCCACACCCATAGGGTGGTTCAGACTGGCATTGGTTGCTGCGCCGCCATCGCCGGAATAACCGCTGCTGCCATTACCTGCCACAGTGGAGATGACGCCATTGGTATTCACTTTATCGACAAGGGTAAAAGGGTAGATTGGAATAACATATAGGTTCCCGACGGGATCCACAGCCACACTCAAAGCACTTATATTAGCCACAACCGTGGCATTCCCGTTGGAACCCAATTTATAGACGTAAGAGTTAGCCACGTAAATGTTGCCGGCTGTGTCCGCAGCCATCCCAATCCCCCAGGGACTCGTCAGAGTTACATTGGTTGCCACGGTCGTGATGATGCCGTTGATATCCACCTTGCGAACCCTGTTGTTGTTGGAGTCGGCAATATACACATTGCCGGCGGCATCCACGGCAACGCCATATGCGCTCAATCCGGTATTGGTCGCAACGTTTCCATCGCCGGAATAACTGGAACTGCCATTACCGGCCACTGTCTTGATGATGTTATTTGGCAGATTCGTCCCATTTACTTGCCATTGGTATTTGAAAGGTCCAGTGCCGGCCACCGTTACGTTGAAAGTCACATTGCTTCCTATCACCGCTGATTGATTCGGCGGCTGAATAGAGATGGAGGGTGGGAACACTTCGGTTAGAATTGCCGCGGCGCTGGTCACACTGCCATAGAGGTTCGTGATGATCACTTGAAAGCTGCCCAAAATGGTCGTGTCCAAATTACTTGCGGTTCCTGACACGGTTACTGTGAGCGAATTGCCGGTCGCCGCGAAAATATTCGTTCCATTGAGTTGCCATTGGTAACTCAACGGAGGCGTGCCGCCGGGGGTGACGCTGAAAGTCACCATGTTGCCTGCCAGCGCGGTTTGATTCGTCGGTTGGACTGTAATTGCCGGAGGCGTTGCAACGGTCAAAACGGCATTGGAACTCAAGGTTGAAGAGAATGCGTTGGTCACCAACTCGGCATAATTCCCGTCCTGATTGGGCTGCACGTTGGTCAAGGTGAGTGAAATGTTGGTTGCCCCGGCAATGTTCGTCCCATTGAAGTTCCACTGGAAGCCCACATTCCCACTGTTGGTGATTGTGACACTGAAGGTCGCATTGCTTCCTTGAACGACGGTCTGGCTTTGTGGCTGTGTTACGATCACCGGAGGATTGGTATAATAGAAGACCAATAGCGTGAGCGCAGGCAGCTTGCTGGGAACGGTGAAATTCAGGTCAAATCCCCAGTTGCGCACAGGCGCGTTATAGACAATCCCGGTGCCGGGCCAGAAGCTCGTCGCGTAAATACAAGGGAACAGAACCGCAATCGAGCCGTTGTAGGTGAGGACTGTGCCGCCCCAGTTTTCCTCCAGCCGCAGGAAGTTCTCCACGCCGCCGCTGTAATTGGAATTGGTGGATTGCACGATGCCCTCCAGACAGGCCGCGTTGACGGTGGTGGCAGAGGGCTCGCGTATGAGGAGAGAGGTGCCGACAGTGTCGCGGTCGTTCCAATTGGCGGAGAGGACGGTGATGGCGTCACCCATGAGCGCGGCGGGACAGGTGTTGGCGGTATTGGTTGTGCCTAAGGATGCCCCAGCGACGCCGCCGTTCGTTTGCACGTTGTAATTGCCATAGACGTAAATCGGCTGCGGCGTGGCGACCGTTAGTCCGCTTGAGGTGCGCCCGGTTCCATTGGGGTCGGTGGTATAGGGCAGTTGAAATCCATGGATCAGGCGCACGGCCGGGAGTATGCCGGGATTGCCATTGGCGGGTTGGACATTGTTATAGATGTAAATGGATTGGATGCCGTGGCCGTTGTCGTTAAAGCTCGTTTTGTCATACTGGTAGCCGCCGGTTGCGCTCTGGTTGGTGAGCCATGTGCTCAAATTTGTCACGTCAATTTGAACGGCCTGAACGTTGTCATTTTCACGGTAATCGTAATATGAAACATTGGTTGCAAAGGAGAAGCCGGCATAGGCGACGTTCGTCCAGCAATCATACCCCGTCCCATTGGTCATGTTTACCACATTCGTGGCGATAACGGGGCCAATTTTGAGTGCGTAAAAATCATTTGAGAGTTGTTTCAGGTAGGCGGTAGAGCTGTTGGGATTCTGATACCAGATGGTGATGTGGGTGCCACCGGTGCCAGCCAGCCCGTTGGCGGAATTGGAGATGATGAGGTCGCATTCGTTGAACAAATACGCCTGGCCGTTTGTGGTGTAAGCATTTGGGTTGGGAGCGCCGAGGTTTGATGGCGGCAAATTGATGAGGGCTTCCGCTGTGCTCGGATTGTTGTTTGTGCCGACAGGCAGGTTCAATTGGGGTTGATTGAAGGTTGGGGGATACAAAAAGTTTCCACTGGACGTGCCCACATCGGATTTGCTGGAACACCAGGGATCGTCGTTGGTGGGGTCGGTGTCATTGTCATAGACCAAGCCAACTGCGGCGACCGTGGAGTTGAAGGTGACGTTGTCGTTGCCCGCCCAGATGCCTGCATTGCAAAACACCGCCCCGTTGATTGGCATCGTCGCGCCGGGGTCAATCTCCAGGTTCATATTGTAAAAGATGTTGAACTGGAAGAGCGGGGAATACGGGAAATACGATTGCGTTTGGGCGCTGGTGGTTGAGGCAAATGATGCCGCCAACAGGGAGACGATGATGCACAGCCATGATTTCAATTTGCGTGTATGGAAGGCAAACGCACTGGGGATGGCAGAATTGAATCTCATACCCGTTCAGAATCAGGAGTCATTCTACACCGGCTGGGTTGTTCCAGCAATACTAAAATCACCTTCTGATGGAATTGCCCAACTTTCGCCCCAACCGGCGATGAAACCAGTTCAGAGGATGGATTTTTTGAAGGAGAGCAGGAGTTTTTGGCAATGTTCCAGGTCGCCTTCAAATTCCTTCCCGGTCAGGGGCATGTTCAAAAATTCGCTGAAGCCGGGCACGTCCTGGTGATCCGGCAGATTCAAATCGCGGAAGGCCATTGACCATTGTGGAAACCGGCGATCCTGCACCGCGCCCTTGACGAGAACCATGATGCCGCGATGCCGCGGGTCCTTGCTGATGCGGCTGAAGGTGGCCGTGACGGCATCCATTGTGCCTTCCAGTACCTGCATGAACTGGCCGTCCTTGTAGAGCAGCATTCCGGTGATGCCCGCCTCTTTGTTGCGATGGTTGCTTTCCTTGAGCATTGCGCGAAGCTCCGCCGACTCGAAAAGTTTCGTCGCGGAACTTATGTAGGCCATGCGGAACAGTTTGCTCATGATTGTTTCCTTGCTGGAACGTTCCACGGATGATTAAGAAAGGCAAATTTATTCAAGAAAGAATATATCATCATCATCCGGCACGGCTCATTGGATGTTGAAAGTTGAAGGAACAATGGAACAACCCTGGGGCCAGCCCACTCCGTAGTCAGAAAACAGGGTTTCCAAGGATGATGACGCAAGAAGTGGAGGCGCATAAATCAACGGATGCTCTTCTTGAAGAGGAGCAGGAGCTTTTCGCAACGGGAGGGGTTGCCTTCAAACTCCTTGCCGGTCAGGGGCGTGTTCAAAAACTCGCTGTAACCGGGCACGTTCTGTTGATCCGGCAGGTTCAAATCGCGGAAGGCCATGGACCAGCCGGGGAACCGGCGTTCTTCGACGACTCCCTTGACGAGGACGATGATGCCACGGTGGCGCGAATCCTTGCTGATGCGGCTGAAGGTGGCTTTGATAACATCCTCCGGGCCTTCCAAAACCTGCATGAACTGGCCGTTCTTGTAGAGCAGCATCCCGGTGATTCCCGCCTCTTTATTGCGGACATTGCTCGCCTTGAGCATTTCACGCAATTCTGCCGGGTCGAATGACTTCGACGCGGTGCTGATGTAGGCCATGCGAAACAACTGGTTCATAACCATTCCATTGCCAAAATGTTACGCGGATTTTGGCAAATAGCAAAATTTGATAAAAGTGAAATTGTTGTCGTCTTTCCGCAGGGTTTGCCGGATGGGTTCGGCGCGGGCTGTCGTTGAATGATGCAGGAACATCGGGACGAAAACGGAAGTGATACGAACCAGCGGGTGCGGACATTCGTCCTAAACAATGCCGGAGACGTGAGAAATAAATTTTCCAAACTCCGAAATCCGGGTTATAATGGCAGATGAGGAGGAGATTTGTCTTAAATGGAGATTGAACCAAAATATTTTCGCTTCAAGGTCATGCTTGCGGTCGTCGCCAGCATGGGTCTGGTGGTTTATCTCGATTATGTCACGGGTTATTATCTTCACCTTTACGCATTCTATTTCATTCCCGTCTCGCTGTGCGCGTGGTATCTGGGGCGGGTCTCGGTGATGATGTCTGCTGTGGTGGGCGCGGTGGCGTGGGGCATTGTGGACCATCTTGTCGGCGATCCTTATCCGAACCAGTGGTATCTTGTCTGGAACAGTGGCATCCATTTTGCTGGAATCTGCATTTTGGGACTGGTGGTGCAGCGTTTGAGAACCAGCTTGAAGGAGGTGCAAAGGGAGAGGACGGAATTATTGATTGTGCTGGAGGAACTGCAACGTTCGACGGAAAAGATTCAAAAGATGCAAAACCAGTTGCAGGTGGTGTGCGCCTAGTCGAACCGGGTGAAGGTGGAGGGCAAATGGATGTCCATGGAAAAGTATTTGAAGACACAACTGGGCATGACGGTGTCGCACGGAATGTCGCCCGAAGCCGTGGAGGAATTCAAAAGGGAGATTAAGATGATGAACAAACCGCCAACACCGCTCGTGGACGGGGGCCATTGATTCTACAGCGTACGCACCCAGACGCCGGGGCACGGAATCATCGCCGCATTTACTGTTTGCGAATTTTACCTAAACCACGTGGAGTGGATCGAATTGTCTGCCCAAAATCGGCGCACTCTTCGTTTTGAGCCAGTCTTCCAGAACGCCGGCATAGACCTGGCGAAAATCCACGTTGTATTTGATGTCGCCCTCGAACAAATCCTGCGGGGCCAGGCTGGGATACCGTCCGAGCAACCCGGCCTTGACCTTGCTGCCGACGATGAACATGGGCGCGGCTGCTCCGTGGTCGGTGCCGCCATTGGCGTTCTCATTCACCCGGCGTCCGAACTCGCTGAAGGTCATCACGAGCACGCGCTGCATGTTGCCCTGCGCCTTCATATCATCCACGAAGGCCTTCATCGAATCGCCTAGGTCGGCCAGCAGGCGCTGCTGGGTGGCAATCTGGTTGGTGTGGGTATCGTAGCCGCCCTGCGATACGTAGTAAATCCGCGTTGGCAGGCCGCCGCCGATGAGCTTGGCGACGAGCTTGAGGGAATTGGCAAATGGCGAATTGGGATAGGTGGCCTGGTTCTGGACACGGGCGGCGATATTGCGGACTTCCTCACTGGAAACCTGCGCGTCCAAGGCGGTGCGTTCGATGAAGTCCACGGCCTTGCCTCCTTGCATCGGCATTCCGGCGGGCAACGAACCGATGCTGCCGCCAGAGTTATCGTCGGGCAGGGGGCTGGACATTTCCAGTTCGTTCAGCTTTTCATAAGCGGCCTCGGTCGAGTCGGTCTGTCCGGGTTGGGGATGTTCGGGCGACATGAAGCGGTAGTTCTGCGGATTGTCGAAGCAGATCCCCGTTGGCTTTTTTGAAAAAAAGGATTCGGGCAATTGGCGACCCACGACGACGCCGACGGTCGGGTCCGCGCCGGCGCAGGCATTGTCAAAATAGCGGCCAAGCCATCCGTATTTCTCAATCACTTCCGAGTCGCTGGCGGTCTGCCAGATTTCGGTGGAACGGAAGTGGGAGCGATTGGGATTGGGATAGCCGACGCCCTGAACGACGGCGAGATTGCCCGAATCGTAAAGATTCTTGAACCCGGTCATGGCCCCGTGGAAACCAATATCGCCGTTCAGCTTCAAAATTTTGTCCGCCGTCTGGCCGATGCGGGGGCGCGCGTTGTGATAATAATCGTTCGAGTAAGGAACCACGGTGTTGAGGCCGTCGTTACCGCCCGCCATCTGGAGAACTACGAGGATGGTGGAGTCCTTGCCGGTGACAATCTGCGTGGCCGAATCCGCCGCCTCGCCATGCAGCGCCATGAAGGTGTCGGCCAGGAATGTCGGCACGGTCCACGAGAGGGCGCTGCCGAGGACGGTGGTGCGGAGAAATTCGCGCCGGGTCTGGAGTGTGATTTCGTTTTTCATAATTTTGCTTCTTTCGGGAGGGACGGCCCTCGGGTCAACGCTGCCATGTGTTGTTTCATTTCATGTGACTTGATAATCGGGCGTGGCCATGACGAGACGGACGACGTTGCGGATATCCGCATCATTCAGCTTGGGCCGTGAATCGAGAAAGTCGCGCAAGGCCTGGTCCTGTTTGTTGGAAAAGGTGGATTGCAGGAGGCGGTGCTGCAGGGACGCGACGAGCTTTTCTTTATCGGCGCGTTCATCGAGTGTCAGGATCTTGTCCACGTCCACGCCTCCAATATGCACCCTTTGTGCTGCTTTTTCCAGTACGACACCGCCTGCGCCGCCGGGTTTGGTGGCAAAATCGGAGGCGGTCAACTGCTGGGTTGTGCCCTGCACCAGCGTGGCGGCATCGTTGTAGCGCTCAAGCAATGTGTTTGTTGTGATCCAGGTGATGCCGCCATCCCATCCTTTGACGTTCGGCGGCGCGAACAGATCCTGTCCGAGACTGCGGATGATGGCGGCGCTGATGAAGCCGGGTGGAAGGTTGCATTGCAGCATCCGCGCGGTGCCGACCAGCCATTGCACCGGGCTTTTCACCTGGTTACGAATGATGGATTCGCTGTAAAACTCCTCACTGCCGAACATGACGCGGAGGAATGGCTTGAAACATCTCGCGTTCTCAACGAACGCATCCGCGAGGGCGCTGTTCAAGTCGTCCGGGGGAGGCTGGCCGGCGAAAAAATTCCACAGCTTGGCACTAATAAAACGGGCGGCCTGGGGCTGTTTGACAATTTGCGCCATCATGTCGTCGCCGTCTAGGTTTCCCGTGAGGCCGAGAAAGGTCTTGTCGTTGTTGTCGTGGAAAAAAGGACGATAAATGAACTGTTCCGTCTGCCTGTCCAGCGACCAGCCGGTCAATGCGCGCGCGCCCTCGGTGACATCCTTTTCCGTGTAGTGACCCTCGCCAAGGGAAAAGAGTTCCATGACCTCGCGGGCGTAATTTTCATTTGGATGTTCCTTGCGACTTTGCGCCTGGTCGAGCCAGATGAGCATTGCCGGGTCCTTGCCGGCCTCGGTGAGGAGACGCAGCCAATAATCCGTCCCCAGACGGCGAAACAATTCGTTCTGCCGCCACATGAAATAAGCGTCACGGACCTTTTCGAAACTCGTGGCGAAATGGCCATGCCAGAACAAAACCATCTTTTCCTGAAACGGCCTTGGCCCGGTGCCCATGCGGTTGAGCCACCAGCCGCGCAATTCAATCAAGTGTTGATTTTGGGCGCGTTGCTCGGCCTGCTGTGCCTGGCGTTTCGCTTCCGGCACCATGCTCTGAATGGCGCGTTGTCGTTCCGCACGGCCCAGGTCGGGAACGGCCCAGACCGGGTCAGGCGTGTGATCGGGAATCTTTTCGTAGTCCAGCAGCGAGGAAAGGGCGGCATCGTGGCCGAGGTCGGTCAAGCGGGCGATTTCATCCGGCGGTCCACCGAAGCCGACCCGGTTCAGCAGGTGCGCCGCCGACTCGTAATTCCAGCCATCCTTTGAGAGTGGCTTAAGCATACATTGTGATAGACGTTAGTTGGACTGAATAAGTTTCAAAACGACTCAATTTTATCCGCCCGGGATTTCGTCCGTCATTGCCTCCATTCAACACTTGAAACTTGAAACATGAAACTCGAAACTGCCTGCATGTCGTTGCCCGCCGATTATCACATGCACACGCCGCTCTGCCGCCATGCCACCGGCGAGCCGTTCGAATATGCCAGGCGCGCCGTGGCCATGGGTCTGGATGAAATTGGTTTCTCCGACCATTCGCCGATGCGGCAGGACAATTTCGACAACTGGCGGATGAATCAGGATCAACTAGGAGAATACGTTGAAAAGGTCCACAAAGCGCAGAAGGACTTTCCGCAGCTCACCATCCGGCTCGCGCTCGAAGTGGATTATCTGCCCGGCCACGAGGAGTGGATCCGCGAACTCGCTGCGCGGCATCCGTGGGATTACTTCATCGGCTCGGTTCATTATGTGTCCGATTCGTGGGACATTGATAATCCGGCCAAGCTGTCCGAATGGAAGAACCGCGACGCTTTCGAGGTCTGGTCCGCTTATTTTGACCGGCTGACGATGGCGGCGGAATCAGGATTGTTTGAAATCGTCGGCCATGCGGATTTGCCGAAGAAGTTCGGCCACCGTCCAACGCGCAATTGCACGCCGCTTTATGAAAAGTTTCTGGCCGCCGTTCAAAAATCCGGTTGCGCCATCGAGCTAAACACCGCCGGTCTCCGGAAGGATTGCCAGGAAATTTATCCGAGCCGCGAAATTCTCCGGCTTGCTTTTCAAAAGGGAGTGCCAATCACATTTGGTTCTGACGCCCATGCGCCCGGGGAAGTGGGGATGAACTTGGCCGAGGCTGTCCAGCTTGCGCGTTCCGCCGGCTACACGGAATGCCGTCGTTTCGCCCGGCGGAAACACCGGTCTGTGAAATTTTAACCTGCCATGTTCGCGGCACATTTGACCCGAAAACAACTCAAAACGGCTGTCTATCTTGCGCTCGGATTGGTCACGCTGCTGGTTTATCTGCCGCTACTCCACAATGGATTTGTCAATTACGACGACCCCGACTACATCACCGGCAATGCCCACGTGCAGGCCGGGTTGACGTGGCAAGGTATAGTTTGGGCGTTTAAAAGTGGCGAGGCCGGCAACTGGCATCCGCTCACTTGGATTTCGCACATGCTGGACTGCCAGTTGTTCGGTTTGAATCCCGCCGGCCACCATTTGACCAATCTGCTGCTTCACACGACAAATACTTTGCTGCTATTTGCCTGGTTGAACCGGCTTACCGGTGCGCTGTGGCGCAGCGCGCTCGTCGCGGCGCTGTTCGCGTGGCATCCGCTGCATGTCGAATCCGTTGCGTGGGCTTCAGAACGCAAGGATGTTTTGAGCGCTTTTTTCTGGATGCTGACGCTGCTCGCCTACACCCGATACGTGACTGGTGGCAAGAGGCAAATGCCGGGAACAGAAAACGCGACACCTGTCACCTGTCACCTGTCATCTTTCTACTTCCTCGCGCTGTTCTTTTTTGCCTGCGGACTGATGTCCAAACCGATGGTTGTGACGCTGCCTTTTGTCCTGTTGTTGCTTGATTTCTGGCCGCTCCGGCGATTTACGATTTACGATTCACGATTTACGATGGTTAGGCTCATCTGGGAAAAAATTCCGTTTTTTGTCCTGACAATCGCATCCTGCGTCATTACCCGTCTGGTTCAAAACGACGCTCTTTGGTCGGCAACATCACTGCCTTTTCATTTTCGGCTGGAGAATGTCTTGATGTCCTATGTCCGTTACATCTCAAAGATGTTTTGGCCGACTGATCTCGCGCTCATTTATCCCTATCCGCACCACTGGCCGCTGGCCGGCGTCATCGCGGCAGCGGTCCTGATCGGGATATGGTCGCTCTTGTTCCTTTGGTGGGCAAAGCGTTTTCCATATCTGGCCGTCGGCTGGTTCTGGTATCTTGGAACGCTTGTGCCGGCCATTGGCCTGGTGCAGGTTGGCGTCCAATCCATGGCCGACCGGTACACTTATTTGCCCGGCATCGGCTTGTTCATGGCCGTCGTGTGGGGATTGAGCGACCTGCTGAATTCTCATCCACAAAAATCAAAAATCGCCATCGTCGCCGGAAGCCTGGCGCTTGCCGGTTGTCTGGCAGTTACTTCCATCCAATTGAACTACTGGCGGAACAGCCTGGCGCTTTTTTTGCACACCGTTGAAGTCACCACCGACAATTACGCCGGCTACGATTGCCTCGGCAAATCACTGGAAGACATTGGCAAAACAGATGAGGCGGCTGATTTCTACGCCCGGTGCGTCCAGATTGAGCCCGACTATCCGATGGGGCAATTTGATCTGGGCATGATTCAATTGGAGCAGGGCAAGCCGGATGAAGCCTCGAATCATCTTGCCATCGCCTCACAGCTCATGCCGCATAACCCTGTCATGCAATTTGATTTTGGCACTTACCTAATGCAACACGGCAAACCGGACGAGGCCGCAAACCATTTCAGAGCCGCGCTCGCCGATAAGCCGGATTTCACCGAGGCGCGTCGCAGCCTTGACGAAGCATTGGGCAAAATCAAAACGGTCTCTCCAACAAACGCGAACGGCTCGACACCGTGAGGCGGTTTTGCAAGACTCGTGCCAGTGAAACAATCAATCGTCACCCTGGACATGGAAGGCGTCCTGACGCCGGAAATCTGGATAGCCGTCGCTGAAAAAACCAAAATCCCGGAACTGCGCCGCACCACGCGCGACGAACCGGATTACGACAAGCTCATGCGCGGCCGCCTTGCGTTGCTCGACAGGCATGGCCTGAAGCTTTCCAATATCCAGCAGGTCATCGGCTCGCTGCAACCGCTGCCAGGTGCGAAGGCGTTTCTCGACGAACTGCGCTCATTAGTGCAGGTCGTCATTTTGTCCGACACCTTCGAGCAATTCGCCACACCGTTGCTGCGTCAATTGAATTGGCCGACGCTTTTGTGCCACAAACTTGTTGTCGAGAACGACAGGATCGTGGATTACAAGTTGCGCGTGCCGGACCAGAAGAAGAAAGCCGTCGCAGCGTTCAAGTCGTTGAATTACAACGTCGTTTCCGCCGGCGACTCCTACAACGACACCGCGATGTTGCTGGAGGCAAACGTCGGATTTCTGATTCACGCGCCGGAAAAGGTGAAGCATGAATTTCCACAGTTCAAAGCCGTCGATTCCCACGCGGCGCTGTTGAAGTTGATCAAGACCGCCCTGACTTAACTGCGATTCAATCCTCCACTTTGAACGCCCGCGAAATCAGATCGCGCACCGCCTGTTTCGGAGCTTTGCCCTCGTAAAGCATCGCATGGACTTCATCAACGATCGGTGTTGGCACATTTTTCTCGCGGGCCAGCCGGTATGCCGAGCGCGTCGTGGGATAACCTTCCGCCAGTTTCGGATGCGATGCCTGGATTGCCGCCATCGTTTCGCCGCGACCCAGCCGCTCGCCCAAATCCCGGTTGCGGCTTTGTTTTGAAAAACACGTCAGCATCAAATCACCGAGGCCGCTCAGGCCGGAAAACGTTTCCGCCTGCGCACCGCATGCCACGCCGAGCCGGCGTATTTCGGACAACGCGCGCGTGACGAGGCCTGCCTTGGTGTTGTCGCCGTAGCCGAGGCCGTCGCTCACGCCCGCGCCGATGGCGGTGATATTTTTCAGCGCGCCGCCATATTCGACGCCGAGAACATCCGTGCTCCGATAAATGCGGAATTCCGGGCGGTGAAAAAGTCCCTGCACCGTCTTCGCCGTACCGTCGCTTTCGCAGGCGCAGACAACGGTGGTCGGGATGCTGAGCGCGACTTCGCGCGCGAAACTCGGACCGGACAACGCGGCGACGCGGTTTGCCGGCGCGTGCTCGCGCAGAATCCGGCTCATCGTCTCGCCGGTTTCAAATTCGATCCCCTTGGTGACGCTTACAAAAATGCCCGGATGGCCTTTCAGTTTCGCGGCGACCTGCCGGAACGATTGCGATGGGATGGCCATCACGCAGCATTCCGCCCCGGCAACCGCCTTCTGAAAATCCGATTCCGCTTTCCAATCCGTTGGCAGCTTCACGCCCGGCAGATAGCGTTCGCTGCGCCCGCCCTGGATTTCCTTGAGCGTGTCCGCGGCAATGTCCCATAGCGTGACGGCGTTGCCGTTTTCATGAAGCACTTTTGCCAGAGCCGTTCCCCAGGCACCTGCGCCGAGCATGGTGATTTTCATCTCCCCTCCGTTTTTTTGCCCAGCCGATTTTCGGTCCCCGCCATGAGCCGCTGGATGTTCGATTTGTGTTTGTAAATCGCCAATGCGCCGAGCGCCGTGGTGACGATGCCGAGAAATAATTTATTGGGCGTCATAATCCAAACCGTGACGGGCAGCGCCACCGCCGCAGAAATGGAGCCGACCGAAACATAACGTGTCAGCAACACGGCGAAAACAAAAACACAGAACGCAACCAGCACCGCCCACGGCGCAAGCGCAAGATAAACGCCGGCCGTGGTGGCGATACCCTTGCCGCCCTTGAATTTCAGCCAGCAGGTGTAGTTGTGGCCGAGCACTGCAAAAAAACCGGCGACCAGGTAATATCTGGCTTGGAGTTCAACCGGCTCGTTCTGAAAATAGACAAAAAGCCCGGAAAAATGCGGCGCAAGCCAGTTGAAAATCAATGGTGGAATAAAATAGCAGGCGGCATAACCCTTCAAAGCATCCAGTAGGAGCACAAAAATTCCGGCTGGTTTGCCGAGTACGCGCATGGCGTTCGTCGCGCCGATGTTGCCGCTGCCGACGGTGCGGATGTCAATGCTCCTGGCTTTTGCCGCGAGAAAGCCGGCCGGAATCGAGCCGAGCAGATACGCCGCCAGCGCGGTCAGGATGTAACTCCAGAGTGGCACGCGACAATCTAAAGGCTAAAAGTTGAAAGTTGAAAGTTGAAAGTTGGCGATATGACGGAAAATTTGCTTGAGTGCGGGGCGGCGGACGGTTTCACTGGGCGCGGTGGAGAGATGGCCGAGTGGCTGAAGGCGACGGTTTGCTAAACCATAACAGGCACTTCCCGACAGTTCACGATTCTGCACGATAACCGCATAACCATTACACAAACCAGCATTTATGCGGTTTTCGTCACTGTGCCGATATGTAGCGTTAACGTGAAGCCGGTTTGTTGCACTTTGTTGCACGCCCGGACTGTCAAATAACATACCCCGGCGGCGGTGTCTAAAACCATTACCGACCCGCCACATTTTTGAAACGGTAAAAGCCCTTATCCTAGTCGCGCAGCGTCGTGCAAATCTTCCGTAAAGGCTCTAGGACGCACTGGCGGGGTAACAGCATCCGTCCGGGCGGTTGCGGCTCGCCGTGGCTAACGTGGCGAAGCAGGGCAACGCTTGTGAGATGTCCGGCCAGAAAAATTCCGGCAGTCCGTATTAGCTCAAGGAAAGGAACGGGCGGGAAAAATTTCAAACCCGTAAAACACCGTCCGCGTCTCGATTGCTACGGCAACAGAAGCGCGCGGTAAAATTTGTTTCCGCTGACAGGGTTTTGGTCAATCCACAGATACGGGCTTGAAGTGAGAAGCAGCGTTGCCCGCGTTGTCCAAGTGTTCATATCCGGTGACGATTGGATTTGATAAGTGCGCCCGACCGTGCCGGTGATGGTCACGCCCGCGAAAGTGCCGATGCCGAGATTTGCGCCAGAAACGGCTTGTGACGTTGGATTAAAAGTAATGTTGCGGATTAGCTCATTATTAGCGTCAGCAACAAAGACCATGCCTTGCGAAAGACAAACGCCGGATGCGCCGTTGAACCGCGCGAGCGAACCCGCGCCATTCGCATAGGAACTTTGGGAAAAACTGCCCGCCAGCGTGACGACGTTTGTTGCGGCGTTCATCTTGCGGATGCAAGAGCCACAAGCGAAATAGATGTTCCCCACATTGTCCGCAAACATTTGTGAAATGCCGGGATAATAAAAAGCAGCGTTGGTTCCAAAACCGTCTATGTCATTAACGTATGCGCCACTACCGGCAACAGTCGAAATGTTCTGGCTTTGGTCTATCCGGCGAATCTTGTAATTGCTGGCATCCGAAACATAAATGTTATCGGCTTCGTCACACGCCAAAGCACCCGGAGAACTGAATTCAGGAAAAACAGTTCCGTTTCCATCCCGGTATCCGCTCGTTCCATTCCCCGCAAATGGCTGTGAAATACCCGTGCTTGGATTGTAACGGTAAATGATATTTCTACCCGAATAATACAGGTTGTTTGCAGAATCGAAACAGATGCCGCTTGAGGTGGAAAGATTGACCAAACCCGAACCGCCATTCTCAATGAAAACAGAACCGTTTGTTCCGATGTTCAAAAAATAGTAAGAATTGCCATAGCCGACGACAGCCCAAATTGTGTTGAAGTGATCCATTGCCATTGCGCCAAACGAATAAGATGAAAGTGAAACATTTGTTCCATATCCTTCTATTTCAGGTGGTAGTCCGCCGCCAACAAATGTTGAAACAGTTCCGCCCGGCGTGATTTTTCGGATTAAGTAATTGCCGCTGTCCCACACATACAAGTTGCTCGACGTGTCCGCCACGATTTGAGACGGGCTAGAAAATTTTGTCAGTTGGCCCTGCCCGTCCACATAGCCCGCCTCGCCCGAACCGGCGAAGGTTTGAACGTAATCACCGTTGGTGTCGTAAATTTGTGCGCTTGTGTGCCAGCCGAGTAATGCGGCAACCGCGACAATGGAAATGATTTTAATTGGCTTCATGGCTTTGGCTCCAGTGCGGCCAAGCCGTTGTCTAAACAAAGAGGGCGCACTTACTTACGCCCTGAATCAGGCACTGGTATGCCTTGCAAGAACGCTTTCAGCACGCCCAGTTGGGGCGTGCTTCAAACGCTGTCTTGCAAGTGAAATTACCAGTTTCGATTCAGACAGCAGCCGAAGCCGCAAATTTTGTGTTGTGTGTTTTTTGGTCTATGTTTTTGACTGACGCTGCGATTTAAGCACCGAAGCCGGGTTGATTCAAGCGCGGATTTGAAAACGCAAAGCGAGAATTATCACTGGCAGGCGGCGCGAGTCAGCGGCGCGGCGGCTTGGCTTTTGGTTTGCTGGCAGCGGCTTTGGCTTGTGCTGTTTCAATGGCGCAAAGCTCTTTGTTGAAACGGTCGAGCATGGTTGCCCAAAGCTGTTTTGGCTTTGTGCCGGTGTTCAACATGGTTTGCAGGCCAACGTCGAAAATCTCCGGCGCGGTTTGATTTCTCACAACACCTTTCACAACGTCTTTACTCTCGAAAGCCGGATAATTTCGCCCGACGCGGCCTAGTTCATCGCGGAGTTTCCAAGCTGCGAATTTGCCGTCTTTGGCATCGGCAGCGGCCAGCATGACGCGGCCAAGTTTGATGCAGAGCAGCAAATAGAGGCGGAAACTTTCATTGCCCATTTTTCTTGAATCAGGGAGCGCAAGCGTGAACTTGTCGTGTTGCATTTCATGGCGGTTGAAAGTTTCCTCGGTGAATTGTTTTCCTTCTGCTGTTATCGGTGGTTTGCTGCCGTCACCTTGCATTAGCCAATCCAGCGCAACGCCGGTTTTCTCCGCTACAGTTGCGGCGGCTTGTTCGCTGAATCGCAAACGCCCGCTTTGAATGGATTTCACCGTGTCCGGCGCAAGTCCCAAGACCGCTTTGCTTTCCGACAATGACGCGCCGATGATTTTTCGCAGGATGGACAAAACGTGCTTCGCCGTTTTGGAGTGTAGCCGTTTTTTCATATACACCTTTACAATACACCTTTCCGTTTGCATGTCAAACGCACTTCCACGATGTTGTCTGCAAGATGATAGCAAAAATCGAATCAATGCCCGAAACCGACGCGGGCGACGTAACGGCAGGATTGCTGGACAAGCGCGACCTTGCCCGGCTGCTAAAACTTTCGCCCCGTAGCATTTCAAACTGGATGGACAAGGGCTTGCCGCATCTACGGCTTGGCGAACGGCGCGTGCGGTTTGTCGCCCCGGACGTGATGAAATGGTTTCAAGAGAATTGTGGTTGCCAAAGAATCGGGAAGCTGAACGGAAACCAAGCCACGCCCGCCAAGTGATTTTCTCGACAGTCAACCAACCAAAAAATCCAAACAATGAAAATTCCAACGCTAAAAGCAAATGTAGTTGCGCGGGTGCAAAATCCGCGAGTCCTGCCAAATCAAAACATTGGACGCGGAAATTCACCGCGAATTATCGCCGATGCCAAGTTGAAACTGCCAACGGCGCAACCGATGGCCGGAAAACGGCCACAGAACGCAAGCCACACTGAAGAACCGAACACCTAGAAACTTATGACAACACCCATTCGGGACAACAAAATCATTTCACGCCAGCCGGAAGGCTCAAACGCAGTTGAAAAATTCGAGGCGGGCAGCCGAGCAGCTTGGGAAAATCTGCTGACCATCGCGGCGCATTGTCACGAAATTGTGTTTGAAGCGAAAAACGCAAAGCTGGCCGAACAACTTTTTTCGATGGCGTCACCGAGGACGAGGATAAAACGTGATGGCGGCATTACCGTCCTTGTCCCAGTTGAACGGCTCGAAAAATTGCCGCTGCATTTTGTGGTTTGCAACACTCATTGCTCCGGCTCGAAAGAAATCAACGGGAAGTCTTGCGAACTTATCCGCGTCGCCGTGGACATTTTCCAGCGCGAGGTGGAAGCCAGCGGCGAATTGAAGGAAGTTCGCTTACCCATTGCCGATGCCCATCTTGACGCCGACACATTTTTTGAAATGGTTGAACCGGAAGTCGGCAGCAAATCCGTTGTTGCCGCCATTGATTTCATCGTTGAACACAACCAGAAGGCCAAACGTGCCTTTGCCGATTGGATTGCGAAGCAACCCGCGCCGGTGTCGCCGGACGAAAAGGCCGCAAACATCATTGCCAACGGGTTTGCACTGGCAATGCAACGAATGGGCGTCAGCCCGCAACCTGCAAAATGACTTTTATTCGCCAACTCCGTGACCCGGTGACGCCGAATCACTGCGAGTCAATAACAGCCGATTGCAACGCTCCACTGCTTTCGTTCTGTTGCGCGTGCGAACAGTGCCGCCGGATGACTCCGCAACCGGGGAAGAACGAGGCACAGGCCGCTGCGCTTGCGCTTGCGTCCGGCTGGTCTATTCGGATTGCTGGCAACTTCAAACTCGACGGGATTTTTTCAGCGGAAAACTTGACCGGCAGCGGCGCGGAGATTTTTTGCCCACGTTGCGTTGCTGAATTTGAATGAAAACTAAAACGATTTCGGGGACGGTGGGGTTTTACCGGGGGGATAGCCGTAGGTTCACGGCTCGGTTTTCCGCCGTCCTCCTCCAATTTGAAAGGCAGGGGTGAGCATTGGCACACAGACGTTATTTAAGACAGTCGCGGGCGAGCGGAAGCACGCGCCGCCTGATTGAAAGGCTCTTGCGCGGGCAGAGCCGACGCCGCAAAAAGGCGACAGGGGGAGCGCAATGAACACTTCCGAAATTCTCGCCCGCTTTCCCGATGCAAGAAAAACCGGCAACGGCTGGCAATGCCGATGCCCAGCGCACGACGACAGAACACCGAGTCTGACAATCTGTGGAGGCGCGGACGGGCGCACGCTCCTGAAATGTCACGCCGGATGCACGCCGGACGCGATTTGTGCCGCGCTCGGTTTGAAAGTCAGCGACCTTTTTGCCGACAAACCGGAGCGCAACGGACACGCGGCAAAGTTTGTGTGCGCCTATGACTACACCGACGGAGCCGGAAAAATCCTGTTTCAAGTTTGCAGATTCACCCCGAAATCTTTCCGCCAGCGGCAACCGGACACCGCCAAGCCCGGCGAATGGCTTTGGAACATGGCCGGAGTTAGCCGTGTGTTGTATCGGTTGCCGGAAGTTCTGAAGGCAAAGGCGAGCGGACACCCGATTGTTTTAGTTGAAGGAGAAAAGGACGCGGATTGTCTCGCCAAGCATGGATTCGCGGCGACAACCAACGCGGGCGGCGCGGGCAAGTGGCAGGATTCATTTTCCGAAACCTTGCGCGGCGTGGACGTGGTGATCGTCACGGATAAGGACACGCCGGGCAGGACGCACGCCGCGTTTGTGGCCGGGAAACTTCACGGTGCGGCAACATCAATCCGAGTTTTGGAACTGCCGGACGTGGCCGGAAAGACGGTGAAGGATGCCAGCGATTATTTCAACGCGGGCGCAAAGGTTGACGATTTCATCGCCCAAATTGACGCCGCGCCGGAATGGACGCCAGCAATCAAAACGGAAGTGGCCGAGCCGGGCGAAACCGCCGCCGACATTCGCGGCGAAATCCTGTCCATCCTCACCAACAATAAATTGACGCCAACCGAGCAACGGACACAGATTGCCAATGCCGTTGTGCAATCACTGGCCGGGCGCGGGCGATTTTTCTTTCATGCCGAGCGCAGGGATTTTGATTCGGCCATGTATTTTGATGGCGAGCGCAAACAGCTTTTACGCGTCCGCTCCGACAATTTTCTGGCATGGCTGGCCGAATGGCTGGCCGTCAACCGCGCCGACTCGGTTTTCAAGTTTATTGCCAGCCAGGTTGAAACCATCGCGCTTGCCGGAAATAAAACCACGGCCATTTTTCCAGAATCGTTTTGGGCGTCGCGTCCGGGCGCAATCTACATTTCCAACGGCGACGGGCGAGCCGTCAAGATCACGCCGGGTGACGTGCAGCTTGTGGACAACAGCACGGATGGCGTTTTGTTCGCCGCCGGGAACACGCTCGCCGCGTGGACACTCACCGAGCCGCAAGACCCGTTTGCCACTTGCTCGGTTTTCAGTGGCGCGAATTGCGCGGCCAGTCATGGCTTGGATTTGCTCCGGCTTTGGATTCTGTCCCTGCCAAGTAATCCGGCCAGCAAACCGCCTCTGTGTCTTTCGGGCGATGTTGGCAGCGGCAAAACCCGGCTGGCCAAAGGCATTGCCGAGCTTTACGGACTGCCCTTTGTCGCCAACAAGGTTGAAGATTTTGGCGAGGATTCATTTTGGGCGAGTCTGGACGGCGGCGGATTGTTCACGCTGGACAACTGCGACACGCGCAACAAGTGGTTGCCGGATGCCGTAGCCAGTGCCGCAACGGACGGTTGCTCTCAACGCCGGAAGCTCTACACGGACGCCGAGCGCGTGACCTTGCGGGCGCGGGCGTGGCTTTGCATGACAACGGCCAATCCGACCTTTGCCAGCGACAGCGGCCTTGCCGACCGGCTTTTGCTTGTCCGCATGAACCGGCGCACGGATGAAACCAGCGACGCCAGCCTGTCCGCCGAAATCAGGGAACACCGCGACGCCGGGCTGTCTTTCATCGCCCGCACACTGGCAACCGCGCTTGCCGACACCGTGACGATACCCGGCAAGCTAAACCAACGTCACCCGGACTTCGCTGCGCTCGCCGTCCACATTGGCCGGGCGATTGGCCGCGAAACCGAAACCGTCCACGCCCTGAAATCCGCCGAGGATGACAAGAGCTTTTTCTGTCTGGAAAATGACACCATCGCAACCGCCTTGCTGTCCTGCCTTGCCAGCGGCGAAACCTTCACCGGCACGGCTGGCGAACTCCGCGCCAAAATCATCGAAACGGACACCGAGCTTGCCGAAAAATTGAGCGTGAAACGGCTTGGCAAACGCCTTTCAATGCTCTGGCCACACTTGGAAAAGGTTTTGGCTATAGCCAAACAGGAAACCGGACGCGGTAGAATCATCACTTACACACTCAAAACCCGTCCAAGTGGTGAGTGTGGTGAGTGTCAAAGTGCCATTTCGACTAAACTTCTTATTACATAGCGCGAGGATACTTTATGCAAAACACCGTTTCAAACTCACCAAACTCACCAAACCAACCGGCGACCACCACCAAAACCAGCGAGACACCCACGCGCACGCGAGCGCGGCGGAAGATTGACCCCGGCGTGATAAGCGCGATTGCGCGACTGTGCGCGAAGTCGCTAAATGAGTCCGAGGCTTGCCGCCAAATCGGGATTGAGCCGCGCCACTGGTTTGACTGGAAATCCCGCGCCAGCCGGAGTGAAAAATTCGCCGCGCTCTTGGAAGAATTTCGCGCCGGGCGCATTGATTCACTGATTGCGAAAATTGAAAACGCAGCGGACGGCGTGAACATGAAGCAGCCGGATTGGAGAGCCAGCGCGCATTTGCTGGCGATTGCGGACGCGAAACGGTTTTCAGATTCGGGCATGAGGGCATCCGTTGAAGTGAACGTGAACTTGCGGCAAATCGTTGACGTGAACAGCCCGGAAATCCGCGCCATGCTGGACAAATATCCTTTGCCAAAGCCGGTTGAAATCGCGGCGAGCGTGGAACCGAAGCAGCTTGAAAACGCGAAGCCGTGAAAAACGCGAAGCAGGGAACCTTGTTTGAAACGGAGCAACCGAGCGCGGTTGAATGTTGCGGCGCGGAATTGCTGCCGCTGATTGCCGAATTGAAAGCGCGTGGCGTCGTGCCGTTTGCCATGACCGCGATTTGCCCCGGACGCTGGCGGCTTTTTCTGGACTGGCGCGAATCCGGGAAAATGCGTTTTCAGTCACCCGGCATTAAATCCGGCTGAATTTTCGCGCCACGCTGGTCGCTGGCGCGCGTTTCCGCCGCCCGCCTTGTCCTGACATGGCAGCAAAAAGCCCGCGCCGGTGAAAGCGCGGGCGGGCAGGGGAGTGATTTTTTAACCGAGCGCGGCGACGGCTTGCGGCATTGGCAGGACGTTCGCAGCTCGCTCCGGTTTGATGCCAAACCATTTCACCGCGTCGGCTGGCGTCACTAGCTCGCGGTAGTGGCGATGAATCACGGCGGCGGAGTTGCCGAGATAACCAGCAACGCGGCCAGCGTCATTGCAGCCCGCAAACCAATAACTCGCGGCACTGTGCCGCAATCCATTCGGTTTCCACTTCACCGGCTTCAATGGCTTCAAACCCTTGTCGTTATTAGCTTTTATCTCGGTTGCGGCGGCGGTCTTTTGTTCGGCCTTGTAAAAGCCGATGGACGACCCCGCCCAAACCTTGCCGGTCTTTTCGGCGTAGGGCGCAAGCCACACGGCGAGATTGTCGGCAACCGGCACAATGCGGCGGCTGGCGGTCTTGGCCTTGTCCGCGCCAATGACGATTAACTTGTCGGCAAGGCGAATGTCAGACCATTCAAGCCGTTCAATTTCAGCGGAGCGCAGTCCGGCGAACGCGCCAAGCGCAAGGCACGGCAGAAACTCCTCCGATGCAGCGGCCAGCAACCGTTCAAGCTCGGCTGGCGTGTAAATCTCAATCGCGCCGCCGTTGACCTTGACCTTTTCGACACCGGCAACGGGATTGTCAACGGCGTAACCGCGTGCAATCGCAAACTCGAAAAGCAGATTCAAGACCGTTCGGAAGTTTCTCACGGTTTGCCCGGACAGATTCAAGCCGTCCAGCCAGTTTTGAATTTGCGGCGTGGTGACGCTGGCAATCTCCATTTGAAACGACTTGGCAAACGTGCCGAGCCGTGAGTCCAGGTCTTTATAGTAACGCGCCGACGCCTTGCGAGCCGCTTTGATTTTCAAAAGCTCGGTGACAACATCCGGCACGCGCTTGTCAGTGACCTTGCGATGGCGTTGCGCGTGGGATTTCACGGCCTCGATTATCACGGCCAAACTGCCCGCAATTTTCAAAGCTTGCGTGATGGTTGAAATGGCTTGCGGCAAGGTGACGTTGAACGGCTTCAATTCATTCACGCCGTTGACGTAATCCGCCGCCTGTGCCGTGGTGATTTGTTGCGCCATCGTGCCAAGCTCGCTTTGTTTCCGCGCCATGCTCGCGGCTTCTGCAAGCGCGGCGGCTTCATCGGGGAATGAGATGAACTTGCGCTTGCCCGGCTCCGTCACTGTGTCGGCAATCATAAAATTGGGATTGCCGGACGGCGTGAGTCTGCGATAGACTTTGATCTTGATAAGACCGTGACGGATGGTTTGCGGCCATTCGGCACGCGGTTTGTTGCGTGATGATGTAGGTTTCATGCACGACTAATGTTGCATAAATGTTGCACGGAGTCAACTGAATTTGCAACAAATCAGGCGAAAAAGTTGATTATCGCCAATGATTGCAATACAACGGAGAGATGGCCGAGTGGCTGAAGGCGACGGTTTGCTAAACCGTTATACGGTCAAAAGCCGTATCGGGGGTTCGAATCCCCCTCTCTCCGCCACTTTGATTTTATTGTGTTTCTTGAAGAAGTTGGGGTCAGTAACAACACCTAGTAACAACAAATCCACCC
>Ga0302320_10006098_pt1 | contig 26860 bp, 24 predicted proteins | sample Bog_T0_3_FD_202130 | JGI IMG/M metagenome (GOLD analysis project Ga0302320, IMG submission 202130) | Peat permafrost microbial communities from Stordalen Mire near Abisko, Sweden - Bog_T0_3 | ecosystem: Environmental > Terrestrial > Soil > Wetlands > Peat | place: Sweden: Abisko, Stordalen Mire...
GACTGCGGTTGTAGAACACGCCGCCATTGTGGCCGGGGCAGGTCCAGAGCTGGTTGCCTTCCTCGGCATAATCGACCAATTCGCCAAAAAACGGCGTTTTCAGCGTTTCGGCGAATTGCTTCAGGCGGCTGACGAGGTTTTTGGCGATGAATTCCGGCGTTTCTTCGGACAGGAAGACATAGCCATCGACATTGTCGAGCACGTCGATCGGCAGATCCTCGAAGCGCTTGCGCCGCACCAGCAGGATGATCGGCATTTCCAGGCCGCGTTTGCGGACATAGGCGATGAGGGCGGCGGCCTTGCTGTCGAGGCCCTTCTTGCCCCAGTCGACCACCATGCAGCCTATCGCCGCATCGGTCTTGATCGCCAGTTCGGCGTCTTCGATCCGGCGCGCCTTGACCACCTCAAAACCGGATTTTTCCACCGCGCCGACAATCTGATGCAGGCGCAGGCCTTCCAACTCGTCGGGATCGAAGGCCGGGGCGTAGAGCAGGAATGTGAATCGACGAAAATAATCCATGCTTGGCCTCGGCAAGAAAAAACGGCGGACGACAGATTTTACGCGCGCGCGTGACTGTTTGATGAATCCTATAGGGGGCCGAGGCGTCGACGTCTAACGCGCAATCGGTTCGATTTTCATCCGCCGGGATTTTTGGAGACGAGGCCTCCAAAAAAAGACGCGACCGAATGACGGCCGCGCCCCTCGCAACCTTAAGCATGGCCCAGGAGGCTAGTCCTCGTCGTCGTCTTCGTCGTCTTCATCTTCGTCGCGGGACGGCCCAGCCCCCCTCATGCGCTCACTTCCCATCATGCCCATGCCGCCTTCGTCCATCATGCCCATGCCGTGGCCATGTGGCGCCATGAGCATATCCCCGCCAAGCATGCTGAAGAGCCGCTTCTGAGATTCGTCGAGGCTGTCGTACAAGGGCTTGGCGGCGTCCACGACTTTTTTGAGCGCGGCGCCTCGATTCGACATGTCCTGCGCCAGGGCGTCCAGCCGGTCGACCGGCGAAACCGCCGGGGCAGCCTGGCTGATGTCCTTTTGGCTCATGTCCTTGTGATCCGCGTGATCCGCATCCGGCGTGTGCGGCGGCATGCCGCCCATCGATTGTGCGTGATCCATCATGGCCATCATCTGGTCCATGTGCAGTTTGGCGGCGTCGCGAATGGCGGCTTCAAAGGACGGCCACAGCTTCTCCTGGTCGGGGTTCAGCTTCAGGCCGGCCTTGAGCCCGGCGAGTCCGGCGTCCAGCATGGCGGCGCGGTCGGCGGCCCAATGCTGCTCCATCGCCATTGCCGGCGCGGGCGGCTCGACCGGCGCCGCGACGGCGAAAACGCTGGATGCGCAAATCGCAAGCGCGGTCAGGGGAGGAAGAAGAGTGCGGATCATCGATCATGCCTCCGAGGTTTCGATGCGGGGATCATGGCCGGCGGCCGGTCAGCGCAAATCAAAATTTCACAGGCGCCGCCCGACATAAGCCTGTCCCCGCAGTGCAAATGGGCGCAGCAAGCAACCGCTGCAAGGCTTTGAACGAGACAGCGATAAGTGGAATTTGGCTTTCGCGGCGCGGCAATCACCGATAATCTCATCGAGGATTGCGGCGCCGGCGGCGCTGCGACCAATGATCGCAGTTCCAGCAATGGCGCAGCGCGGCGATCTCCGGCAATGCGGCAGACCAGATTCGTCTCTGCGCCGTGTCTAAATGAGATGCGAGGCTCAAAAAAAGCCAATATCGTCGCCATGTTGCAAACCGAAGGGCCGGGGACGACCTTGCTTTGCCAGGCGCGGCCAATCCATAAAAGAAGGTGGAAATATGCGGCAGTCGTCTGGCGTGATTCGATTGTTTTTTCGTTTGACGCGTTGTCTTTGACGCGAACCGGTTTCCGCTTCGCTTGAACCGAAGGTCCGCGTAGGGAATAACACTGTAGTCCGGAGCAAAAGCTGAGAATGAGCAGGAAAATCGCGGTTCAGATGGACCCCATCGAACGCATCAACATCGTCGGCGATTCGACCTTCGCTTTGCTGCTCGAAGCGCAGAAGCGGGGCTTCGAGATTTTCTACTACACGCCGGACAAGCTCTCGCTGCGCGGCTCCGACGTCGTGGCCACGGTGCAAAAGCTGGCGGTGCGCGACATCAAGGGCGACTATTTCGACCTCGGCCCGGCCTTTGAGACCAATTTGCGCGACATGGATGTCGTGCTCCTGCGCCAGGACCCGCCCTTCGACCTCGCCTACATCACTTCGACCCATTTGCTCGAAAAGATCGGCGGCGCCACGCTGGTGGTCAATGACCCGGCCAGCGTGCGCAACGCGCCCGAAAAAATCTTTGTCATGGATTATCCCCAACTCATGCCGCCGACTCTGGTCACCCGCGACAAGGCGGCGATCGACGCCTTTCGCGCCGAACATGGCGAAGTGGTAATGAAGCCGCTGCATGGCCATGGCGGCGCCGCCGTCTTCCGGCTGCTGGCGCAGGACTCCAATTACGGCTCGCTGTTCGATCTTTTCGCCACCAGCTTTCGCGAGCAATGGGTGGTGCAGAAATTCCTGCCCGCCGTCAGCCGCGGCGACAAGCGCATCATCCTCGTCGATGGCCAGCCCTGTGGCGCGGTCAACCGCGTGCCGGCGGCCAATGACATCCGCTCCAACATGGTGCGCGGCGGCGCCGCCGAAGCCGCCGAGCTTTCGCCGCGCGAAAAGGAAATCTGCGCGACCCTCGGGCCGGAGCTTAAAAGGCGCGGGTTGCTTTTTGTCGGCATCGACGTGATCGACGGCTTCCTGACCGAGATCAACGTCACCTCGCCCACCGGAATCCGGGCGATCCAGCGCACCGGCGGCCCCGATGTCGCCGCCGCCATCTGGGACGCGATCGAAGTCAGACAGGCTGCTCTGGAGGCGACAGGATGAATGTGCTGCCAAGCGTCGCCCCAAAGGAAACCGGACCCGCTCCAAAATGGACGGGGCCGCGGCTCGACCTTCCCATGAAGGCGCTGATCGACCGCGCCGCGATCGACGCGGAAGTCGCCCAACTGGCCAGGACGCAAGGAGCCGGCAGCGCCGAATTCCGCAAATCCGTGGTCGATGTCTTTACGCGGGCGCTGGACCAGGGCAGGGAGGCCGCACGGCGCGCCCTGGAGGCCAAAGGCTCCGGCCTCGCCTGCGGCGCGCATATGGCCTATGTCGAAGACGAGCTGTTGCGGGCCATCCATTCCTGCGTGGTGAAATTCATCCAGCCCGGCGCGGCGTCGGGCAGCCTGTGCATCGTCGCGGTGGGCGGCTATGGACGCGGCGCGCTGGCGCCCGGCTCGGACATCGATCTGCTTTTTCTGCTGCGCGGCAACAATCGCGCCGGCGACGAGGCGGTCATCGAAGCCATGCTTTACCTGTTGTGGGACCTCAAGCAGAAGGTCGGTCACGCCACGCGCACGGTCGAGGAATGCCTGAAACAGGCCAAGGCCGACATGACCATTCGCACCACCCTGCTCGAATGCCGCTTCATTCTGGGCGACCGGACCCTGCTCGATAGCTTGCTTGTGCGTTTCGATCATGATGTGGTGCGCAATTCCGCTCCGGAATTCGTCGCCGCCAAGCTGGCGGAGCGCGACGAGCGCATCCAGCGCGCCGGCGCGTCACGCTATCTGGTGGAGCCCAACGTCAAGGAGGGCAAGGGCGGCTTGCGCGATTTGAACACCTTGTTCTGGATCGCGAAATACGTCTATCGCGTGCAGGACGCCGAGGCGCTGGTCGGCGTCGGCCTGTTCAGCGAACAGGAATTGCGGCTGTTTCGCCGCTGCGAGACTTTTTTGTGGAAAGTCCGCTGCACCATGCATTTCGTCACCGGCCGCGCCGAGGAGCGGCTGAGTTTCGATTTGCAGCGCGCCGTCGCGGAGAAGCTCGGCTATTCGACGCGCGACGGCCTTTCGGCGGTCGAGCGATTCATGAAGCATTATTTCACCATCGCCAAGAATGTCGGCGATCTGACCAATGTCGTCTGCGCCGCGATGGAGGAGCGCCAGGCCAAGCCGCGCGCCGTCTTTAACCGCTTTGTCGGAAAATTGCGGCGGCGGTCCAAGCCGAGGGATCTCGGCCCCTTTGCGCTGGAGACCGACCGCGTCACCGTGGCCTCGGCCGACGTGTTTGACAAGGAGCCGATCAATCTGATCCGCCTGTTCTCGGTGGCGGCGCGCCATGAATTGCCGATCCATCCCGACGCTCTGCGGCTTGTGAGTCAGTCCCTGCCGCGCATAGATGCGAAATTGCGCGCCGACCCGGAAGCCAACCGGCTGTTCATCGAAATCCTCACTACGCCGCAATCGAGCGAACGCACCCTGCGGCTGATGAACGAAGCCGGGGTGCTCGGCCGGTTCATTCCCGATTTCGGCCGCATCGTCGCGATGATGCAGTTCAACATGTACCACCACTACACGGTGGACGAGCATTTGCTGCGCGCGCTGGGGGAACTGGCTGCGGTGGAATTGGGCCAAAGCCCGACCGAATTGCCGCTGGCCAGCGAAATCGCGCCGTCCATCTCGCATCGCCGCGCCCTTTACGTGGCCCTGCTGCTTCATGACATCGCCAAGGGCCGCAAGGAGGATCATTCCATCCTCGGGGCGCAGATCGCGCGCAAGCTATGCCCGCGTCTGGGCTTGAACGAGGCTGAGACGGAGACGGCGGCCTGGCTGGTGGAAAACCATCTGGTCATGTCCAATATCGCCCAGAGCCGCGATCTCGGCGACCGGCGCACCATCGAAGGCTTCGCCAAGCTGGTGCAGACGATCGAGCGGTTGAAAATGTTGCTGGTCCTGACGGTCTGCGACATTCGGGCGGTCGGTCCCGGCGTGTGGAACGGCTGGAAGGGCGAGTTGCTGCGCACGCTTTACTGGGAAACCGAAATCGTGCTGGCCGGCGGCCATTCCTCGGTCGACCGCAAGCGCCGCGTCGCCCAGAGACAGCAGGAGTTGCGGGTCCAACTGCCGGCGTGGTCGGACCACGAATTCGCCGAATATGGCGCGCGCCATTATCCGGCCTATTGGCTCAAGGTCGATCTTCCGCATAAGGTCCAGCACGCCCTGCTGCTGCACGCCAGCGCGGTGGAAATGCATTCGCTGGCGACGGAAGTGTCCACCGACGCCTTTCGCGGCGTCACCGAACTCACCGTCGTCGCGCCCGACCATCCCCGCCTGCTGTCGATCATCGCGGGGGCTTGCGCCGCCTCGGGCGCCAATATCGTTGACGCGCAGATCTTCACCACTACCGACGGTCTGGCGCTGGACACCATCTCGATCTCCCGCGCCTTCGATCTCGACGAGGACGAAACGCGGCGCGGCCAGCGCATCGCCCGCTCGATCGAACAGGCCTTGCGCGGCGAAATCCGCCTCAGCGATCTGGTCGCCGTCAAGGCCAGCGCCGCGCAAGCGCGGGCCGATACTTTTTCGGTGCCGCCGGATGTGGTCATCGACAACAGCCTGTCGCATATGTACAGCGTGATCGAAGTCTCCGGCCTCGACCGCCCCGGACTCCTGTTCGACCTGACCTTCGCCTTGTCGCGGCTCAACCTCAACATCGCCTCGGCCCATATCGTCACCTTCGGCGAAAAGGCGGTGGACACCTTCTATGTGACGGATCTGACGGGGGCCAAAGTCGTTAATCCGGCGCGGCAGGGCGCGGTGTGCCGACATCTGCTCGACGTGTTCAACACCAAGCGGCAAGCTTGATTTTTACCGTGCCCGGGGCGATATGCAGGCCGAAAGCGTTTTCGTTGGGAAAACGCAGCACTTGAAAAACGAAAGCCTTTTCCGATCCGACTCCCTCGGATCAGAAAAGTCTTTGGGCAACAACGATTGGCTGGACGATGAACGGAAACAACCCGCAGGACGAAACCCTTGCTCAGACGGAAGACGCCCAATCCCAGACCGCGACAGATCAGGTCCAGAGCGACGCCGAACGCGACGCGGCCGCTGTGCAGGCCTTGATCGCCGAGAACGCCAGCCTCAAGGACAAGGTGCTTCGCACGCTGGCGGAAATGGAAAACCTTCGCCGCCGCACGGATAAGGAAGTCGCCGACGCCAAGCTCTATGGCGTGACTTCATTTGCGCGCGACATGCTGACCTTTGGCGACAATCTCAAGCGCGCCCTGGAAAGCGTCCCCGCCGAGGCCCGCGCCGAGGCTGACACCGCGCTGAAATCCTTCGTCGAGGGCATCGAGCTGACCGAGCGCGACTTCTTGTCGCGCCTCTCCCGCCATGGTGTGCGCAAGCTGGAGCCCAAGGGCCAGAAATTCGATCCGAACTTCCACGAGGCCCTGTTCGAGGCCCATGACGAAAGTCTGGTTCCCGGAACCGTCGCGCAAGTGGTCGAGGAAGGTTATGCCATCGGCGATCGCGTGTTGCGCCCGGCCAAGGTCGGCGTCGCCAAAGGCGGCGCCAAACCTAATTAAAGTTGCCAAACTGAAGCCCCTGCCTCTCAAACCCGGTCTGCGCCTCTATAAAACGGCGCTCGATCGGGCGGAGCAGGAGGCATTGCTGGCCGATTTGCGCGAGGTTTTGCGCGCGGCGCCGCTTTATCGCCCGACCATGCCGCGCAGCGGCAAGCCTTTGTCCGTGCGCATGAGCAATTGCGGCGCTCTGGGTTGGGTGTCGGACGTGACCGGCTATCGCTACCAGAACACCCATCCCCAAACGGGACTGCCCTGGCCGCCCATGCCGGAGCGCGTCATGCGGCTGTGGCGCGATTTTTCCGATGACGCTGGCGCGCCGGACGCTTGTCTGATCAATTTCTACGACGCGCAGGCGCGCATGGGCGCGCATCAGGACCGCGACGAAAAAGACTTTTCCGCGCCGATCCTTTCCTTGTCGCTCGGCGACTCCTGCCGCTTTCGCTTTGGCGGCGAAGAGCGCGGCGGCCCGACGCAAACGCTGGTGCTGGAGTCGGGCGACGTGCTCGTCTTTGGCGGCCCGGCGCGAAAAATGTTCCACGGCGTCGACAGGATTTTGCCGGGAACATCGACATTGCTGTCGCCGCCCGGCCGGATCAATTTGACATTGCGCCGGACGGGTTGAACAACCCCCTCATGGTGAGGAGGCCCCTAAGGGGCCGTCTCGAACCATGTGCAAAAACAAAAATCAGGCCGCCTTCAGCGCCTCCAAAACCTGCTTCGACTCCACTGTTGAATCGGCCTTGAGGCGGTAGACCAGCGGCACGCCGGTCGCCAGCTCCATGCTGGGAATGGTTTGCGGAGTCAGGCGGTCGAGCACCATCACCAACGCGCGCAGCGAATTGCCATGCGCCGCCACAATGGTGCGCTCGCCGCGGAGGACGGCGGGCAGGATTTCCTGATTGTAATAGGGCAGCACGCGGGCCACCGTATCCTTTAGGCTTTCGCCGCCGGGCGGGGGAACGTCATAGGACCGGCGCCACAAATGCACCTGCTCGTCGCCCCATTTCTTGCGGGCTTCGTCCTTGTTGAGGCCGGACAGATCGCCATAGTCGCGCTCGTTGAGCGCCTGATCCCTGGCGACGGGAAGCGCGGTCTGGCCGAGTTCTTCGAGGATCAGCTTCATGGTGTTCTGGGCGCGGGTCAGGTCGGAAGTGAAGCCGGTATCGAAGCTGAGGCCGAGCGCCTTGAGGCGCTGCCCCGCCGCTTTCGCCTCGCCGACGCCCTGCTCGGTCAAATCGGGGTCTTTCCAGCCGGTGAACAGGTTTTTCAGGTTCCAGTCGCTCTGGCCGTGGCGCACGAGCACGAGAAGACGTTCCGACAAGTTTTTTCTCCTAATGTTTGGCAGCGCCTGAGGCGCCGCGTAAATCAAAACCCCAGCACGTCGGCCATGGAATAAAGCCCGGGCTTGCGCCCGCGCCCCCACAGCGCCGCCTGCACGGCGCCGCGCGCGAAAATCCCGCGGTCTTCGGCCTTGTGGCTCAATTCGATGCGCTCGCCCGGGCCTGCGAAAATGACGGTGTGATCGCCGACGACGGTGCCGCCGCGCAGGGTGGCGAAGCCGATGTCGCCGGTTTTCCGCGCGCCCGTGTGTCCGTCACGCGACCGCACGCTTTGCTCCTCCAGCGCGACGCCGCGACCTTTTGCCGCGGCCTCGCCGAGAAGCAGGGCCGTGCCGGAGGGCGCATCGACCTTCATGCGATGGTGCATTTCGAGAATTTCAATGTCCCAGTCGGCCCCGAGCGTCTTGGCGACTTTTTCGACCATGGCGGCGAGCAGGTTGACGCCGAGACTCATATTGCCCGACCGGATCACCACGGCGTGGCGGGCGGCCGCCTCCAGTTTGGCGAGATCGTCGGCGCTCAGGCCGGTGGTGCCGATGACGTGGACGATCCGCGCCTGCGCCGCCAAAGTCGCCATTTCGACTGTCGCCTGGGGAATCGTGAAATCGATTACGCCATCGGCCTGAAGAAGAGCGGCCAGCGGATCGTCGCTGATTTTCACGTTCAGCGGGCCGACCCCGGCCAGCAGGCCCGCGTCCTGTCCAAGGGCAGGGGAGCCGGGCCGCTCCAGCGCGGCGGCGAGGACGACGCCCTCGGTCGCGGCGATTGCCTTGACCAGCATCTGTCCCATGCGCCCGGCGGCGCCGGCCACAACCAACCGCATGTCACCCATTCGTCACTCTCCGGCTCTTTATGCTGGCCGCTCTATAGGCCATTTCGCGCCGATTCAAAAGACGCAGCCGGGCAAAATGGGTGACGGATCAAGCGCCCTCGACCAAAGTCATTTCAAAATCGGCGGCGCCGATGCGTTGCGCGCGCGCCGCCTGATATTCCGGCGAAGCGAAATAGGCCTTGGCCGTTGCGTAATCATCGAATTCCAGCACGACATTGCGCGGCCGGGCCTCGCCTTCCAGCGCCTCGCAACGCCCGCCGCGCGCAAGGACCCGCGCCCCATATTTCTGCATCGCCACAGACGCGAGGGCGGTATAGCGGCCATAGGCCTCCGCGTCATGCACATTGACGCGGGAGATGATGTAAGCCTTTGGCATCGCTACCTTCCTCTCGAAAAATGTCATCGTTCGGTCATGCCGCCGAGCTAGGGTCTGCGGGTCCGAGGCGCTATCCCCCAGCGCCGAGGACAAAGCGCCGGGCCGGATGTACGCCCGGCGCTTTTCTTTTCAGCGGGCGCTTTCGGCGATTTCCCTTTGGATCGCTTCGGCTGCGGCGCGCGGATCCTCGGCCGCGAGGATCGGCCGGCCCACCACGATATGATCGGCGCCGCGCGCAAAAGCCTGAGCCGGCGTCGCCACGCGCTTCTGGTCGCCAAGCGCCGCGCCGGCCGGCCTTATGCCAGGCGTCACCAGCAGCATGTCCGGGCCGACCAGCGGGCGAATGGCGATCAATTCTTCCGGCGACAGGATCAGCCCGGCGATCCCCGTCTCCCTGGCCTGCGCAGCGCGCAAGGCCACGAGTTCGCTCAAGCCGAGGCGATAACCGCAGGCGGCGAGATCGGAATCGTCATAAGAGGTCATGACGGTCACGCCAAGAATTTGCAACTGCGAGCCGTCGGCGCCGCGCCGCGCCGCCGCAAGCGTTTGCGGGAAGGCGTGGACAGTCAGGAAACGCGCGCCGAGTCGGGCGATCTGCGCCGTCGCTTTTTCGACGGTGTGGCCGATGTCGTGCAGCTTGAGATCGACGAAGACCTGCTTGCCGGCCTTGGAAAACTCCTCGACCAGCGCCAGCCCGCCGCCATAGGCCAGTTCCATGCCGATCTTGTAAAACGAAACGCTGGCGCCGAGGCGCGCGACCATTTCCCGCGCTTGCGCGACGTCGGGCACGTCGAGGGCGACGATGAGTTTTTCATTGAGAGAAGACATGCAGGCGCCCGAAAAGAGGAAGCAACTTGAACCGGCGAAGCAACTTGGCCGATGGCGCCGATATATCCATGTTCGGATTGAAAATCAGGACTGTCGCGTTTTGGCGATTTTCTTGTGGTCGCCTTTGCCGAGACGGGCGCGCGCTTCGTCCAACTCGCCGCGAATTTCACGGCCGAAACGGATCGAATGGCGGACGAGCTTGTCGATCATGTCCGTTGGCGGCTCGATCTTGTGCGGGCAATCGAGGCGCCGATAAACGTAAATGCGCGCCGGCGGAAGGTTGAGCCAGATCGGCGCCAGCGCCTGGGTCCGAAAATGCAGTCCGCCGCCAGTATGCGTGGGGACCGGCGACTTGACGCCATAGGTGAACTGGATGAAGCGCCCGTCCGGGCCCATCAGGTCCAAAGCCTGCCGCAGCAAGGCGATGCGCGCCGCCTCCGGCTTGGTGAGCAGCGGCAGGCTCGAGACGATGGCCGCCGGACGGCGGCCTCCGATGTGCCCGGCCAGCGTCTCGGAAAGCCGGTAGGCGTCGCCGCGTATCACCTTCGCGCGAGGAAACTTGTGGGTCAGCAGGTGGCAGAAAGAGGGTTCAAATTCGACCAGCACCAGCCGCTCGGGCGCGATGCCGCGCGCGATCAGCGCCTGCGTCACGGGGCCGGTGCCGGGGCCCAGCTCAATGATCGGTCCGTCGCCGGCCGGATCGACGCATTGCGCCATCGCGCGGGCGAGGAAGCGGCCCGAGGGTGTGATCGCCCCGGCAAGGCGCGGGTTTTCCAGCCAGGACCGAATAAAGCGCGCCTCATCGCCCAATCGATCGTCGATCAGGTTCTTGCGGGGCGGCCGGATCTTGTGGGCCGGACTTTTTTGTGCGCTCAATTTTTTTGCCTTTGGACCCGGATCGAGCCGATTGTCAGCAATCTTTTTACAATCGATCGGGCGCCAAGGAAAGCCGGCAAATCCGGCCCGGTTCAGGTCAGATCGAAAAACTCTTTCATCTTGGCAAAAAAGCCTGCCGATTCAGGGTGAGTCTTATGGGTCGATTCATTTTCGAATTCGGCGAGCAATTCCTTTTGACGCCGGGTCAGGTTCTGCGGCGTCTCGACATTGGCCTGGATATAGAGGTCGCCGAATTCGCGCGAGCGCAGCACCGGCATGCCACGTCCCTTGATCTTGAACTGGCGGCCCGATGGCGTGCCCTCGTCGATCCTGACCTTGAGTTCGGTTCCATCGACGGCCCGGACCTTGATGTCGCCGCCGAGCGCCGCCTGCACCATGGAGATCGGCACGCGGCAATGGAGATCGGCCCCTTCCCGCTGGAAGAAGGGATGCGGCTTGATGGACAGGAAAATATAGAGATCGCCGGCGGGGCCGCCGCGCAGCCCCGCTTCGCCCTCGCCGGTCAGGCGGATGCGCGTGCCGTCCTCGATGCCGGCCGGAATATTGACCGAAAGCGAGCGTTCGCGCGTCGAGCGGCCGGCGCCGGCGCAAGAGGGGCAGGGGTTGTCGATGACTTCGCCACGTCCCTGACAGGTCGGGCAGGCGCGTTCGATCGAGAAAAAGCCCTGCTGGGCGCGCACGCGGCCGTGGCCGGCGCAAGTCCCGCAGGTTTTCGGCTTGGACCCGGCCTTGGCGCCGGTGCCGCCACAGGTTTCACAGGACACCGAAGTCGGGATTTTCAGCGCCGCCGACTTGCCGCGAAACGCCTCTTCCAGCGTGACTTCCATATTGTAGCGCAAGTCCGAGCCGCGCTCGCGCCCGGTTGACCGGCCTCGCCGGCCGCTCATGACGTCGCCGAACAGGTCGTCGAAAATATCGGCCATGGAGGCTGCGAAACCCTCGCCCATGCCAAAGCCGCCGCCGCCGCCCAAGCCGCCGTGCTCGAAGGCGGCATGGCCGTGCTGGTCATAGGCCGCGCGCTTCTGACCGTCGGACAGGATTTGATAGGCTTCGTTGATTTCCTTGAACTTGGCCTCGGCCGTCTTGTTGCCGGGATTCTTGTCGGGATGGTGCTGAACGGCCTGTTTACGGAAGGCGCTCTTGAGGTCGGCGTCGGAACAGGTCCGGCTGACGCCGAGGATTTCATAAAAGCAGCGCTTGGTGGGCATCGAAGGTCTGATCCAAATTTTTCACAGAGGACTGGTCCGGAGCTTTTAGCCGGAACGCGGCTTTCTTGCATGCCGCCATTGCCTTCGCCAGCATTTTTCACGCCAGCGAATTGTGGGGTCGTAAAAAAATGGCGCGGGACGAATCCCGCGCCAAAAAGGCTCAGGCGCCTTTCTTGTCGTCCTTGACTTCCTTGAAGTCGGCGTCGATCACGTCTTCTTCGTGTTTGCCTTCAGGACCGGGCGCGGCGCTGGCGCTGGCCTGTTCGGCCTTGTACATGGCTTCGCCGAGCTTCATCGAGGCCTGCGCCAACTCGTTCGAGCGGGCGTTGATGGCTTCGATGTCCTCGCCTTCCAGAGCGGTCTTGAGCGAAGCGACGGCCGCCTCGATCGCGCTCTTGTCGGCCTCGGAGACCTTGTCACCGAATTCCTTCAGCGATTTATCCGCCGAATGAACCATGGCTTCGCCCTGGTTGCGGGCGTCGACCAGGGCGCGGCGCTGCTTGTCCTCGGTCGCGTGGGCCTCGGCGTCCTTGACCATCTTCTCGATGTCGGATTCGGACAGGCCGCCCGACGCCTGGATGCTGATCTTCTGCTCCTTGGAGGTCGCCTTGTCCTTGGCGGTCACCGACACGATGCCGTTGGCGTCGATGTCGAAAGTCACCTCGATCTGCGGCATGCCACGCGGCGCCGGGGGGATGCCCACGAGGTCGAACTGGCCGAGCGCCTTGTTGTCGGCCGCCATTTCGCGCTCGCCCTGGAAGACGCGGATGGTGACGGCGGTCTGCGAATCTTCCGCGGTCGAGAACACCTGGCTCTTCTTGGTCGGGATGGTGGTGTTGCGGTCGATCAGGCGGGTGAAGACGCCGCCGAGCGTCTCGATGCCGAGCGACAGCGGGGTCACGTCGAGCAGCAATACGTCCTTGACGTCGCCCTGCAGCACGCCGGCCTGCACCGCCGCGCCGATGGCGACGACTTCGTCAGGATTGACACCCTTGTGGGGCTCCTTGCCGAAGAACTGCTTGACCACTTCCTGCACGCGCGGCATGCGGGTCATGCCGCCGACCAGCACCACTTCGTTGATCTCGGCGGCGGAAAGGCCCGCGTCCTTGAGGGCCTTGCGGCAGGGCTCGACCGTGCGCTGGATCAGGTCGTCGACCAGCGCCTCGAATTTCGCCCGGGTGAGCTTGAGGGTCAGGTGCTTCGGCCCGGAAGCGTCGGCGGTGATATAGGGCAGGTTGATGTCGGTCTGGGTGGCCGAGGACAATTCGATCTTGGCCTTTTCCGCCGCCTCCTTGAGGCGCTGGAGAGCCAGCTTGTCCTTCTTGAGGTCGATGCCGGTGTCCTTCTTGAACTCTTCGGCGAAATATTCGACCAGGCGCATGTCGAAATCCTCGCCGCCGAGGAAGGTGTCGCCATTGGTCGACTTCACTTCGAACACGCCGTCGCCGATTTCCAGCACGGAGACGTCGAAGGTGCCGCCGCCGAGATCATAAACGGCGATGGTGCCGGCGCCCTTCTTGTCGAGGCCATAGGCCAACGCGGCGGCGGTCGGCTCGTTGATGATGCGCAACACTTCCAGACCGGCGATCTTGCCGGCGTCCTTGGTGGCTTGGCGCTGGGCGTCGTTGAAATAGGCCGGGACGGTGATGACCGCCTGGGTGACGGGCTGGCCGAGATAGGATTCTGCGGTTTCCTTCATCTTCTGCAGGATGAAGGCGGAAATCTGCGACGGCGAATATTGCTTGCCGTCGGCGGCGACCCAGGCGTCGCCATTGCCGGCCTTGACGATCTTGTAGGGAACAAGGCCCATGTCCTTCTTGGTCATGGGATCGTCGTAGGTGCGGCCGATCAGGCGCTTGATCGCGAAAAAGGTCTTTTCCGGATTGGTGACCGCCTGGCGCTTGGCCGGCTGGCCGGTAAGTCGCTCGCCATCATCGGTGAAGGCGACGATCGAAGGTGTCGTGCGCGCGCCTTCCGCGTTTTCGATGACTTTGGGGGTGGACCCTTCCATCACCGCGACGCAGGAATTGGTGGTGCCGAGATCGATGCCTATGACTTTAGCCATTTGTAACTTTTCCTTTTCCTTCGCAGAACCGCCGGACCCCGAGGCGGTCCGGTGAAGGGCGAACATTTCGTCCGCCCGGTCCCCGATTGCCGTTCACATTGGGATGGGTACGCTTTCATGCAAGAGCGCGACTGATATAGGGGCGGGGTTTTTCAGTCGCAACCCGCGTCGGTGCGACGCGGAGATTTATCGTCGCGATTGATGACGATGGCGGCGCTCCAAACTGTGGCAATTAAGCGACGCGCGCCGGAATTCCGCTTGAAAGAGCGGGAAAGGCTGACAGAAGGGCGGTGGTTTGGTTGACAAATGAACCATTTGACGGGAGCCTGACGGTTAACGCGCTAAAGAAGCGTGGAATCAGGGTGAGGATTCAGATGACTGGCTTGAATGTTTCCATGAAGATGTTGCGCGCGGCCTGTTCCGCGGGCGCTTTGCTGGCCGGGTCGGCCACCTTGACAGCCGCTTCGGCAGCCGATCTGCCCTCCACCAAGGCGCCGCTTCCGGTCCTGGTTCCAATGGTCGACGATTACGAGCCGTTTTTCGTCAAGCTCGGCGTCACCTATGTCATCAACACCAGCTCCTCGACCACTTACGGTCCGCTCGGCGCCCGCGTGGTTCAGGGCGATGTCGGAACCTATCCCCAGCATGTCGGCGCGACGCTGAGCAATATCGTCACCCTCGGCGGCGAGGCGGGCTATTTCGTCACCCGCAATATTTCCGTCAATGTTTCGGGCGGAATCCCGTTTTTTGTCAAAGTCAACACCAAGGGCTTCAACCCATTGAACCCCACCCTCGTCGATGGGACCCTGCTGGGCCAGGGCGAACTCGGCCTGATCCCGGTCACCCTCGTTTACCATTTCAATCAGTTCGGGGCGATCCAGCCCTATCTCGGCGCCGGTTTCGCGCCCTCGTTCTCCTTCGCCAACAAGAACGCCTTCCTGACGGACATCAAGATCGGCGGATCCGTCGGCCTCGTGCTTCAAGCCGGCGCCGATTACATGATCGACCGGAACTGGGGCGTTGGCTTCGACGTGAAGAAATTCTTCACCTATGCCGAAACCCAGGCCAGCGGCGTTGCGCTGCTTCCCGGCGTTCCGACCGAAAGCGTGTTGCACACTCGTTTCCAGCCCTGGCTTCTGTCTCTCGGCTTGACCTACCGCTTTGGCGCATCCGCCCTTGCGGCGCCCGTGGTCGCCAAATATTAAGCCTTTTGGAAGCTTCCGGCCTTCGCGTCTCCAACCCCCGCCGGTGGCGGGGGTTTTCATTTGCGCTTCGCCGGTCAATTCTGGCAGGGTGATGGAACAGGGTTAAAAAATTTCCGGTCTTTAAACGATTAACTCCCAGAAAAACTCACATGCGTCCTGTCTTCCTCACCGTCATGATTTTCCTGTGTCTGGCGCCCGCCGCGAGCCGCGCGCAAATGGCGCTGCCCGGCGCAGTCGCCGCGCCGACGCCGGTCGGACAGGCGGGCGCGCCGCCAGTCGCCGCGCGCCCGGCCGCCCGTCGCGGCTCCGGCGGCTCGGAAGGCCCGGTGGAGGTGGACCGTCATTTCACCCCGGCCAAACCGCCCACGGTGGAGGCCGTCATCGGCAAGCCCCTCGGCCTGTCCGGTTCGCGGGGCGCGGTGACGGTCGAAAAATCCGGCGCCGATCTGCGGCTGTCGCGTCTGACCCTGACCGGCGATAAGATTTCCCAGCCCAATCAGGCTTGCGAAGTCACAATGGGCGGCGACGAGCAATTGAAGCTGAAGCCGCTGGGCGCGCCCGACGGCGTGTTGCGTTACGAACTCGACTCCTCCGCCTGCCCCCTGCAATTCGATTTTCTCAACGGCGCCTTGCGCGCGACGAGCCCTTCAGGATCCTGCTCCTTCGCGCAGGCCGATTGCCGCGTCGATGGCGCCGGCCTGTGGGGACCGCCCGGCGCGAGTTTCGGCGAGGCCGAGGCCAAGACGATCGAACGCGAACGGGCCACGGCGGAAAAAAGCGTCCGCGCGCATTTTCGCAGCCTGCTGGCGCGCCTCAAGAAGGACAAACCGGCGATCCAGGCGGCGGTCAAGGAACAGGCGGGCTTTTCGTCGCAGCGCGCGCAGACCTGCCGCGATTACGACCGCGACGACGCGCAAGGTTTTTGCGCCCTGCGCCTGACCGAAGCCCGCGATTTCCGGCTTCAAACGCGGCTGGCGGCGGCGAACGACGGCAAGCAGGACAAAAAGCCCGGGAAAAAGACCGAAACCAGGATTTCGAAGGCGGCAAAGGCCCCACATCCCGGCGCGCCCCCGCCGAACTTGCCCTCCTCGCCCGCGCCGCAGTAACACCACTTTCCACGACGGAGATATTTAGCTATGGCGCTCTTGATTATCGGCCTGATTCTGTTCCTTGGCGCTCATCTGGCGCCGACCTTTACCGACTTTCACGCCGATCTGGTGCGGAAGCTTGGCGAAAAGCCGTATAAAGGCGTGTTTTCGCTGATCTCGCTGGCCGGCTTTGTCCTGATCATCTTCGGCGTGTCGGCCCTGCGGGGATCGGAGGCGAATGTGGCGCTGTGGTATCCGCCATTGTGGGGCCGACATCTCGCGATCACCCTGATGCTGCCGGCCTTTATCCTGCTTTCCAGCTCCCATATTCCGTCGCATATCCGCGATGCGGTTCGGCATCCCATGCTGACGGCGACCATCGTCTGGGCCTTGGCGCACCTCTTCGCCAACGGCGACCTTCTGGCCCTGTTGCTGTTCGGGTCTTTTCTGGCTTTCGCCCTTTACGACCGCGTTTCAGCCGCGCGCCGTGGCCTCGGGCCGAAAAAACCGGCGCGAGGCTGGGGCGGCGACGCGGCGGCCGTGGTGACGGGCACAGTTTTGTGGGTCGCGACCCTGTTCTGGCTGCACCCCCTCGCGGGCGTCCCGATTCTCCTGCCGCAGGGCTAAGACAACAATCTTACACCGTCGCCTGCGTGACAACCGTCGCGCCGGCGGCGCCTCCCGCCCGCACCTCAACGCGATCGGTGTGGAAGGCCTTCAGAGCGCTGCTATGGCCGATGGAGATCAGCGTCGTGTCGGGCAGGATGACGGCCAGCATGGCGTAGATCGAGGCTTCCGTTTCCTCGTCAAGCGCCGAAGTCGCCTCATCGAGCAACAGCCAGTCCGGACGGGCGAGCACAGCCCGGGCGAGGGCCAACCGCTGCAACTCGCCGCCCGACAGCCTTTGCGGCCAATTATCGGTCTCGTCGAGTTTTTCGATCAGCTGTGCCAGGTGGGCCTCCGTCAGGGCCACCTTTATCGCCTCATCGGAAAAAATATCTTCGCCGGCCGGATAGGCGACCGCCTCCCGCAGCGTGCCGATCGGCACGTAGGGCTTTTGCGGCAGCAGCATGACGCACCCCTCGGCAGGCATGGCGACTTCGCCGGAGCCGAATGGCCAAACACCGGCCAGCGCGCGGAAAAGGGTCGATTTGCCGGCCCCGGACGGACCGGTGACCAAGAGATTGCGGCCCGCCGTCGGGGTCAGGTCGACCGAGCGCAGCAAGGTCGTTCCGTTCGGCAGGGCGATGTTGGCGTGGCGCAGGGCAGGGGCCGGGGCGTCGAGGACGCGCTTGAAGCCGCCTCCCGCCTGCGCCGCCTCGATGGCCGCGTCGAAAGACGTCAGACGGTCGAGCACCGCGCGGAAGCCGGACAGCGAGGTGTAATTGCTGATGAAGAAGGTCAGCGCGCCTTCGACCTGGCCGAAAGCCTGCGCTGTCTGGGTCATGACGCCCAGCGCGATCTTGCCGGCGAAATAGAAGGGCGCCGCGAAGACGTAAGGAATGATCGGGCTGACCTGACCATAGAAGCCGGTGAAGGCGACCAGCTTTTTGCGCCGGTCGATCATTTCGAGATAATTGGCGATCAGCGCGCCGAAACGTTCGCGCAACCCGACCTGTTCCGCGCCTTCGCCATTCAGCAACGCCACCTGCTCGCTGTATTCGCGCAGGCGGGCCAGCGAAAAGCGGAAATCGGCCTCCACTTTCTGCCGCGCAAACATGATTTTGGTCAACGGCCGGCCGATCAGATGGGTAATGCCCGTGCCGGTCGCGGCATAGAGCAGCGCCACCCAGAACAACAGGCCCGGCAGGGCGAAATTGGTGCCCGGAAAGGTGAAATTGGCCGACAGGCTCCATAACAGGATGGCGAAGGAGACCAGCGACGAAAGCGTCGAGATCAGCATGATCGAATAGTTATAGACGCCATAGCCGAAGGCGCCGCCTTCGCCGCCGCCGTCGATGAAGCGGGCGACGTCCTCGGCGATGCGCTGGTCGGGATTGTCGGTCATGTCGCCGATCAGCGACATGCGGTAATGGGTATGACCCTCCAGCCAATGCCCGATGTAGAAGCGGGTCAGCCAGCGCCGCCAGCGAATGACCAGATAAGAGCTGATGACATATTCGATCACGGCGCTCGCCACATAGACGAAGGCCCAGGGCATGAACACCCAGATCAGCATCCGCCAGAATTCTGGACCGTTCTTTTCCTGAATGGCGTTGAAGAAATCGCGGTTGAAGAAATTGAGCCGCACCGTGATCGCCACTTGCGCCTGATTGATCAGCACCAGGAAAACCACCATGCCGGTCGCCAGGACGCGCTTGAGCATGTTCATGCGCAAGGGGCCGAAATCGGCGACGGTGATGTCGCTGGCGCAGAAGAAGCGGTCGGCGATGCGGGTCATGGCGCGCACCACCGGAATATGGGAAACGGCGAAGACCAGGATGGCGAAGATCGCCACCGTCAGCACGAGGGTGGTCGGAATGGGCGTCTCTTCCAGCGCCTTGGGCCAATAGCCGAAACGCGCGGAGAGATCGGCGAGGCCGAAGAGAATGGTCTCCACCGAAAACAAGGCGATGAAAATTTGCAGGAAGCGCGAGATCGGCGCGCTGCGCCAGCAGCACCAGGCGGCGATCAGCGCGGCTGGGCCGAGAAGCTCCAGCGGGGTATCCTTGGCGTTCCAGCCGACCGCGAAGGCGAGAACAGCGAAAAGCGCGACGGCCACTGCCAGAATTCTCATGTCGACCTCATGCTGCGCAAATTCTTGCGGCGGAGCGGGATTTTATGCGGGAAATTATGGCGGAACAAAACGCTTGTGCGCGAAAAACGATCCATCGGAAAAATTGGCTAACTTTCAGGCGTAAAACAGCCAAAACTGGCGCCGTTTTGCGGCGTCACACGCCAAGTTTGCCCCGCGCCGCGATTTCGTCGCGCCCGATTTGCGCGGTGAGCGCCTCAAGCGAATCGAATTTCAGCTCCGGGCGAAGGAAATCGATGAAGAAAACCTCGATTTCCTTGCCATAAATATCGGCGTCAAAGTCGAAAATATAGACTTCGAGCAGTGGCGGCCCGTTATCTATGGTCGGGCGCCGTCCGAAACTCGCCACCCCCTTCAGTCTTTGCCCTTTGAGCCTTTGGCCCTCGATCGCGACCTCGACAGCGTAAATCGCATGTCTGAGCCGACAGGCAGGATCGACGACCAGATTGGCGGTGGGAAAGCCAAGCTGGCGTCCGAGCTTGGCGCCGTGGATGACCGGGCCGGTGAGCGACCAGGGATGGCCGAGCAGGGCCGCGGCTCCGCGGACATCGCCAAGCATCAAGGCCTCGCGGGTGGCGGTGGAGGAGACTGCGGTGAGCGAGCCTTCCTCGTCGGCGACGACTTTCTCGACGATCTCGACGATCAGCCCGGCCTTTGGCCCGGCTTCGAGCAGATAGGCGGGGGTGCCGGAGCGCCGGGCGCCGAAATGGAAATCATAGCCGACGACGACCGCGCCGGCGCCAAGCCGCCTGACCAGGATCTCATTCAGGAAATCATCGGCCGAAAGCGTCGCCAGACCGGAATCGAAAGTCAGCACGATCATGCCGTCGAGACCGAGTTCGGCCAGCCTGTGCGCCTTGGCGTCGCGGCTGGTGAGGCGGAAGATCTGCGCGCCGCCGCCGAAATAATCGGCGGGATGCGGCTCGAAGGTCAGCACCGCGCAGGGGCGACCAAGTTTTTGCGCCAAAGCTTTCGCCCGCGCGATCACCGCGCGATGGCCGCGATGCACGCCGTCGAAATTACCAATGGCGACGACCGCGCCCTCCAGACCTTGCGGCGGGAACGCGGGATCGATGCTGAGTATGAATCGCGACGGCGACGACAAGTCGGCTTCCTTATCGGCTTCCAGAAACGGGAAACCCGTCCTGTCGTTCCTAGCAAATATAGGGCCGAAATTCGGCTGTGGTCAGGCCTGAGCGAGTTTTGCCGGGCGTGAAGAAGATTCGCGCGTGGGAACCATGACGATGGCCTCGCCGTCGAGCACCACCTTGCCGTCAACCTTGGCTTCGCAATGTAGCTTGCAGCGCCGGCCCTTTTCGACCAGTTCGATGACTTCGACACTCACCTCGACGACATCGCCAATCTTGACCGGGCCCTTGAAATTCAGGGTCTGGTGCAGATAGACGGCGCCAGGACCGGGCAAATACATGCCGAGCACCGCCGAGATCAGGCTGGCGGTGTAGAGGCCATGCGCGATGCGCTCGCCAAAGCGCGATTTTTTCGCGAAGTGATCCGACAAGTGGATCGGATTGTGATCGCCCGACAATTCGGCGAAACCCACCACATCCTCGTTCATGACGGTTTTCATCAGGGATTCGCGCATCCCAACACTGAGATCCTCGAAATAATAAGTCTTGAAAGGCTCGTGCATGGATCGGACTTTCGGTCGGGAGAGCTGGGATTCAAGTTTACCAGACGAGGCGGTCCATCCGGTAGAGCGGCGTCACGTCATGGCTGTCGACGAATTGCTTGTAGGCCTCATGGTCGAGTTCGCCAGCGTCGGGACCATGCAACTGCACCCGGTGGATGCCGCTGGTGATCAGCAGGCTGTCGATTCCCATGTCATGGGCGCCGGTGATGTCGGTATGCATGGCGTCGCCGATGGCCAGCACCCGGTCGAGATCGAGCGGCTTGTTGCGCGCGCGCTCGCACAGGCCAAGCGCCATCCGGTAGATCGGCGCATAGGGCTTTCCGGCTTGTTCGACTTCGCCGCCCAGCGCCTCGTAACGTTCCGCCAGCGCGCCGGCGCAATAGACCAACTGCTCGCCGCGATGAACGACAAGATCGGGATTGGCGCAGATCATCGGCATGTTTTTCGCCCGCATGGCGGCGAGAATCTTGTCGTAATCGGCCGGCGTCTCGACAATGTCGTCAATCAGGCCGGTGCAGACCGCGAAATCGGCATCTTCCAGCGGGACCGGCGTGATCACGCGTCCAGCCATGAGGGACGCCGCCTCGAAAATCGGCAAATCGCGCGCCGGGCCGAGGTGATAGGGGCGCAATGGCGCCCGCGCGGCGATGGAATGGGCGCAGACGTCGCCTGACGTTGCGATGGCGTCGTAGGATTCGGGGCTGATGCCGAAGGAGGCCAGTTGCGCCGCCACTTCCGCCTTGGGGCGCGGCGCATTGGTGACCAGCGTCACCGCCTTGCCGAGTTGGCGCAGGGTGAGCAAAGCCTCGGCAGCGGCCGGATAGCTGCTCTCGCCATTATGCAGCACGCCCCAGACGTCGCAGAGCACCGCGTCATACTGGTCCTGCGCCTCGGAAAGTCCCGCCAGATGTTTTCCGGCTTCGGGCGCGCAATTTTCGGAATTCTCACTCATTTCGCCGGGCTATAGGGGCGGCGGCGCTGTGTCAAGGCGCGATACTCACTGGCCGCAGATTGGACACGCCGTATCCAGTGCTGAGATACGCTTGAGGATGCTCCGCCGCAGTATTGCTCCGGCGCAGCCAGACAAATTTGCCGCTTCAGTGAGACATTATTGCTCCGGCTTTCACAACAAGCCTTCTGGCGCCTGCACGACGTCTCCGTTGACGAGACCCGGCTCAGGCTGGTCAGTAATTTTCTGCCAAGTGAATTTCGCGTCGGGCAAGGGAGCTCCCTTTTCGGCGAGCATCTTCTCAGCCTCCACCTGTGTCGTCGCGCCAACATGGAAATATTGGCAACCGTGGGCGCTCTCGATCTTGACCTTGAAGTATGTGTCCATAGCTTATGCTCCTAGGCGCTTCGGCAACAGTCTTAAGCTCCGGCCCGACCCATTGACATAGGAGGTCGGCTGGGAAGCCGCTGCGGACGCATGGGGGCAAACTTACACAGCGGCATTTGAAAATGGGGAAGATTGCTCTGCTGCGCGAGCCCCGGAAACTACTCATGGCTTTGGCCGTAGGAAGATCAGGCGAGCTGCCTCGCGGTGGGCATCACTACCTTTTGCTCGGGCAGCGAGCGGGCGCCCGAACAGCCCGTTGCCAGCGAAACCGGCACGATCGACTGCGGCGTCCTCGGATTGTCGTCTGGACGGTTATGAAATTGCTGGCCGCGAGCGCTTGCGGAATTTGTCGATGGAACTGGGAATGTCACGAAAACGTTGCTGGCGGTGACGTGCTTTCAGGTCTTGGTAGCGGGGTAGGCTTATGGCTGTCAGCTCGCCCGATTTGAAAACCTTCCTGGTCTCCACACCTTTCTTCGGCGGCCTCTCGGACGCGAGTCTCGATCTCCTGGTCTCGATGTTGGTCGAGCGCCGGTTCGACGTCGGCGAAACTGTCCTATTGGAAGAGGAGCCCGGGCGCTCAATGTATATTGTTCACGCTGGTGAACTCGCGGTGAGCAAGCTGGGGAAATCGGGACGCGTAATTCGCGTGGCGGGTCTCGGGCCCGGTGATTTTTTCGGCGAAATGACGCTCCTCGAAATGCAGAACCGATCGGCCACTGTCGTCGCCGAGAGCCCGACCGTGCTTTACGAGCTCACGGCCCAAAAACTCTATGCGTATTACAAGGCCGACATCCACGCCTATGTGCTGGTGATGCTCAATATCAACCGGGAGCTCTGTCGGCGGCTCCGCCGCGCCGACAATCGCATTGCCGAGATGGCGGATGAGACGCCCGAGTAAACGCCGCCGGCCAATTATCCCGCGGCGCGAATACAAGCCAGGTTTTGGTCGAACTTCATCGCCACCGCGCATCCACGCGCCTGGCATTCCACCCGGACGAACAGGACTGCGTCCGAAAGTTCATCGAACACGCCGCCGCTGCGTCCGCGCATTTCGCTGACGACAAAGGATCGATCGGGACCGAGACTGATCACGAACTCAAGCGGCGGAAAATCGACGGCGCGAACATTTGGCATGGCAAGCCCTTTCATTGCTGTGCCGGGTGTCAGTTCCGGGAGGCGGCTTGATCAAAGATCGTCGCGACCCGGCAGACATTCCAACATTTGGAGCCCTCCCAGGATGTGGCCGCCGTCACAACGCGCGAAAAATAGGTATGGCGGACGCCGTCGCGGGAGCATGGCCGTTTTGCCAGACCGGCGCTCGCCATCACGCAAAAACGCGAAATTCAAACCCGGACATCGCTGAAACATTGACTTGTCCGCGCTTGCGCGCCCGCTTATGACAGCGCATCCCAACGGAACCAGATCATGACCTCAGCCAAAGCCGCCGTCTCCCAAGTCAAAGCGCTTGTCAAACCGCGTCTTCCGCGCGGACTCGTCGACCGCGGCGCGGCCGAGATCGCCGCCGCCGACGCCATGCTGGCGGCGATCCGCGCCACTTACGAGCTTTACGGCTTCGACGCGGTCGAGACCCCGGCGATTGAACTGACCGAGGCGCTGGGAAAATTCCTGCCCGATCAGGACCGGCCCAACGAAGGCGTCTTCTCCTTCCAGGATGACGACGAGCAATGGCTGTCGCTGCGCTATGACCTGACGGCGCCGCTGGCCCGCTATTTCGCCGAAAATTTCGAATCCCTGCCAAAACCCTACCGCTCCTTCCGCAGCGGCTATGTGTTTCGCAACGAGAAGCCGGGGCCGGGCCGTTTCCGCCAGTTCCTGCAATTCGACGCCGACACCATCGGCTCGGCCAGCCCGGCCGCCGACGCCGAACTCTGCATGATGGCGGCGGACACGCTGGAAGAACTTGGCATTCCGCGCGGCGACTACTGCATCAAAATCAATAACCGCAAGATCCTCGACGGGGTGATGGAGGCCATCGGCCTCGGCGTCGAGGAAGAGGCCGGCCGCCGCCTCGTGGTTTTGCGCGCGATCGACAAGCTCGACCGATTGGGTTCGGAAGGCGTGCGGCTGCTGCTCGGCGCGGGCCGCAAGGACGAGTCCGGCGATTTCACCAAGGGCGCCAATCTGACGCCCGACGCCATCGACCGGGTTCTCGCCTTCACCGTCGCGCGCCGCGCCACCAACGCCCAGACCCTGACGGCGCTCGCCGAGACCGTCGCGAGCTCCGAGCGCGGGCTGGAGGGCGTGGCCGAATTGCGCGCCATCGACGCTCTCGCCAAGGCGGCGGGCTACAATGAATCCCGGCTGTTGCTCGACCCTTCGGTGGTGCGCGGGCTGGAATATTACACCGGCCCGGTGTTCGAGGCCGATCTGACCCTCACCGCCAAGGACGACAAGGGCCAGCCCATCCGTTTCGGCTCGATTGGCGGCGGTGGTCGTTACGACGGTCTGGTGGGGCGTTTCCGGGCCGAGGATGTTCCGGCGACCGGCTTTTCCATCGGCGTGTCGCGCTTGTTTGCGGCGCTCAAGGCCATTGGCTCGCCGATTGTCGCCAGCGCGCCGCACAGGGGCCCGGTGGTGGTGCTTGTGATGGATCGCGATCAACTGCCTCATTATCAAGGTCTGGTGACGCGGTTGCGCGATGGCGGGGTCAGGGCCGAACTTTACCTCGGCGCGGCGGGCATGAAGGCGCAGATGAAATACGCCGACCGGCGCTCCAGCCCTTGCGTCGTCATTCAGGGATCGAACGAGCGCGAGCTTGGCGAAGTGCAGATCAAGGACCTGATCGAGGGCGCCAAGGCGGGAGCCGCCATCGCCTCCAACGAGGAATGGAAGGCGGCGCGTCCGGCCCAGGCCTCGGTTCAGGAGATCCACATGGTGGCCGCCGTTCGAGAAATCCTCGACCGCCACGGGCTGTGAAACGGCCCCGTTCACCCTTTCCAGCGAAACCGGATGCGCGTGACGCGTGCTTTTGTTAAAGCAAGCGTTGATTGCGGGGCTTTCCCGTCAGAGGAGCCAAGGATGAGCGGCGGTCAGGACCAGAGCAAGGATTTTCTGCAAAAGCTCGAAGCGGCGGGCTATGCGTCGCATGATCCCGCGATTTTGCAGCCGGCTTCGGTCTTCCTCGATCTTTCGGGCGAAGACATGCGCGGTCGCCTCCTGCTGGCCTCTGACGGGGCGGGCGGCGATTTCTGCCTGCGGCCCGAATTCACCATTCCCGTCTCCCTGGCCTATCTCGTCTCGGCGCAGGCCGGCGCGCCCGCCGCCTTCTGCTGCTACGGCCCGGTATTCCGCCAGCGGCCTGGGCAATCGCCGGAATTCCTGCAGGCCGGGCTCGAAAACTTCGGTCGCGCCGACCGCGAGGCGGCCGACGCTGAAATTCTGGCTTTGGCTTTGGAAGCAGCGGGTCCGCGCGACTGGCGGGTCCAGATCGGCGACGCGGCGCTGCTGACAGCCTTGCTCGAAAAAATGGCGCTCCCGCCCGTGTGGCTGCGCCGCATCCGCGGCGGGCTCGCCAAAGGTCAGAAACTTGACGCGATTCTCGATCCCGTCCTGGATCGGCAGGCCGATCATTCCGGGGTGCTCGCGGCGCTGGACGGAGCCGACAAGCTGGGCGCCCGCGCTCTGGTCGAAGATCTGCTCAAGATCGCCGGCATTTCAGCCTTGGGTGGCCGTACAGCTGGCGAAATCGCCGAACGTTTTCTCGAACAGGCGGAATTGCGCTCCGGCGTCGGACTCGACGCCGACAAGCGGGGGTTATTGCAGAAATTCTTCGCGATAACCGACCTGCCGGACAAGGCCTCGGCCCAATTGCGCGCGCTTTTTTCCGCGTCGGGGCTCGATCTGACCAATGAAATCGACGCCTTCGACCAGCGCCTGAATTTTCTGGCGGCGCGCGGTCTCGACTTGGACAAGATCACCTTTTCCGCCAGCTTCGCGCGCAATCTCGACTATTATACCGGCTTCGTTTTTGAGGCGCGCGATGCGGGGTCGGAGGACGCCGCTCCGGCGATCGGCGGCGGCCGTTATGACCGGCTCCTTTCCACGTTGGGCGCAAAACGCGAAATTCCTGCCGTCGGCGCGGCGATCTGGATCGAACGCCTTAACGCGGGAGCGCTGGAATGAGCCAGGAAAAGCCAATGAGCGAAACAAAGCTGGTTCTGGCCGTCCCGTCCAAGGGGCGCCTGCAGGAAAACGCCAACGCCTTTTTCGCCCGCGCCGGCTTGACCGTCACGCAGGGGCGCGGCGCCCGCGATTATCGCGGCGTGCTATCGGGGGTCGAAAATGTTGAAGTGGCGTTTTTGTCGGCTTCGGAAATCGTTGCAAATCTGGCGTCTGGGGCGGCGCATTTCGGCGTCACTGGCGAGGATCTGGTGCGCGAGGCGCAGGCCGAAGGCAAGGTTGAATTATTGACGCCGCTGGGCTTCGGCCACGCCAATGTCGTCGTCGCCACGCCACAGGCCTGGATCGACGTGCGCAACATGGCCGATCTCGATGACGTCGCCGCCGGCTTTCGCGCCCGGCGCGGCGAGCGGATGCGGGTGGCCACCAAATATGTCAACACCACCCGCGCCTTTTTCCGCGACAAGGGCGTGACCGACTACCATATCGTTGAGAGTCTCGGCGCCACCGAGGGCGCGCCCGCCGCAGGGCAGGCCGAACTGATCGTCGATATCACCTCGACCGGCGCGACGCTCGCGGCCAACGGGTTAAAGATTTTGGATGACGGCGTGATCCTGCGCTCCGAGGCCAATCTCGTCGCTTCGCTCAGCGCCTTCTGGACGCCCAAGTTATTGGAGGTCGCGCGTAAGATCCTGTCGC
>Ga0302320_10006099_pt1 | contig 26859 bp, 20 predicted proteins | sample Bog_T0_3_FD_202130 | JGI IMG/M metagenome (GOLD analysis project Ga0302320, IMG submission 202130) | Peat permafrost microbial communities from Stordalen Mire near Abisko, Sweden - Bog_T0_3 | ecosystem: Environmental > Terrestrial > Soil > Wetlands > Peat | place: Sweden: Abisko, Stordalen Mire...
TGGGCGCCCGGCATCGCGCGCGCAATTTGGGGGTTCATCGAGGCTGCCGCCCCGGCCGGAACGTATCACTGGACCGATCTCGGCGTCGCCAGCTGGTACGATTTCGCGGTCGCGATCCAGGACGAGGCCCTCGCGCGCGGCCTGCTGGCGCGCGCCGTGCCGGTCGTCCCGATTCCGACGACCGCCTACCCGACGCCCGCGGCCCGTCCGGCGTTCAGCGTGCTCAACACCGAATCGACCCGGGCGCTCATCAAGGCGCCCGCGCATCATTGGCGGCACAACCTACGGAACATGCTCGATGAACTTCGAACCGCATAACGTTTTCATCACCGGCGGCGCCGGCTTCATAGGGACCAATTTCGTGCGGCATTGGCTCGCCCGAGGCGGCGCCGGCAAGGTCGTGGTGTACGACGCCCTGACCTATGCCGGGAACATCGAAAATCTCGCGGGGCTCGAGAACGATCCGCGATTCCTGTTCGTCAAAGGGGATATCTGCGACGAAGCGGCGGTGCGCGCGCTGCTCGCGCAGCATCAGATCGATACGATCGTGCATTTTGCGGCGGAATCGCACGTCGACCGGTCGATCCTGGGCCCCGACGATTTCATCCGCACGAACGTCGTCGGCACCCATGCGCTGCTGAAGGCGGCCAAGACGACCTGGTTGGATGCCAAGCTCGGCCGGGAGCACCGCTTTCATCATGTCTCGACCGATGAAGTCTACGGCTCCCTCGGGCCCCAGGATCCGGCGTTCCACGAGGCGACGCCCTATGCGCCCAATTCGCCGTATTCGGCGAGCAAGGCCGGCTCCGATCACCTGGTGCGCGCCTACCACGAGACGTTCGGTTTGCACACGACGATCACCAACTGCTCGAACAATTACGGTCCCTACCAGTTTCCCGAAAAGCTCATCCCTCTCATCATCATGAACATTCTCTCGGGCGACCCGCTGCCGGTCTACGGCGACGGCCTGCAAATCCGGGACTGGCTGCACGTTGAGGATCACTGCGCCGCGATCAGTCTGGCGCTCACGCGCGGCAAGGCGGGAGAGGTCTACAATATCGGCGGCAACAGCGAGACGACCAACATCGTCATCGTTCGGGCGCTATGCGCGTTGGTCGATGAGTACCTCGTTGCGCGGGACGATTTGCGCAAGGCATTTCCGGCGTCGCCGGCGGCGAACGGCAAGCACGCCGCGGACTTGATCAGCCACGTGCGCGACCGTCTCGGCCATGATCGGCGCTATGCCATCAACTATGCCAAAGCCGAACGCGAACTCGGCTACGAGCCCGCGCATGACCTCACCGGCGGCCTGCGTGCGACGCTCGATTGGTATCTGGACAACACGCGCTGGTGGCAGCCGCTGCTCGGCCGCGATTACGCCGCCTGGGTCGAGAAAAACTACAGCCGCGGATGATGCTGCGCCGTATCGGGCGGCGGTGCGGTCGCGGGGTCGACCGCCGCGGCTCGCCCGAATCAGGTCGAATACGTTAATGAATATTCATCCCGGCGGGTTTCGGGTATCGTCGCGCATGGGGCATAATCATGCGGGAGGGGCGTCCCGTCCGCGATGAGGACCGCCCGCTCCGGTATTCCAGTTTTAGTCTTGCGACGCCCGGGCATTGCGCGAACAGGGATCTTCGGCGGTTGGGTGGCAGCCATCGTCGCCAGTGATCTTTAAGAACGTAGTCGCACGTGCGGGGTTACTCATTGTCTTCGATCGAGCACGGCGAATCTCCGATCCTGAACGGCGAAGAGCCCCCGCCACGGCCTTGGACGCAGAGCGCGGCTCGATCCGCGCCGACCTCGGTGCGCGCGAAGCGAATCCAACCGCCGCTGTACTCACTGGCCGGCATCACGCTGCTGTACTCGTCGGCGTATTTCCTGCCCGCGCTCACACCGAAGGGGTTGTATTTTTTTCACCCCGAGGATCTTGGGCGCTTCTGCGCGGCAGCCCTCGGTCAGTTCATGGTGTTCCTCTGCCTGAACACGGCGGTCTACGCGGGTGCGCGCGCCCTGTTGCCGAAACGCTGGGTCGAGCTGCTCGCGTTCCCGCTGTTCGCCCTTCTCGTTTTGCTCGCCGCGAAGGGTCTCTTCGACGTCTATGGCATGGATTGGTATCGGGCGCTGCCTGCGGCCTGGGGGGATCCATTGACGGTTCGGCGTGCCGTCAAAGTGTGCGCGTTTCTCGCGTCGCTGGCTCTGCTCGGTGCCACCTCGCGCTCACTCGCGAAATGGAGCCGTGCCCTCGCGAGTCTCGGCTTTGCGTTCGGGATACTGGCCGTATGTCGGATCGTATGGCTCGCCGCAGCAACCCCGCACGCGGGAGTACCGCCGGCCGCGGCGAATGCGGCGACCGCCGTGCATGCGAGTTCGGTGGAAGGACCCGCGGCGGCGGCGGTGAAATCCGACCGGCCGAAGCGTGTCGTCTGGGTCATTTTCGACGAAACCGACCTCGGACCGATTCATGGCCGGGAGCTCGTGCCGCCCGACCAATTGCCGAATTTCAAGCGCCTCGCGGCCGAGTCCGTCTCGGCCGTGCGTGCCAACAGCCCGGCCAGTTCGACCGTTTATTCGATTCCGGCCCTGCTGAGCGGCGTGCCTTTGGGGGGCGCAGGAATGCACATCGGCTACAGCGGCAGAATGGCTTTGCAACGGCCGGATTCGCAATGGGTGAGCTTCGACGAGGGGACCAGCATCTTCGGCGCCTTGGCGCAACAAGGCCGCAGCGCCTCCGTGCTGGGCTTTTATCATCCCTATTGCAAGCTGTTCGATCTGCGCCGCTGCCAGAGTTTCAGCTATCCCGAGATCTACGGTCTGCCCGGAGCTTTGTTGACCAATTTGCCGGATTCGCTCTGGGCGCGCGGCCGCGAACTGCGCTTCTGGGGAGACATCACGAGCCGCAGTCTCGCGCTGCTGCCCGAGTACCTGGCGCGCGACGATGACCTGACGTTCGTGCATCTGAACGTTCCGCATCTGCCTGCGGCTTATGCGAACCGTGTGCTCGGGCTGCAGGGGAGTGCCGATCCCTTGGTCGACTATGCCCACAATCTGCGTCTCGCCGATTCGATTCTGGGACAGATCATCACGCAGTTGAGCGGCCTGCAAGCGCGCCATGAATTGCTGCTCGTGGTATCGACGGATCATTGGTTTCGCACGCAATGGTTCAGCCAACCCGAACCCGATTCGAGCCGTCCGATACCGCTCATGGTGTGGCGGGTCGGCGATCGCGAGGGCTACCCCTTGACCCAACCCGTCAGCAGCGTGCACACCGCCGCAATGATCCTCGATTTCCTCGACGGGAAAATCGACACGCAGGCGGAAATCGCGGCCTGGTGGCAGAGACAACCCGTGATTCCCGCGTTCATCGCGCCGATCTCATGAGCGCCGATCACTTGAGCGCCGGTTCGCCGCCTGCTACGCCGCTCTCGTGGCGCGATCCCGACGGCTACGTCGTGCGACAGGGGGGAAGGATTCTGCGGGCCGTGCGCGTCGCCAAGGCAGAGGAAACCCGGGCCTTGCTCGGCGAACCGTGGATGGCTGCGCTCATGCGCGAGGGCGCCGTGCCCCCGACGGTGGAGATCGCGCCTCCCGCGAGCCTCGGCGCGGCCGCGGCCGATCACCTGTGGCTCGAGCACGAGACCCTCGATTTCCCCTGCTACCCCCATGAAATCACAGCTCTGCAATTGTTCGACTCGGCGAGCTTGACGTTGCGGCTCGCCATTGATGCGGCGCGCCACGGTTGGGTCATCAAGGACGCGTCCGCCTGGAATGTGTTGTTCGCTCACGGTCGCCCGGTCTTCGTAGACCTGCTGTCCTTCGAGCGCAAACCCCCGACCGGCGCATGGATCGCGTACGGGCAATTCGTGCGCCACTATCTTTTGCCGTTACTCGTCTACCGACACTTAGGGCTGACGCCGCCCGAGGTCTTCCTGACCCACCGCGATGGCATCACGCCCGAGCGGGCGCACGCGCTCCTGCCTCGCTCGGCCCGCTGGTTGCCGTCGGCGCTGGAACTCGTCGTGCTGCCGCGTCTGCTGTCCGGTTCAGGCGGCCGGCTGATCGGCGCGCGAACCGCCGCCAGCGCGCGCACCGCCCCCAGCGCGCGCACCGCCGCCAAGAGACGCGCCCCTCTCAACCCGGAGATAGGCTCCGCCGTCCACCTAGGAACCCTGCGCCGGCTCCAGCGCCTCCTCGAACGTCTGCGGCCGGATCGCTTTCACCGGCGCTCGGTCTGGGCGGGCTACGAACAAGAGCGAGCCCATTATTCGGACGCAGACCTGGTCGCAAAACGCGACTTCGTGCGCCGCTCCGTGCTGCCGGGCGGCCGAGTGCTGGATCTGGGCTGTAATGCGGGGGAGTTCAGCCTGCTCGCCGCCGAGAACGGCAGTGACGTCGTTGCCGCCGATGCGGATCATGCGGCATTGGCGCGGCTTTACGGCCATATCCGAGGCGGCACGACGCGGATCACGCCGATCATGCTCGATATCGGCCGTCCGACTCCCGCCGTCGGCTGGGAAAATCGCGAGATCTCGAGTTTCCTCGCGCGCGCGGCGGGCCGGTTCGACGGTCTGCTGATGCTCGGCTTGATTCACCATCTGCTCGTGAGCGAGCGTGCCTCCCTGCCGATGATCGTCGATCTGGTGGAGCGGCTTGCACCGAAGCGCCTCGTCATCGAGTGGGTCGATCCGAAGGACCCGAAGTTCCGGCAACTCGCCGGACTCAACGAGGGATTGTACGGGGATCTCGATGCCGCACAGCTGGAAAGGCTGCTTCAGTCGCAATTCCGCCTCGTGGAAAAATTGCCCTTGCCCTGCGAAACCCGGATACTGTACCTCTGGGAAAGGTAAGTGGTTCGCACGATGCGCGGTATTGAAGAAAGCGGGGGAACACGCATGAGTTCAGCGGTTTCGGGTCCAAGGGTTCTGTTGATTTTGCTGTTCTTCTCGGTCGCTCCGACCGCCGCCATGGCTTATATCGATCCGGGCAACGGTGCCTACATGGTTCAAGCCCTGTTGACCTTGATCGGTGCGGCGCTGTTTTACCTGAAGCACCCGGTACGCACGGCCAAAATGTTGTGGGCCCGTTTGGTGCATGGCGAAAAAGGTGACGAAACGGATTCGACACACGAGCCGCCGTCGGAGCCTTCCTCCCCATCCGGCGACAGGTCACCGCCGGCTGCAGATCCCGTGCCGTCGCTGCGCCACGAGCGCGCCGACTAGAACGCAACGCGGTTTTGGCGCGGCGTCAGCGGCGCCGCGGTCGAGTCTCGCGCATGCTCTCCGCCGCCGTGGCCCAACACGAAATCCGACAGCAAACCCCGGCGGCCGTCCGCACCCCGCGTAAACCGCCCGGCAAGTGCTCCATTTCGATTGAAGGCGATGGATTTGAGGCGATGATGCAAATTCGGGTTGGCAGCATGTTCAAGAAGATTCTCGGTGTCGCACTTCTGTGTCTCGGCGCGGCCGCATACGGGCAGGCCCAGTCCACCGATCCGATCGCGAACGCCTTGAAGAATCTCTCCCAGGGAGGCGATCAGAGCTCGGTGCTCGGAGGCGCGCTCGGCAACGGCACGACGAACAAGACCGACAATAAACTCAACGTCCCCGAGACCCTGCAGCCGAAGAACACCGAGCCCAGCCCCTTGCTCGACATGATGCGGCAGGGTAAGACGCTCGACGGCCGGACGCTGCGTCAGTTCGATGAGAACCCGGAGCTGCGAGCCGATGATTCGGTGCTGATCGAGTTGACTCCGATCGAGGACGTCGATTGCACGTCCTACAATAATCAACAGAATGCAAACGGTACCAACGGCGCGGGCCGAAATTCCGCGGGCAGCGGGCCCACCAACAGCGGCGGCAACACGGCCGGAAACACGGGGTCCGCCGCCGATCTAGCCGCCGCCGGCGGTCTTGGCGGTCTTGGCGGACTCGGTGGTCTCGGCGGCATCCAAGGCGCCGCGACCGCCGCAGGCAACAACGCCGCGCGGATGCAGTCGCTCGCCGACCGCTATCTGTGCGATCGCGCGAAGGAACTCGCCAAGACTCAAAAGCCGAAGACCGATGCGGAGATCGAAACGGCGCAAAAATTCGAAAAGCGCATCCTCGCCAACAACCCGTATCGGCTCAACCGCTTCGGCGTGCTCGAATTGCCCGGCATGCCCTCGATCCCGCTCGCGGGCCTCACCGCCGAGGAGGCCACGGAAAGGCTCAGCGCCGATCCGGATCTGAAGGACTACCGGGTCAGGCTGAGCTTGCTGCGCTTGCAGCCCGCGGGCGACGAGGCGTTGAAGCCGTTCGGCTACGATTTGTTCGAGGCAGTTCCGAGCACCTTCGCGCCCGTCTCCGACATCCAGGTGCCGATGGACTACATCGTGGGTCCCGGCGACACGCTCGCGGTACAGCTATACGGCAACGATACGGCGAATTACCTGCTCACGGTGCAGCGCGACGGGCGTGTGAACTTCCCGAAGCTCGGCCCGATCCTGGTGAGCGGAATGAGTTTCGATCAGGCACGAGCCGCGATCGATCAGCGCGTCGGACAGCAGCTCATCGGTACGCGCGTGAGCGTCACCATGGGCGATTTGCGCTCGATCCGCGTCTTCGTGCTCGGCGAGGCGAACAAGCCCGGCTCGTATACCGTGAGCGGCTTGTCGACGATGACGAATGCGCTGTTCGTGAGCGGCGGCGTCAAGAAGATCGGCTCCCTGCGCAAGATCGAATTGAAGCGCAACGGACGCTTGATCACGGTGCTCGATCTGTACGATCTGCTGTTGCACGGCGACACGAGCGGCGACCGCCAGTTGATGCCGGGCGACGTGATCTTCATCCCGCCGATCGGCGCCACGGTGGCCGTCGACGGCGCCGTGCGGCGGCCGGCCATCTACGAACTCAAGGACGAGAAGTCCGCAGCGCAGGCCGTCGCACTCGCGGGGGGCCTGCTTCCGGACGCCGACCAGCAAACCGTGCAGCTCGAACGCATTCTGCCGTCCCGCTTGCGCGAGATGCGGGACATCAATCTGACGGCTTCCGCCGGCCAGGACACGCCCCTCGCCAATGGTGACAAATTACGGGTTCCGGCAATTCGCCCGACGCTCGAGAATTCGGTGACGCTGACCGGCTACGTGTTCCGCCCCGGATCGTTCGAATATCGTGCCGGACTGCGGCTCAGCGACGTGCTCAGCAGCTTCGATGAGCTGCGGCCGAATGCCGATCCCCACTACATCATGATTCGGCGCGAGGTACCCCCCGACGAGATCGTCGAAGTGGTGTCGGCGGATCTGCAGCGTGCGCTCGCGGCGCGCGGCTCTGCGGTCGATCCCGAATTGCGGCCGCGCGACAAGATTTTCGTGTTCGATCTCTCGGCGAGCCGAGAGCGCATTCTCGCTCCCCTGATCAACACGCTCGAGTTGCAGGCGACACCCTCGAAACCCGAGCAGGTCGTCAGCATCGACGGCCAGGTCAAAGCGCCCGGTCACTATCCGCTGGAACCCACGATGCGCGTCAGCGATCTGATTCGCGCCGGCGGCAGTCTGGACGATTCGGCCTATTTCGGCGAAGCCGAGTTGACGCGCTATCCGATCGACGGCGGCAACGGCCGCCGTACGCAGCTCATTCCGGTCAATCTGGCCGCGATCCGCCACGGCGATCCCGCCGCCGATTTGACGTTGCAGCCCTACGACGTGCTCGTGATCAAACCGACGCCCTTGTGGCAGCAACCCGGTACCATCGAGTTGACCGGCGAGGTCAGGTTTCCCGGCAAATACCCCATACAGCTCGGGGAGACGCTGCGCTCCGTGTTGCAGCGTGCCGGTGGTTTCACCGACGGCGCGTTTACCGAGGGCGCGGTCTTCATCCGCGACGAACTCAAGAAACGCGAGAAAGACCAGCTCGACTTGTTGACCAATCGCCTGCAGAGCGATCTGGCGACATTGTCGCTCGAGGCGATCGCGAGCAGCGCCGTCACACCGAATTCCGGCGGGGGCGCGGGGGCCGCGCAGAGCCTCGTCGTCGGACAGCAGCTGCTCGACGAGATTCGCAACGCCAAACCCGTCGGTCGTCTCGTGGTCGACGTCGACCGGGTCATGACGAGCCGGCCCGGCTCGGCCGCGGATGTGACCCTGCGCGACGGCGACAAGCTCATGGTGCCCAAGAGGTCCACCGAAATCACGATCCTCGGCGAGGTGCAGAGTCCGACCTCGCACTTGTTCGAGGTGGGCTTGACGCGCGACGACTACATCGCCAAGAGCGGCGGCACGACCCAGAATGCCGACCGCAAGCGCATCTATGTCGTGCGGGCCAACGGCGATGTTCTTTCCGGGGAACGCAGCGGCTGGTTCCGCCGGTCGCGATCGTTCGAGATTCACCCGGGCGATACGATCGTGGTACCGCTCGACATCGAGCGCGTGCACGCGCTGCCGCTGTGGCAGGGCGTTACCTCGATCATCTATAACCTCGCCGTTGCGCTGCTCGCAATCCACAGTGCTTGAGGTGCACCGAACGTGATGGCGACGCACCGTAAGCACGGGGACCTTGCCGGCTGCGCCGTCCTTGCGCTGGCGCTCCCGGCGCTGTCGGCGCGCGCCGGCGGCGTCAGCGCCTACCTGCCGCTCAACCTCGAGCCGGAGATCGAGCGTCAGATCGAGCGCGTGCTCATTCTCGCCGACGAGCCCATTCTGAAGCGGCCCTTTGCGGTCGCGCTCGTGGAGGATGCGTTGCCCCAGGCCTGTGAGGTCGACCCGTTCCTGTGCAGCAAGGTCCGCCGGTACCTGGAGCGCTACTCGCGGGACTACGCGCTGACGCATGCGAGCGGCACGGCATCCTCGGGTCACGGTGCCGACCAGGTCGTTCCCAACGAGTACGGACTCACCACCAAGAGCCATTGGGACTTGTCCGCCCAAGCCTATGTGCAGCCCAACGATTACATGCTCGCGAGCGCCGGCGTGGATGGGTATTCGGGGAGGGCCACGCCGACGGGTTCGATGCTGAGCCTCGGGTTCAACTGGGCCCAACTCGACGTGGGCTACCGAGACCATTGGCTCTCGCCCTTCACGGACAGCAGCATGACCGTGAGCACGGAGGCGCCGACGATGCCGTCGGTGACGCTGTCGAACTACGAGCCGCTTTCCGGGCTCGGATTCCAATACGAACTGTTCGTCGCCCGCATGGCGAAGTCCGATCACATCCGCTTCGACGGCAAGGAATTCGCGGGCACTCCGCGGCTCGCCGGCGCACAGTTTTCGATCGAGCCGTTCAGCGGCTGGTCGCTCGGGGTCAATCGTCTGCTCGAGTACGGCGGTGGCGGCGGCCTGCCGACGGACGGACGCTTCCTCTCCGGCGCCTTCTTCAGGGGCACGGGGAAGTATCAGCTCGAGGGCAACCAACAGGCTTCCTACATCAGCCGCTTCATCTTTCCGGCAAAGACGCCTTTCGCCGTGTATTTTCAATATGCCGGTGAGAATTCGGAGGACGGCGGCAGCTACCTGCTCGGTAATTCCTCGATCTCCGCGGGCATCGATTTTCCCAGGCTCGCCCGCTATTTCGACCTCACCTATGAGATATCCGAGTGGCAGAACACCTGGTACACCCACTTCGTCTACCTCGACGGCATGACCAACGATGGTCTCGTCGTCGGCAATTGGGGCGCCGACCAGCGGAACTTCGGCGACGGCGTCGGCGCCAGGAGCCAGATGCTCCGCGTGGGCTGGACGCCCGACTTCGGCGGGTATCTCGAGGAGCGGATCCGCACCGTCGTCAATCAGAATTACTACGGCAGCCAGGGACGAGGCTACGATCCGGCGATATCGGCCTATCCCTATCACCACTATGTCGATTTCACGCTCCGCTACAGCAGGCCCTGGAACGGACTGACGGTCGGTGGCCAGCTTTTAGCGGGCAGGGACGTCTATGCGAAGTCCTTCACCCAATTGTCGGCATTCGTACGTTATGGGGGCGATGCGCGTACGCGAGATGACGGTTCCACCGACTCGGGCGAATCTTCGGACGCGGACGCGGCCGCCGCCCGCGCCCACGGCGCGGAGTTGTTCGTCGATGCCGGCGCGGGCGCGAGCAAGACTCGCGTGGATCTCGAGCAGGGTCTTCCGGTCACGTCGACCAATTGGCGGGCCTCTCCGCACCTTGGGCTAGGTGCGCGCCGCGAGGTCGCGGACGGCAACGATCTCGGCGTACGTCTGGAAGCGGACGAAGTCGAGCATCATTCGCTGATCGGGTTTCGCGCGCTCGACTACCGCCATCGATTCTCCGACGCCTTTGCGCTTTCCCTGTTCGCAGGACCCGTCCGCTACTCCCTGGCCACGCCGGCGTTCTCCCTCTACGGCGGCGTCGGGGGACAGTGGCGCGACTTTGTGCCGGGCTATGACCTGAATCTCGACTTCCGCTATGCACAAAACGTCGCGCGCGATCACGTCCTGGCGACGGACGTCCAAGGCGTGCGGCCCGACAGCTTCTACAAGATCGAGACCGCGGTCTTGTACGTTTCAAAGCGTTTCTGAGACCAAACCCATGGCGCAGCGATTGATCGACGAGCAGGAAATCTCCCTGCGGGAGATTTTCCAGGAATTCGGACGTTGCAAGTGGATCTGTCTGACGCTGATCGTCTTATTCGTCGCGGCCGCGTTCCTGATCGCGCGCGCGCTGCCCAAGCGCTATGAGGCGCAGGTCATCGTCGCGCCCTCGGATAACTCGACGAGTCCCGGTGGAGGCGCCGGAGCGGGGGGCGGCATGAGTTCGCAGCTCGGCGGCCTCGCCTCGCTCGCGGGCCTCTCGGGCGGGGACTCCAAGCGCTGGGAATCTCTCGCCGTGCTGCAATCGCAAAGCCTGACCGAGGACTATATTCGTCGCGAGAATTTGCTGCCGCTGCTCTACCGAAAGAGCTGGGATGGCGCGCGCAAAGCCTGGAAGAATCCGGATCCGCATGCCGCTCCCACGCTCTGGAAGGCCAGCATGCTGTTCAAGAGCTCGATCCGCAGTGTCTCGACCGACGCGAAGACCGGATTGTCGACGCTCAAGATCACGTGGACCGATCCGCTGCAAGCCGCGAAATGGGCCAACGATCTCGTCAAGATGACCAACGACGTGCTGCGCGAAAAGGCCATCGCACTGTCCGAGCGAAATATCGCCTATTTGAGCGCGCAGGCGAAGGTGACCGACGCGCTCGGCGTCAAGCAGGCGATCTTCTCGATCATGGAATCCGAGATCAACAAGGAGATGCTGGCCAAGGGCAACGACGAATATGCGCTCAAAGTTCTCGACCCCGCGTTCGTCCCCGAGCGCGTCGCGTCGCCCGATCCGGTCATCTGGACGGCGGTGGGTGCAATCCTTGGGGTCGCCGCCGCTTTTCTCGTGGTGCTCGCGCGATTGAACTGGAACAAGCGTTGACCGCGCGCGCATGCCATGCGAGCGCTTCTCGTCTTCCTGCTGATCCTCTACCTGTGTCTTCCGCATCATTTGCTCGAACTGTTCGGCGGTGAGGCGCTCAAGTCCTACGACATCCCGGCCGCGCTCATTTTCCTCATTCTCGTGCCGCGGCTCGGCCGCCTGCGCTTCGATCCGGTGTATCTGGAATTCGGGCTGTTCGCCGCCTGGTATCTGTTCCGCGCGCTGCTGTCGGTCAATGCCGTCGGCATGGCGTCCGTGCTCTTCGGCGCCAAATTTGCCGAATACTTTTTCGTTTGCGTTGCCGCCGATTCGATGAGCCGGCGTGATCTGCGCCGTGTGCTGCTCTGGGTCGCCGGCGTCGCGTTCGTGCTCGGGATCGGCGAGCTGTTCGGATTGCAGCTCACGGTGATCGCCTGGAACGGCCGCCTGACCGCCCAATTCGGCGGTCCCTACGAGCTGGGCGCGGTTGCGCTGCTGCTCGCGGTCGTCGTGCGCCGCGATCTGACCCTGAAGTTCGCGGGCATCGCCGGTGTGGTCCTGAGCGGCGCCAAAGCGTCGCTGATGGGATATTTCGCTTTTCTCGCGCGCCGACTCCACGACGTCAAGTGGGTCATCGTCATCGTCGTCGTCAGCGCGGCCGTCGTGCTGCTGTTCGGCGACCGGATCACGGAATTCTCCGGATCCTTGAACTTCTTCGCCGACGCGGACGCCATGCGGCAGATGTACGACTCGGTGCCCGTGACCTCGAATTTCGACGACTATCAGACACAGTGGCTGCAGCGGGACACGTTTTCCGCGGGCCTCGACGTCGACATGAGCACGGGCCTGCGCTTGTATTCCTGGGTCCTCGCGATCAAGAGCCTGACGCCGATCAACTACGTCTTCGGCGAGGGTCCGGGCTATTTCACGAGCGCGCTGGACTCGTCGATCCTGCGGGTGTTCGTCGAGACCGGGGTGGTGGGTCTCTATTTCCTGTGGCGATTCATGCACAAGCTCATGCGCGGGATCGGCGAGAGCGGGCTCGGACTCGCGATCTTCGTGAACATGCTGTTCGTGGACGTGCTGTTTTCCGCGCGTTTTCTGGTCGTTCTGCTGATCCTGTACCGCCTTTATGCCGAGCGTGCGAACGCACGGCCGGTCGCCTAGCGTGGCCCCCCGCGATCGGCGGCTCGATCCGAAGGTCCTCGGTGCGCTGGTGCTGATCGCCGCGATTCCGCTCGGCGTGTTTCTCGTGGATCCGCTCCAGCCGCTGCTCGAGCATCATTCGTTCCGCCAGACCCAGACTGCCCTGACGAGCTTTTGGATGCTTCACGGCGGCGGATTCTTCGCCTATCTGACGCCCGTGCTCGGCGCACCTTGGACCGTGCCGATGGAATTTCCGCTGTTCCAGGCGATCGTCGCGTTCGTCGTGCGGGTAGGCGGCCTGCCCCTCGACGTGACGGGTCGCGCGCTGGCGCTCGTCTTCTTCTACCTCACGGCCATCCCGATCATTGCAGTACTGCGTGTCTACGGCTGGCCCGCCGTGATCTCGGCACTCGCGATCTTCGTGACGAGTCCGATCGACTTGTTCTTCTCCCGCGCGTTTCTCATCGAGACCTTTGCGACGCTGCTGTCGCTGTCGGCCTTGGCCGCATGGCTGGCGTACCGCCGCGGCCGGCGTCTCTCGAGCCTGTGGATCTTCGTGGCATTCGGGATCCTGGCGGGACTGCAAAAAATCACGACTTTTCTGCCGATCGTCGCCGTCTGCGGCGTCGATCTGGCCGCGTGTGAGTTTCAAAATCTGCGCAAGCTCGCGCTGCGACGCCTGGACTGGCGCAGCGCCTTCGCACTGCTCGCCGTGCTGTTGCCCGCGGTTCTGTGGACCGCCTATTCGGACGCGATCAAGAGCGGCGGCGCCCTGTCCGCGCTCATGACCTCGACGAACCTGCGGAGCTGGAATTTCGGCTCGATCGCTCTGCGCCTTCGGCTCGAATACTGGTCCAAGGTGTTCGGCGGCAAGATCTTGCTTTTAGGCGGATTCGCGCCGGTCGTCGTCTTGTTGGCGCTTGCAATCAGGAACAAGCGGGTCGGCTGGAATCGGGACGCTGCGATGTTTGCGGGCGCAGGATTGCTGGGTCCGCTGATATTCGCGAATCTGCACTTCGTGCACGACTATTACCTGGTCGGCTCGCTCGCCTTCCTCGCCTGCGGCGCGGGCATCCTGCTCGGGCCGTATCTGGCCGACGGCCCGAAGAATTTCCGCGCACGCCAGGTCGGCGCGCTGACGCTGCTGCTGGCGGTGAACCTGACGCTGTTTGCGATACGCTATGGACCGATGCTCGAGGAAATACCGCCGATCGATGCGGAGACTTATCGCATCGCGCAGGCGATTGCACGCAGCACGGCGCCCGACGACGTGACCATCATCGTGGGCTTGGACTGGAACGGTACCATTCCGTATTACTCGCAGAGGTTCGCCCTGATGTTTCCAGAGGCCATGACCAACGAGTCGCGCGCCGCCGTGCTCCGGGATCCTGCGGCCTATCTGGACGGGCGCCGGGTCGGCGCCGTCGTCTATTGTCCGCCCGCGGATCCCCTTCATGCGTTGTCCGGACCGATGCAGGATGCGCTCTATGGGCTCGTCGCGGGAGCGGCCGTGGATTTCGGTCGGTGCACGGTCAAGATCCGCGCTGTGCCGCCTCGATCCGGTGCCACAGCGCTTCCGCGAGGGCCTGCGCTTCCACGTGCATCTTGAGCGCATGCGCACGGTGGAGCGCACGGATTTCGGGCCCGCGGCATGCGATGGCGTCGAGAGTGTCGCCGACGCGCGCCGTGTCCGCCGTCGGGTCGAGCGTCAGAATTGCCTCCGGCGACACGAGCCGCTCCGGGATGCAGCCGCGGTCGCTCGCCATCACCGCGGCGCCGCTCGCATAGGCTTCCAAAATGACGATCGGATCGGCTTCGTCGATGAGCGTCGACGGGAGCAACAGCAGATCCACGTCGAGAAAGAACCTGGCCTTTTGCTCGCCGAAGGTCGCGCCGCGATATTCGAACGCGGCGCCGTGCCGGCGTGCGGCCTCGGCGATCGGCGCGGTCAAGGTCTTGTCGGCGACGGGGCCTGCAATGACGAGTCGCACCGGGCGCCCTTGCGCGCGCAGGCGGTCGAATACGTCGAGGACGCGGAGCAGGCCTTTTTCGCGCGTGAGTACGCTGATATGACCGAGCACCTGGGTCGCCGCGGGCGCCTCCCTGGCGAAGGATGCAATCGGCGGGTACGCGAAGGCGTTCGGAACCACGCTGCAGGAGGCGGGATCCGCCCGCACGTAGGTCGCGAAGAATCGAGCGCGCATCGCGTCGCTGAGAAAAATGTGGTGGATACGGTCGCCACCGATGTACGTCAGCAAACGCATTGCGGCGAGCGGCCCCGCGGCGATCGGCCGGAAGCTGTGATGATGCACGAACAGCTTGACTCCGCGCATGCGCGCGGCGGCCACGATGAGCAGAAACAGCCAGAGCGAGCGGTTGCCGGGTGGCGTGCTGTAGGCCGCACCGCCGCCGCGTCCGCCGAGCAGGTGCCTGGCCGCGCGCAAATGCCCGACGATCTTGCTCACGGCGCTGCCCTTGCCTATCGGGACGCGAGTCACCGGGACGCGTGCGGCGAGGTGCTCGGCGACGATCTGGGTCATCACGGACTGCCCGTTGACGGGGGGCGGAAAGTGACCGATCACGAGCAAGGGCGCGGCCCGCTGCGGGTTCAAGTCGTTGCACGCACGCGCGCCGGCACTCCGTACGCCGTGGCTCCGGCGGGAACGTCCCGGGTCACGACGGAGCCCGCGCCGATCACGGCCCGATCCCCGATGCGCACACCGTCGAGGATGCAGACGTTGTTCCCGATCCAGCATTCCCTGCCGATGACGATGCCGTTACGCCGCACCCCGGCGCCCACGAAGGCGCCGTTCGCGCCGCGCGCGTGGGATTCGGCGGACAGCGTGAACCTGGCGCCGATTTGGGTACGCGCGCCGATCACGAGGTCGCCACCCGCGCCGAGCACCGCGAACGGCCCGATGTACACGTCATCCTCGATGGATACCCGGCCCGTCGGTGCGTTGAAGCCGCTGCGGCATTGGAGCCACCCATATTCGCGCAGCGTCACCCGGTCGCCGATGCCGACGCCGCGGTCGGCCGAGCAGTCGAGATAACACCCGTCGCCGAACGACACGCCGCGTCCATAGGACAGGCTGCCGGGCGAGATGAAGCGTACGGCCCTGCCCAGCATCAGGCCGCGCGAGCCGCGCAGACGAAGCAATCCCCAGACGCAGCCGCGCAGATAATTCATGCCGCCCTTCTGCCAGGCATAGCGCAGCTGGGAGAAGCTCAGGTTCGCATAGGAGCGTCCCGTCAGCTTGCGCACGAGCGTCGAGAGGAGATCGCCTGACATCATCGGTTACCGGAACGACCAGTGCTTGTGGCCGAGGTAGCTCGTGAAGACCGGAAAGGCGATGCCGACCGCATGCGACAGCTCGGGAGCGTAGCGCGTGACGTTCATGCGGGGGAACACAAAGTGGTCGAGGCCCAGCGCGATCGCCCAGGTCTGGGCCGCGGCGATGACGTTCACGGCCGCGAAGATCAAGGCCGAACGCGGGCCGCCCCGCGAAGCGCGCTTGAACACGAATCGGCGCGCCAGCACAAATGCGGTGCACATGCCGGTCAGATAAGCACAGATGATCGCCGTGCTGAAGTCGAACCAGTGGCTGAAGAGGATGCGGGAGAGAAAATTCACGATGGCGGCGATGCCGCCCGTGAGCAGGAACGCGCCGAATTCCCGGGATACGAACTGATCGATCATGCAACGGCCTCGATCGCGAGTTTGCGGCCGAATTCAATGCTCTCCGAAATGCCGCGATCCTCCGGATAATAGAACGAGGTGTCGGCCGCCCACAGACCCTCGACGGGCAGTCGCGAGGAGGGAAGAGTCCGCAGGAAGTTCGGCGCGCAGACGGGCTGCGCGTAGCGATAGCGGCTCGCCTTCAGCAGGATGAAATCGGCGTCGGTGAGCGACGGGTTGATCCGGCGTAAATAGCGGCGCACGCGGTCGATGAACGCCTGATCGGGTTCGGCGAACTTCGGGTGTTCCCGCGGCATGTAAAACGGCACATAGACGATGTGCCGGTCCAGTGGGCGCAGATTCGTGTATTCGACGATGCCGGGAATATCCATGTCCGGATCGTTGACGTTGAGCCAGAAATTTCCGGTGACGGGACGCGCGAGTTTTACGATGACGCACACGACCGCGATGTTCCTGGTCGCCCTGTACCGGGCGCGCAGCTCGGCGGGGAGTCCGGGCATGAGGTCCGCGACGTAGGGCAGCGGGACCGTGCTGATGACGCGGGAGTAGGGTTCGAGAACGCCCTTGCAGACGATTCCGCGCAGCCTGCCATCCACGATCTCGACACGCTCGACCGGATTCGACAGGCGGATCCGGCCACCATTCGACTCGATGTCGGCCGCGAGTCCGTTCAACAAGGTCGCGGAGCCGCCCTCGAGATATCCCAGCTTTTCGCGAAACAGATCGTAGCGCGATCGGCCGATGCGTCGGATGCGGCTCCAGATCCAGGCGGCGGACAAATCGTCCGCATAATCGTAGAACTTCAATTCGAACAATTTTCGCCAGAGCACGTCATACGCTTCGGCGCCGACCCATCGCTTGATCCAGGTCGTCGCATCGAGCCCGTCGAGCGGGCGCCAGTCGCTGCGTTTGGTCGACAGAAACGCATGCAGCCCGTACCGAAACTTCGCAACGAGGCTCAAGCCGGGAAACTTCAGCAGCGCGAGCGGATTTCCCCACGGAACGACGCGGCCGCGAAAATAGTAGCCCATGCGGGTTTCGACCCAGCGCATGCGGTCGGCGAGCCCGAGTTCGTCGAGCATCTGCAGGAACGCGCGATCGGAAATGCAATGGAAGTGATAGTAGCGTTCGATCGGCAGGCCGTCGAAATCGAAACACGCCGTCATGCCGCCTACGCGGTCGTCCGCCTCGTAGACCACGGGTCGGTGGCCGTCACGCGCCAATTGATAGGCAACGGCGAGGCCCATGGGACCCGCACCCAACACGGCAATTGAATGTCCCATTTAAACGAGCTGTGTCCCGAAATCGAGCATGGTGGAGCCTCAGGAATGCCGGCATGGATTGCGCGGCCTGGGGAGCTTCGATCGGCTGCGCTGTTGATGTAAAATAGGCTCCTGTCGATGGTATATTGTGCCACGATGATCGAGGTCCGCAAGCCGCAGTTTGTGTGAAGCACAATGCGGAGCAATTATCCAGTCGTCAAATTGAACGTCCCTCAAATCAAAGCACACGAGCGCCCTTTGATCGTCGATCTCGAGCGGACCCTGTTGCGTTCGGATCCGGTGCTCGAGGCCCTCTTCGCGATATCGAAGCGCAGTCCGACGCTCGCGTTTCGTCTGCTCCTCGGCTCGAGCGCCGGGGGTGCGGGGGCGGCCGCGGCGCTCGAGCAGATCGAGGACCTCGATGCGGCTTCGCTTCCGTACGATCAGGCGGCTCTGCTGCGCATCGAAGGAGAGAGAGCTCGCGGCCGGCCGATCTGGCTGGTATCGGACCGCTTCCGCGTCTATGCGCTGCGGATCGCAGAGCATCTGAATCTGTTCGATCGGGTCATCGTGTCCGGATCGATCGACGCCGATACCGAGGCGCTGCGCGCGGACTCCGTGCGCGAATTCGCGGCAGTCCAGGACGATCGCCGCCAATCCTCGCGAGCGGCGCGATTGCGTCGCCGGATCTGGGCCTGGCGCAAGGCCGTGCGGCTGCATCAATGGACCAAAAACGTGCTTTTGTTCGTGCCGCTGTTCGCGAGTCACCGGATGCGCGAACGCGGTCTCGCGCTCGATGAGGCGTTGGCTTTCGTGCTGTTCGGCCTGTGTGCCTCGAGCGTTTACCTGCTCAACGACCTGCTCGACGTGAGCGACGACAGGCACCACCCGAAGAAGCGCCTGCGACCCCTCGCGGCCGGTCAGATCCGCGCCGCACACGTTCTGGCGGTTTTCCCGCTGCTCGTTGCCGTGTCTTTCCTCGGGGCCTGGTGGTTGTTGCCGCCGCGCTTCGCGGCGGCCCTCGGCGCCTATTATCTGATCACGCTCGCATACTCGCTTGCGCTGAAGCGTGTGATGATGCTCGACGTCGTCGTGCTCGCGGCGCTTTACACGTTGCGCATCGTCGCCGGCGCCTACGCGATCGGCGGTCAGCTCACCTTCTGGATGCTCGCCTTCTCGATGTTCGTGTTCACGAGTCTGGCGCTTGCAAAGCGCTATGCCGAACTGCACGGAGCCCGCTTCGCCGGCCGCGAAGCGAAGGTGCGCGGACGCGGTTACTTTCGGGATGATCTGCCCATGATCGCCTCGCTCGGCGCGGCGAGCGGCTACATTTCCGTGATGGTGCTCGCGCTCTATATCCAGGATCAGACGACGACCGCACTCTACCGGCACCCGAAGCTGATCTGGTTCGCCTGCCCGCTCCTGCTCTTCTGGATCGGGCGCACTTGGATGCTCACGCACCGCGGCGAGATGAGCGAGGATCCGGTCGTGTTCGCGATCACCGACCGCACCAGCATCGTGGTCGCCGTGCTGTTCGGACTCATTTTCGCGCTCGCCGCCTGATCCGGATCTTCGCGATGAGTCGGCACTTGAGCAGCTGGGGCCGATTCCCGGATTTTCCGCAGGTCGAGCACCGCGCGGATTGGCGGGCGCAGCTGCCGCAGTGCCTCGCGCGATTGCATGAGCGTGTGGGCACCACGCTCGTGTACGGCAACGGGCGCAGCTACGGCGACTCGTGTCTCGCGGCCAGCGACAACGTGATCGGCACGATCGCCTTGGATCGATTCGTCGAGGCCGATTGGGTTGACGGCCGCATCATCGTCGAAGCCGGCGTCACGCTCGGCCAGATCCTCGAGCTTGCCGTGCCGCGGGGCTGGTTCCTGCCTGTCGTGCCGGGTACTCAATACGTGACCGTCGGCGGCGCCGTGGCCAACGACATCCATGGCAAGAATCATCACGTGCGCGGTACGTTCGGCCGTCATGTCGTGAGTTTCGGCCTGTTGCGCTCGGACCGCGGTATCTTGCGCTGTTCGCCGCAGGAGAACGCCGACCTCTTCGCCGCCACGATCGGCGGTCTCGGGCTGTCGGGTGTCATCGAATGGATCGAACTGCGGTTGATGCCCGTGCCCGGCGGCGAACTGACGGTGACCGAGCAGCGCTTCACGTCGATCGCCGATTTTTTCGCCCTGTCGAACGAGCTCGATGCGGGCCACGAGTATGCCGTTTCGTGGATCGACTGCCTCGCGCGCGGCGCTTCCGCGGGTCGCGGCGTTTACGCCGTCGGCAGGCATTCGGCATCGACGGGCATCGCGATGCCACGGCGCAATCGGCTGCGCATTCCCCTCACGCCACCCGTTTCGTGCGTCAACGGCCTGACGCTGCGCGCCTTCAATCTCATTTACTACCGCGCGCGCCGGGCCGGCCGGTCGATTCGAAACGTCGCCTTCGAGCCGTTTTTCTTTCCCCTGGACCGCATACTCGAGTGGAACCGCCTCTATGGTCCGCGCGGCTTCCAGCAATTCCAGTGCGTGTTGCCCGAGGCCTCGGCCGAGGCCGCCTGCCGCGAACTGCTGGCCGCGATCGGGGCTTCCGGGCGCGGCTCCTTTCTCGCCGTCATGAAGCGCTGCGGCGTATTGGAGTCGCCGGGGCTCATGTCCTTTCCCCTGCCGGGCGTCTCACTCGCCCTCGACTTTCCGCAGCACGCTGAACTCGCTCTGTCGCTGTTTCCGAGGCTCGACGCGATCGTGCGCGCAGCCGCGGGGCGCTTCTATCCGGCGAAGGACGCGCACATGAATGCGGCCGATTTTCAACGCCAATACCCCGGCTGGACGCGCGTCGAGGCCTTGCGTGATCCGGCGCTCGACTCGCGCTTTTGGCAGCGGGTCACGCGCGCATGAAACGCATCATGATTCTCGGCGCGACCTCGGCGATCGCGACCGCCTGCGCACGGCTCTGGGCCGCCGACGGCGGCCGCTTCTTCCTGGTTGGACGCGACGCGGAAAAACTGTGGCAAGTGGCGGCCGATCTGAGCGCGCGCGGTGCGTCCGAGGCGCACGTGCACGTGCTGGATCTGACCCGGGTCGCCGACCATCACACGCTGTTCGAGCATGGCTTTGCGGCGCTCGGAGCCGTCGACATCGCACTCCTCGCGCACGGAATTTTGTCCGACCAGGCTCTGTGCCAGAGCGATGTCGGCGCCGCGGTCCGGGAGTTCGAAACCAACGCGACCTCGGTGATCGCTCTGCTCACGGAACTTGGAGTTCGCCTTTCGGCCGCGCGTGCAGGCACGATCGCGGTGATTTCCTCGGTCGCAGGCGACCGCGGGCGTGCTTCGAACTACCCCTATGGCGCGGCCAAGGCGGCCGTGACGGCATTCAGCGCGGGCCTGCGTGCACGCCTCTACCCGGTCGGCGTGCACGTCCTGACGATCAAACCCGGCCCCGTGGCGACACCAATGACCGCCGGCATGCGCCTGCCGGGATTGCTGGTGGCGACGCCCGAACAAGTCGCCCGCGACATCGTGGGCGCCGTGCGCGCCGGCAAGGGTACGCTGTACACGCCGTGGTTCTGGCGACCGATCATGGTTATCATCCGCGCCATGCCAGAAGCCATCCTCCGCCGGTTGCCGCTATGAAGATCGTGTTACCCGGCGGCGCCGGCCTCGTGGGCCAGAATCTCGTCGTGCACCTGAAGCGCGCCGGATTCACCCGGCTCGTCGTGCTCGACAAGCACCGGGCGAATCTTGACGTGCTGCGCCGGCTGCATCCCGACATCACGGCCGAATACGCCGATCTCGCCGAGGCGGGCGACTGGCAGAACCACTTCGTCGGCGCCGACGCGGCCGTCCTCCTCCATGCTCAAATCGGCCATCTCGAAGCCGCCCCCTTCGTGCGCAACAACGTGACCGCTACGGAGCGCCTCCTCGAGGTCATCGAGCGGAATCGAACGCCCTATACGGTGCACGTGAGTTCCTCGGTGGTCGAGTCGGTCGCCGACGATCACTACACGAATACCAAGCGCGCGCAGGAACGGCTCGTGATCGCAAGCGGAATTCCGTGCGTCGTGCTGCGGCCGACCCTGATGTTCGGCTGGTTCGACCGCAAACATCTTGGGTGGCTCGCACGCTTCATGCGCAAGGTGCCGCTGTTTCCGATTCCCGGCGACGGGCGCTATTTGCGACAACCGCTGTATGCGGGCGATTTGTGCCGCATCATCGTGAGCTGCATCAAAAAGCCGGTTACGGCGCGGACCTTCAACATCACGGGCCTCGAACGGATGGACTATATCGATATCATTCGCGCGATCCGTCGCACGGTGGGCGCAAGGACGGCTCTCGTGAAGATTCCCGTCGGACTGTTCGCCGCTCTGCTCAAGGTATGGGCCGCGTTCGACAAGGATCCGCCGTTCACGGCCGATCAGTTGCACGCGCTGATAGCGCACGACGAATTCGAGGTCATCGACTGGCCCGGAATGTTCGGCGTGCGAGCCACGCCGTTTGCCGCGGCTCTCGAGGAGACCTTCCGCGACCCCACTTACGGCGGCGTGGTGCTCGAGTTCTGAGGAACGCCCGGCTCCGGGTCAATCGACATGTTCACGTCCAAATTCATTCAGATTTATCTCGATCCGCTGCTGGAAGCGGCTTTCGTCGGCTCGATGATCTATGGAATCTTCGCGGCGCGCGCCGCTCGCGGCACGCAGGGAGGCAGCTTCGATGCGGCCGGCGTTTTGGTCACCCGCGCCGCAACCGCGACGTTGCTGCTGCTGTCGGCGCTCGTCGTGGCGTACCTGTTCGCACCGGCATACCTCGACCATGTGGAGGCCGAATCCGCCTCTCTGGCGTGGCTCGGCTTGCATGGGCTTCCCCTGTATCCGCCGCTCGACGGGCAACATGACCTCTACGGCACCGTCTACGGCCCGCTGCTGTTCGAACTCAACGCGCTGCCCTTGCTGCTCGTGCCGTCCATCCAGGCGTCGAAATTCGCAGGCGTCGCGGCCTTCTTCCTCGGCTTGGCCTTCACTTATGCAGCACTCGCGCGCTCACGCAATCCGGCGCTGTTCAGGCCGCTGTTCCTGCTCGCGGCGCTCTTCGCCTTTCATAGTGATCTCGTCTTCACGAACCGCGCCGAACCGTTCCTGTTCGCCATCGGCGCCGCGGCGGCGTGGTTGCGCCCGGATCACGCCCTCTCGAGGGGAGACTGCATCCGCTCCGCGTTGACGCTCGGTCTGCTCGCGGGATTCGCCTCCGCGCTGAAACTCCATGGATTCCTGTACGTCGTGCCGGCGGCGTCGGCATTGCTCGCCTCGGAGCGCGGCGGCCGCTCCTCCCTGGTCGTTTTGGTGACGGGCTGCATCGCCGCCGCAGCCGGGTTCTTGATGCCGTTTGCCTATCCGGCCGCCTCCCTCCCGGGATTCATCGCCTACAACACGATGACGCTGCATCATGCGTTCTCCCTGAAGCTTCTGTTCCTCAACGGCTTGCTCGCGCTCTCGCTTGCCGCCGGCGGATTGCTGCTCCAGCGCCGGTCGCGCCAGGTGCCGGGTGGAGCGGACCGCGTGTTTTGCGTGGCGCTCGCGGTTGCATTCGCGCTGGTCGCTTTGCTCGCGAGCAAGACCGGCGCCGGCGCGCACCACCTTCTGCCCTTCATCCCCTCCCTATTCGTCGCGTATGGACTGCTGCTCGCCGGCGGGAAAATCGGGGAGCCGTCGCCGGTCGGTGCCGCGGCGCGGGCTGCCCGCGCGGCCGCGGCCGGTGCCGGTCCCGGGGCCGCACGCTGGCTGCTCGGAGCCGGGCTTTGCACTTTCGGCGTGATTGCCGTGCACCAGGGGTCGGCGGTTGCCTCCCTGTGGGTCGATGCGGCGCGCGATCGCGAGCGTGCGGCCGAGTTGCTCGAACTGTCGGCACGCTTTCCTGCGGCCGTCGTGGGTGTCACCGACAACGACAACTACGCGAGCTCGCTGCTCTACCCGCTGATCGTGTTCCGGCAGAGCGGGCTGCGTTTCGATACCGCCGCCTGGATGGACATGCAGTTTGCCGGCGTCCGCGAGGAGGCCGTACTCGATCTGCTCAAAGGATGCCGCGTGCCGGCGTGGATACTGCCGCGCGACGGCGCCCCGTTTTCGATGCCGAGCTGGTATTCGCGCGGTCCGCTGTTTTCGCAGGACTTCAGCGGCACGTTTCTCGCCGACTACCGCCTCACGGACCGACGCGAATTCTATTCGGTCTGGACCTGCCGCGCGACCGCATGACCCGGGACTACGCGGATTACCGTCGGTTCAAGGGCTGGGATGCGCTGTTCGCACCGACTCCGCGCCAGGCGCTGCTGTTCGAAACGGAGTTCGGCCGCTTCTTCGGCGGGGGCGGCGGATACCTCATCGACGTCGGCTTCGGCAGCGGAGCGTTCCTCGAATGGGCGCGGCGCAGGGGTGCCTCCGTTGCCGGCACGGAGATCCAGCCGGATCTGATGCTCGCCGCGGCCGATCGGGGGATCCGCGCCGCGCCGAACCTGTGCGGCTTCGAGAGCCATTGCGCCGACATCGTGACCGCGTTCGACGTCCTCGAGCACCTGCCGATCAGCGGCATCGATGAGCTGCTCGCGCAGGTCGCGCGCGTGCTCAAGACCGGCGGAACATTCATCGCCCGTTTTCCCAATTGCCAGAGTCCCGCCGGCCTCATCGACCAGTTCGGCGATGCGACGCACGTGACGATGCTCTCCGCGCCCATCGTTTCCCACTGCCTGTCGTGCGCAGGCTTCGTGGACATCGTCTCGGCGGAGGCTCTCAACGACGGCGACGTCGGGCTCACCGTGTTCGAAACGGCGGCCAACTTCCTCAAACGGAAGGCGCGCCGGGTCACGCGACTCGCGTACCGCCTGGCGTTCGGCTCGGGCAATGCACTGCTGTCGGCCAACGTGCTGGTCGTCGCAACATCACCCGCGCATGCAAACGAGAGCGACGAGCAGGGCGCCGGCCAGGTGAATTAGGATCTGCAGAGGCGCGATCCAGCGGTCCTCGGCCAGGGATTTACGCACGGCGAGCAGCATCACGATCGAATGCAGGATCGTGCGGCCCGACAGGACGACGGCCACCATCACGAGGGAATGGGCCCGCATGACCAGAATCAGGGCGACGATGAAAAACGGCAGGATGCTGAGCTGCACCTTCGGATCGAAATCCGCCCGATCGGCGGCGATCATGACGCCGGTCGACAGGTAGGTGACGCCGCTGAAGGACAGGCCGATCAGCATGATCTGGGCGATGCGTCCCGATTGCAGCGTGAAATTTCGCGACAGCCACAGTTCGAGGAAAAAAGGCGCAGCGATCGCGCCCAGGAGCAGCGCCGCGCCGAATGCGCTCATGACGAGCGCCGTCGTCCGGTAGACGCGGCGTCGCACGCTCGTGTCCTCGTGCGTACCGAGATTCAGGTACGGAAACGCCACGCGGTTGATGATCGCCGGAAAGATCATGAGGCGCAGCAGGAACTCGAGCGGCAGCGCGTAGGCCACGATCTCGGCGAGCTTGAAATAGAACGGCAGCAGAAACCGATCCGAGTAGAGCAATGCGGGATTGATGATCGTCGAATAGGCGATCCACGAGCCCACCGACCAGAGCCGCCGTGTCTCCGCGGTCGAACAGCGGAAATCCCTCGGCCGCATGCCGTGATGGGAGCCGATGCGAACAAGCATTGCGCCCATCACGCCTCCCCGCGTCGCGACGGTGCCGATGACGATCGCGTCGATGCCGAAACCGTTCGCGGCGCAGGCGAGCGGAATCAGGAACTGCGCCAGTCCGCCGATCAGGGATAGCGCGCTCACGAACTGAAAATCGCGCTTCGCCTCCAGCGTTGCGCGGCAAGACACCGTGAAGGAAAGCATGGGAACGGAGAGGAGAAAAATCGCGAAGGTGAGCCAGTGTTCGTGCCAGATCATTTCCCGGTTCGTCTCGTCGGGCAGAAGTGCCGCACCGAGCAGGAACGCGAGCGCCAGCAGCGCCCCGATGAGCAGTTGCAAGGCGAAGGCGGCCGCCGCGAGGCGCGCCTCCTGCGCATCGATGCTGCGCCGGCCGCTGGCGGCGAGCAGCTTGGTCAGCGTCTGGCTGATGCCGAAATCGAAGTTGGTCAGAAACGTGAGCACGGCCCAAAACAGGGTCAGCAGACCAAAGTCGCGCGTTCCGAGCAGGCGCAAGGTCGGCGGCGTCGCGAACAGGCCGACCAGCAGGGTCACGCCCGTGCCGGCGAGATAGCTGAACGAGGCCAGGAAAACTCGAGTCTGCTCGAACCGGCCCGTATTGCGCGCCGTCAAGCCCCCAGGACCTGCTCGTAAACCGCCGCCGTTCGCTCGGCCACGGCCCGCCACGAGTATCCCGGCGTGCTCGCGAGGCCACGCTCCACGCTTTCCTGCACCCACGCGGCGCCGTCGAGCACGTCGGTGATTCTGCCGGCCAGATCGATCGACGAATTGGCGTCGAACAACTGGCGCTCATCGACGCACAATTCGGTCAGCGACGAGTTGTTGGCAATGAGTGCCGGACAGGACGCCAGATACGCCTCGATGATCGGAATCCCGAATCCCTCGTACAGCGAAGGCAGTATCAGCGCGGCGGCATGGCGCAACAGGGTCCACTTTTGGGCATCGGAGACGAAGCCGAGATGATGGAAACGCGTGCCGAGCGCTGTGTGACATTCGGTCAAGATCGCCCGCGATTCGGAATTCGCGTGCCCGGCGACCACGAACAGGACGTCCTGATGGGCGTCATTGAGGAGCCGCAGCGCCGCCGCGATGAGTCCGATGTTCTTGCGGGACTGCAGGTTGCCGACGTAGAGCACGAAACGCTTTCCTTCGAGACCTCGGCTGCTCAGGAACTCGGGGTCGAGTTCGCCGCTCAGGGGCGCGACACCGCAAGGGATCACGGTGATTCGTTCTGCGTCCATGCCGGTATATTCCACGATCTTCCGCTTCGTGTACTGCGAGACCGAGATCACGCGGGCCGCTTCGCGACACTGGCGCCGGAGATTGCGCGCGGAGAAGAACCGATTGCGCCGATTCACGTATTCCGGTCGATCCACGGGGATCACGTCGTGGATCGTCACGACTTTTCTGGCCCGGCCGCCGGAATAGGCGTTCGCGAAGTAGGTCTCGTGCACGAGGTCGAAGCGGCCTCTGACGAGAAATGGCGTCAGCACCGGCGCGAATTCGAGACCGAACATGAGCGCCTTGTGGGTTACCCTCGCGACCGAAGGCAATCTGAGGCGGTCGAGCTTACGCAATGCCTCATTGTTCGATCGCGTTCCGCAGTACAAGCCGTCGAAGACGAACGGGCCCATTCGTGCCGTGAGAGCCTCGATCAAATGCACGCAGTACGACGCGACCCCGGAGAGCGGGGT
>Ga0302320_10006101_pt1 | contig 26856 bp, 25 predicted proteins | sample Bog_T0_3_FD_202130 | JGI IMG/M metagenome (GOLD analysis project Ga0302320, IMG submission 202130) | Peat permafrost microbial communities from Stordalen Mire near Abisko, Sweden - Bog_T0_3 | ecosystem: Environmental > Terrestrial > Soil > Wetlands > Peat | place: Sweden: Abisko, Stordalen Mire...
TCGTCTCCCTGGCCATCGTCCTCCCACCAGCAAACAGGGCACAGGGCGAGTGCTTCCGGCTTCTCCAGGGTCCTATATCCACAGCATGGGCATCGAAAACGAGTTTGCACGGCTTCCTCGAATAGATGGACGAACATTCTGGACATGGCGTTTACCTCGCTTCCGAACTCATGCGCCCGACGGGCAATGGTTCCCTTTACCGGAATGGGCTTGTCCTTCTCTATCGGCCTGGGCCGCTTCTTTGTCCAGCCTTCCCCGGAGGAGAAGGAGCTGGCCATTCCGTTCGAGTCCATAGGGCGTAGAATTGCGCCGGAGGAGAGTTCCCCAACCATGTCACGTTCCTTTGCATTCGCTTCCGGTTTTCTGCCCTGTGTTGTTCTTGGGTTGTCGCTGACGGCTGCCCGTATTGGCGCGGGCCAGACCTCTGCGCCGCCATTGCGCGTGGCGATTGTGGGACTCGAACACGGCCACGTCGAGGGCTTCCTTTCCGCATTGCCCCGGCACAAGGACGTGGAACTGGTGGGCATCGCGGACGAAGATCCGGCATTGTTCGCGAAATACGGGAAGAAGTATGCGCTGGCGGAAACGCTGTTCTTCAAGAGTGAAGCCAACATGATCGAAAGGAGCCATCCGCAGGCGGTGCTGGTTTACACGTCGATTGCAGGGCACCGGCCGGCGATTGAGATTGCCGCGCAATATGGCGTATCGGTGATGGTGGAGAAGCCGCTAACCATTTCGCTTGCCGACGCCCTGGCCATTCGTGCCACGGCCCGCAAATACAAGATTCACGTGCTGACGAACTACGAAACGACGTGGTACTCGAGCAACAAGGCAGCGTACGACCAACTGGAACAGGGACGGCTGGGAGCCGTTCGCCGCGTGGTGGTGCACGATGGGCATGAAGGGCCAAAGGAGATTGGCGTGCCTCCGGAGTTTCTCGGCTGGCTGACCGAACCGGAGAAAAACGGCGCAGGCGCGCTGTACGACTTCGGGTGCTACGGCGTGGACCTGATGACCTGGCTGATGCAGGGCGAGACCCCGCTGACGGTGACCGCCGTGGTCACGCACGATAAGCCGGAGATCTATCCCCACGTGGACGACGACTCAACGATTGTCCTTACCTATCCGCATGCGCAGGCGGTGATCATGGGCTCGTGGAACTGGCCGTTCTCGCGCAAGGATATGGAAGTGTATGGAGCGACCGGGTACGCGATCACCGTCGGTCCGGACAAGGTCCGGTTGCGCCACGAGCACGAGTCAGAAGAACAACTGACGACGGCTCCGCCGCTACGTGGGGCGCAAAGCGACTCGCTGAGCTACCTGGCCGCGGTGTTGCGCGGCGAACTGCAGCCGAAGGGGGATCTGTCCGCGCTCGATACCAACGTGGTTGCGATGCAGATTCTGGATGCGGCGCGGGAATCGGTGCGGACAGGGAAACCTGTGCGTTTAACCAAGATCGGGGAGTAATGGGGGAGACAGCAGGCTTGCATGGGGGTATCCCACCCTTTCCGCGGAAAGACGCGGAAAGGATGGGGCAGGGAGATCGGCTGCGATGGCAAAAATGCGCCTAATAGCTTCGGACCCATTCCAGGATTGAGCGAACCGCCATGCCGCTGGGGCCCTTGGCGATGTAGGGGCGGGAGTCTTCAATCCAGGCCATGCCGGCGATGTCGAGGTGAATCCAGGGCGTGTCTTCCGCGAAGACGTGCAGGAACTCGGCCGCGGTAATGGCTCCGCCTGCGCGACCGCCGGTGTTCTTGATGTCGCCGATGTCGCTCTTGATCATGTCGGCGTACTCATCGGCCAAGGGCAGGCGCCAGAATTTTTCCCCTGAGGTTGCGAGAGCGGCGTTGAACTTGGCGTACGTCTCATCGTCATTGGCGAACAGGCCCGCATTCACGCCGCCGAGGGCCACGACGCAGGCGCCGGTTAAGGTCGCGGCGTCAATGAGGTGTGTGGCGCCGAGTTCTTTGGCGTAGTTGAGGCCATCGGCCAACACGAGGCGGCCTTCGGCGTCCGTGTTGATGACCTCGATGGTTTTGCCCGACTTGGCGGTGACCACGTCACCGGGCTTGTAGGCTTTGCCGTCTGGCATATTCTCGGCAGCGCAGACGATACCGACGACCCGGACTTTCGGCTTGAGCAGGGCGATGGCGCGCAGGGCGCCGAGCATGGCTGCGCCGCCGGCCATGTCGTACTTCATCAGCTCCATTTTTTCAGACGGCTTGATGGAGATCCCGCCGGTGTCGAAGGTAATGCCCTTGCCTACAAGGCCCAACACTGGGCCCTCGGCGACGCCTTCGGGCTCATAGCGCAAGACGATCAGGGCGGGCGGCTCTTCCGAACCCTGGGCCACGGCCCAGAAGGCGCCCATCTTCAGCTCGTGCAGTTTGTCCGTCGAGTAGACTTCGCAGGCCAAGCCCACGGATTTGGCCATCTCGGTGGCGCGCTGGCCGAGGACGGTCGGGGTGAGCTTGTTTCCCGGTTCGTTGACGAGGGTGCGGGTGAAGTTCTGACTCTCGCCGATGACGATCCCCTCGGCGAATGCGGCTTCAATTGCTGCTTTATCGGCATTGGCGGGGGCAGCCAGGACGAATTTCCGGACGCTCTGGTCCTTGCGATCGCTGCGGTAGGTATCGGCGTCGAAGTCGCCGACAAACGCTCCCTCCGCAATGGCGCGCGAGGAGGGTCCCGCGGGTAGAGCTTCGGCTTCGGGCAGCGCAAAGGCGATTTCGCGAATGCCCCGCGGCTTGGCAAAGCGTACGGCGGTTCCCGCCGCGGTGCGCACGCTGTGGACGGTCGCTTTCGCCTGTTTGCCCAGGCCCACCAGCAAGAGGCGTCTGGCGGCCAATCCGGCTGGGGCATGCAGCAAGAGGGTCTCGTTGGCGGCAGCTTTGTACTCCCCAGTGGCCAGCACGGTGGCGACCGAGGCTTGGACAGCCTGATCGGCGGTTAGCAGCACCGGCTGCGGCTTGACGTCAGGACCCTTTGCGGTTTGGTTGTCGACGGCGAGTACGACGAGAAGTTCGGTTTCGGTTCCGGAAAGTGGGACAAAGCTCACGGCAGTCTTCATGCTTCCATTTTGTCATTTCAATGTGGATTCCGGTACCCGCCCCCCAAGGTTCCTGCAGCCCGTCTTGTCAAGTGGAAGACACATGACAGAATGCCTAGAGCTTGTCAGAGAGAAAACTGAGTGCCATAAGACGGCTATCTGGCATCAAATACATTGACTGACCGAGGGACTCTCCGCCCCATTCCGCAGCTGCTTCGCGCAAACGCGAACGCTTGGCCTCACACTCGGCGACCGGGCGTGCCTGGCACTCGCCATTGAACGGAAAGCTACCGCGTATACAACAGACAGGGCATGGAAAAACTTGGAATTGTCGGTAAAGATTGAAGTGATCCGCTGAGTTCGTCGGACTCCTCGCGAAGCTTGGGATCCGACGAACTCAAGTCGTCACGGTTACTCTCGGATCAGCGGCCCATGCGGTGCTTGCTGGCGTTGACAGCGGCACGGGCTTCTTTGTCGGCGTCGCGACGTTTTTCTGTTTCGCGCTTGTCCCAGTCCTGCTTGCCTTTGGCAAGCGCCAGTTCGCACTTGACGCGGCCATTGCGGAAATAAAGCCGTGTAGGGATGAGCGTGTGACCCTTGATCTGCGTCTTCGACAATAGCTTGCGAACCTCTTCCCGATGCATCAGCAATTTGCGGGTACGAGTTTCGTCGTGGTTTGCCAGATTACCGTGGGAATATGGACCAATATGCAAGTTAAGCAAAAAGGCCTCGCCGTCTTTAATCAGACCGTAAGAATCGCGGAGATTGGCTTTGCCTTCGCGAATCGATTTGACTTCGGTGCCGCGGAGGGCGATGCCAGCCTCGAATTTTTCCAGCAGGAAATAGTTGTGGCTGGCCATGCGGTTGTGCGCAGCATCGCGCTCGCCGCTGGAGACAGGGTCGCGCGGGCGAGCCGGTTTTTGGGGGCCGGCTGCCTCTTTTTGCACAATTACGTGACTGGTTTGGCGGGTCATTTGCTAGCAACCTTGAATCTTCATCCTAGCATCCGCGACAATCGTCATCCGCTTGAATCCGGGCTTCTTCCGGCTACGATGAGGCTTTGCTAGAATGGTGCAGCGTTGGATGGGGCAGACTGTCGACGTGACTTGCGTCGTGAACTGCGACATGGATCGCGCTAGAAATCGCGTCGAGGGCAGCCAAGGCGGCCCGGAAGAGCCAGTTCCCTGCTTGGGGCTGGACGGGACGCCGGAGAGATCGATGAATCGCCGCGCCTTTGTACCGGCCGCTTCCGCGAGTTCTGGAGCCGCCTTCTGGATTGCATTGTTTTTTGCCCTGGCCTTCCTGGGCCAGTCGAGTGTGCTGCTCCACGCCGAATCGGCCGGGTCCCTTTTCAAGCGTGGAGAAGCCGCCGAAGCGCACGAGGACTACGACGGCGCCTTCGACTTTTACCAGAAGGCTTTAGCCAAGGCGCCGAACGACCTGAGCTATCGGACCGCCCTTTACCGGGTGCGCGTGTCGGCCTCGTCCATGCACATGAGCAAGGGCCGCAAGCTTCTGGATGGCGGCGATGAGCAGGGAGCCCTGGTGGAGTTCCTGCATGCCGCGGAGATCGACCCCGGCAATGAGTCGGCGCAGCAGGAGATCGCTCGGGTGCGCAAACTGCATGGAGACCTGACCCCGCAGGGTGAGACAAGTTCATCGGAGGGCCCGGGCGACCGGGCGCAGATTGACTCGGTGGGTTCGCCGGTGATGCTCAAGCCGATGTCGAACGAGCCCCTGACCCTGCACTACTCCGAAGACGCCAAGGTGGTGTACCAGGCCATCGGCAAAGCGGCTGGCATCAATGTTCTCTTCGACCCGGACTATACGGCCAAGCGGATCACGGTGGATCTGTCGAACGAGTCCTTGTTCAATGCGCTGCGCATTGTAGGCACGTTGTCCAACACGTTTTGGCGCCCGGTGACGGACAACACGATTTTTGTAGCCCAGAATACCCGGCAGAAGCGGACCGATCTGGAAGAGTCGGCGGTGCAGACCTTCTACCTGACCAATGCCTGGCAGCAGAACGATCTGACCGATGTGCAGACCGCGATCCGCAATGTGATTACGGGCATCAAGATTTACGGCGTTCCCAGCCAGAATGCGATCGTGATCCGGGGCACGCCGGATGAGTTGCTGCTGGCGCAGATGCTGATCAACGACCTGGACAAGGCCCGCGCTGAAGTCGTGGTGGACATTGCCGTGCTCGAAGTCAGCAAGAACTGGGAACGGACTCTCGGCATTGCCTGGCCAAGCAGCGTGGGGATCGCATTGCAGGCCCCCAACTCTACTTCGACGTCGGGAACTTCGGGCACAACGTCCTCAACCACGAGTACCTCGAGCAGCACCACGCCTTCTCTCTACGACCTCTCTCATCTGAAAGCCAGCGACTTCGCGGTGACGATTGGCTCTGCGACGGCCAACCTGCTGCTGACAGATTCGAATACCAAGGTTCTGCAGAATCCGCGAATTCGGGCAACCGACGCACAGAAGGCGTCGATGAAGATCGGTTCACGCATTCCGATCGCCACGGGATCGTACCAGACGGGCGCGGCCACTGCCGTGGTCAGTTCGCTGGTCAACACGCAGTTCCAGTACCAGGATGTAGGCGTGCAGATCGAGATGACGCCGACCGTGCACTACGACCACGACGTGACGCTGAAGATCAAGATCGAGGTCACGGCGCAAAGTGGTTCGGTGACGATCAGCGGCGTGACCGAGCCGATTCTGAGCCAGCGTGTTGTGGACCAGGTGATCCGCTTGCGCGAGGGCGAGGCGAGCATCCTGGGCGGCATTCAGGACAAGCAGGACGCGGTGAGCTGGACGGGGATTCCCGGGCTGAGTTCGATTCCGATCTTGAAGTACCTGTTTGGCTCGAAGGACCACACCATCTCCGACGATGAACTGGTGTTCCTGGTGGTACCGCACATCGTCCGCACCCAGAGCTTGGATCGGGCGAACCTGCGCAGCATCGATACCGGCGCCGGCCAGGCCGTGGAGTTGCGGCGTATCGCGGAGACGACGACACCGGCGATCTCGATCCCAACGCCCATCAATGCTCCCGGAGCGCGGCAACCCGCGGCATCGCGTCCCACTGTCGGGGTTCTCCCCGGACAGAGCGCCATGGCAGCGGCCCCGGCGGCTCTGGCGCAACTGAGTGCGTCCGCAGATGCCAACGGGCAAACTGCATCGGCCGCTGTGGCAAACCCGGCTCCCGTCCCTGCCGGACCGGCCGGCCCGGCGTCGCCTCCCACTCCCGGGTCGATGGCCAGCCCTTCCACGGTGAGTGTCTTGTTCAGCCCGCCCAGCGGTCCTTTAACGACAGGCAAGTCCTTTGAGGTTCCCGTGGTGCTGACGGGCGGCAAAGATATCTCCTCCGTCCCGTTGCAGGTTCAATACGATCCTGCCCTGCTGTCGCTGGTGAATGTGAGTAGTGGCGATCTGCTCGGCAGGGATAACCAGGCGGTGGCGCTGGTGCACCGCGACGACGGTCCGGGCTCAATCACGATCAACGCTGCCCGCCCGCCGGGCGTTGCGGGTGTCGACGGGGCGGGCGTGGTGTGCGTTCTCACGTTCCAGCCAAAGGCAGCCGGCAACACCGCGCTGACGCTCACCAAGGCAGCGGCCGTCAACAGCGGCCAGCAGTTTATGCAAGCCAAAGGTTCGCAGATCAACCTTGCAGTGCATTGAGCCGTACAGCCGAATGAGAGAAGTCAAACCAACTCGGACCGTGGCCAGACGGGAGCGCGGACTCACTCTCATTGAATTGATTGTGACCGTGGCCATTCTCTCCATCCTCGCTTCAGCGGCGGTTCCGGTGACCATGTTTACGGTCAAACGGGAACGCGAACACGAACTGCGGCGAGACTTGTGGGAGATGCGGGACGCGATCGACCACTACAAGGATGCGGCCGACATGCATGCTTTCCAGACCAAGGTGGATAGCCAGAACTATCCGCCCGATTTGGAGACTCTGGTCAACGGAGTGGATGTACAGGGCAAGAAGGTGAAGTTTTTGCGCAAGATCCCGATTGATCCGATGACGGGAAAAGCGGAGTGGGGCATGCGCTCCATGCAGGACGATCCGACCTCGGATTCATTTGGCGGACAGAGCGTGTTCGACGTGTATTCGAAGTCGCAGGGTACGGGGCTTGACGGAACCAAATATTCGACATGGTAGAAACCTCGACCTGGTTAGCGGATGCAGTGAGGCGATGGTGGGCAGAGTGAAGAAACAGGACACGGGCTTTACGCTGGTTGAGTTGATGATCGTGATGGCCATCATCGGCGTTCTGGCCATGGTGGCGGTGCCGAGTTATATCAGCGCCATCCGGCACGCCCGCGAAGCCGTTCTGCGTGAGGATCTGCACACGCTGCGGGCGGCCATCGACTCGTACACCATGGACAAGCAGAAGGCGCCACAATCGCTGGACGACTTGCTCCAGGATGGCTATCTGAAGTCCATTCCGGAGGACCCGATGACCAAGAGTTCGACGACCTGGGTGACGGACACGAGTGACGCAATGCATTCGCTGGATCAGACGGATCCCGGCATCGATGATATCCACTCGGGTTCCGACGAGGCTGGCTCCGACGGGCAACCGTACAATACTTGGTGAGTGCCCATGCGGTTGCGATCCGCGGAGGCGCGCGGAGGCAATTGCATTGGCTCAAACACTTCGGTCGGCTTGTTCTTTCATCCCTTTCCTGGCATGCCTGATTGTCCTCTCCCCTTCCTTGCAGGCGCAGACCGAGAAAACCATTGCCGTCCGAATGCTCGACGGCAAAACGGGCATTCTGATTGCCACCTCCAGCTTCCTGGTCCGCGTGAATCACCAGGAGACGGAGCACGGCGATTGGATCCACCAGAACGAGGATGGCACCGGCAAGCTCACCCTCCCCGCGGATGCTCAAGAGCTTTCCATTCACGCCACCTACGAACACGCCATGTTGACCTACGTGAACTGCGATGCCGACAAGGATCGCGGATCCTCCGAACATGCGGCGGGGGTCGATCGGTGGTATGCGGTGGAGAAGATCCTTTCGTCTGGCGTTGTCGCTCCCAATAACTGCGCCGGGAAGAAGATTCCCGACAAGCTCCAGGTTGTAGCCAGCCCCGGAGAATTCGTCTTCTTTGTGCGGCCCATGAATTCCATGGAAAAGATGCGCGAATAGGCCGCACTTCCAGCCGGTAAGCTGAAATAGATGCCGCAGCCCGACCCCCTCATCCAGGCTTCGAACTTCGATTTTGTTTGCGAAGTCGAAGCACAGTACACGGCCCTGCTCAGGGGAGCTGGGGCTCATCAGGACGTTGACCCAGCCCTGGGCGGTAAGCTGCTGTACGCAGGCGATCTGGTTCCCTGCGGCCGCGCCCTTCTGGTGGCGGGGAATATCGCCGGTGCTGCTTCGATCGCAGCATCAGGCGACCCAATCGCGCAGAAGCAAGCCGTTCGGGATGGTGTGGCTGACTTTCTGGTCACGTCACTCGATGAAGCCTTGCGCATTCTCAAGAACGAAATCCGCAAGCATGAAACGGTTGCGGTGTGCGTGGCGGCGGCTCCCGAGGTCATTGAGCGCGAGATGCGAGAACGAGGGGTTGCGCCCGACCTGCTGGGAAGCAATTTGGATTGCCGAGAGAGTTCGTCGGCTGGATTTTTGGAAGATGAGGAAGCCGAGGGGGCAGGTGAAAGAATTCTTGTGGGTTGGAGTGTTGCCGCTGCTCCCGCGCGGTGGCTCCCGAAACTGGATGCACTGGCGGTGGATTGTTTCGCGGGCAGTGTGCATCCAGATGCGGGCGCCTTGCGCCGGTGGCTTCGCTTGTCGCCGCGGTACTTGGGGAGGCTGGCACAGGGGTTTCGCTTTGTGCATGGCACGCGAGAAACCGCACAAGAATTTGCGGTGCGGGTATGCGATGCGGTCGCTCACGCAGGAATTGAGACCGCCGTTCGAGTCAGTTTGAATCGAGACGAAGAGGTTCTTCTCTTCGAGCCGCCGGGCAAAGAGCCATCCCAGCCTGCCCGTTGAATTCAATTCTGCGGGCTGGCATCGGCTTTGGATTCCGCTACAGCTTCAATGCGGTTCCATAGCTCTTTCATCCCCGAGCCCGTCTTGGCCGAGATGGGCAGAATTTCCTCCAGGCCCAGGCCCTTCTTCAAAGCCAGGAGATTGCGTGTGCGCTCGTTTCCGCTGAGGCGATCGATCTTGGTGGCCACAACCGCAAACTCCCGCCCCTCCCCGCGGAGCCAGTCAATCAACTGGCCGTCGCTTTGCTGCGGAGGAACATTGGAATCGACAAGACAGATGCAAAGTTTGAGCGTGGATCGCAAGGCGAGATAGGGTTCGATAAAAGCCGGCCAGCCTGCCGAGATGGACTTCGATATCTTGGCATAGCCGTAGCCGGGCAGGTCGGCGAAGGCAAGCCTGCGGCGCTGGCTGGGGTCGAGAAGGACAAAAAAGTTGATGGCCCGGGTCCGTCCTGGAGTCGAGGAAACCTTGGCGGATTTTTCCCCCGTGAGCGCGTTCAGGAGGCTGGATTTCCCCACGTTGGAACGGCCCAGGAAGGCGACCTCCGGCAGATCCGGCGCTGGAAACTGCTCCGCCGACATTGCCGAAAGTAAAAACTGAGTTGTATAGCGCATAGGGATGTGGGATAGCAGGTCAGCGAGTCAGCAGACGGGCGGGTCGCAGCCATCGGTCTTCAGAATACAGGAGCAGCCTGTCGCCGCTTGTCCGCAGGCAATCAGGCGATCACTGGTGTCGGCGCCGCGAACACTTTCTCAATGCCTGGGAGCCGTGTAGCGAGCGTGATTGCGCGGAGGATCATGAAGCGCAGCATGGCGCACCACAGGCCATGATTGCCCAGCCAACGTTCCAGGAGAATCTCCAACACTAAGAAGCCGAGAAAGGAGATGAGCATGGAGTCGCGCAGATCGCGGACCCGCGTGGCGCCGATGAAGATGCCGTCCACGGCGACACCGCCCAACGCGGCGGCTCCCGGCAGGTGGCCGGAGAGAATCGTGTCCACCGTGGAGAGCAGCGGCTGAGTCAGGCTGGAAAGAATGAGGGGAATCGCCAGCAGGAAGACCCGCCGGTACCAGTAAGTCATCGAAAGAATTGTACTGGAGAACCTACCGATGCCCACGCGCTGCAGGATTCAGTTTCCCGGCCGATGGGTTAGATGCCGGATTTCGCGGTGTCATCCCCTCGCTCAGGCATTGCATCGGATACCGTGTGAATCGCAGCGCCCCATCGTTTGTTAGCGGTACACTGCGGTTCACGGCAAGGATAAGATCGCTCTTCGACACCAATTGCAGATCGGCGAGATTATGGGAAAACCGTGTTGATTGCGGACCCAGGTCCCGATGCCGAGGACCCGGGTCCGATGCAATTACTGCCTTGCCGGTACGCCGCCGGAGATTTCGGCAGGGGGCACGGCCAGCACATCGCTTTCGTCGGCGAGTGCGATCAGGGGACTCTCCAGCGCGAGGGCCAGCACCTCGTCCATTTGATCGACGAAATGCAGCTTCATGGCCTTCTTGATGTTGTCCGGCAATTCGGCAATGTCTTTCTCGTTGGCGCGGGGAAGGATAATCTCGAAGATGCCGGCGCGCAAAGCGGCGAGCAACTTCTCCTTCAATCCGCCAATGGCGAGGACTTTGCCGCGCAGTGTAATTTCGCCGGTCATGGCGATATCGCGGCGCACGGGGATTTTGGCCAGGGCGCTGGCCAGGGCCGTGGCCATGGTGATGCCGGCCGACGGGCCATCCTTGGGAATGGCGCCCTCGGGCACATGCAAATGAAGGTCCACGTTGCGATAGAACTCGCGGGTGAGGCCCAAAGCCTGGGCGCGACCGCGAATGTAGCTGAGCGCGGCCTGGGCCGACTCCTGCATCACGTCGCCGAGTTGGCCGGTGATGGTGAGCTTGCCCTTGCCGTCGAGGACTTGGACCTCAGTGGTGAGAATGCTGCCACCCACTTCGGTCCACGCAAGACCAGTCACAAGGCCGACTTCGCTCTTCTCGTGGACTTCCGAATCGCGGTATTTGGCTACGCCGAGGAATTCGCTGATGTTGCTGGCGGTGAGCTCTTCCTTGTGCTTGGCTCCCGACTTTACAACTTTGCGCGCCACCTTGCGGCAGACGTTGCCGATCTCGCGCTCCAGGTTGCGGACGCCGGCTTCCCGCGTGTAGTAGCGGATGACTTCGAGAATGGCCTCGTCGGTGAAGACAATGTTCTTCTCACTCAAGCCGGTCTGCTCGCGCTGCTTTTTCACCAGGTATTGGCGCGCGATTTCCAGCTTCTCCTGCTCGGTGTAGCCTTGCAGCCGCAACACCTCCATGCGGTCCTGGAGCGCCGCGGGGATCGTGTGCATGACGTTGGCCGTGGCGACAAACAAGACTTGCGAAAGATCGTAATCGACGTCGAGATAGTGATCCTGGAAGGTCGTGTTCTGCTCGGGATCCAAAACTTCCAACAAAGCCGAAGCCGGATCGCCGCGGAAGTCGGAGGCCATCTTATCCACTTCGTCGAGAAGGAACACAGGGTTTTTCGTGCCCGCCTTCTTCATGTGCTGGATGATCTGCCCCGGCAATGCGCCGATGTAAGTGCGACGATGACCACGAATCTCGGCTTCGTCGCGAACACCGCCGAGCGAGAGGCGCACGAACTTGCGGCCAGTGGCCTTGGCGATGGACATGCCCAGCGAGGTTTTGCCGACTCCCGGAGGTCCCGCGAAGCAAAGAATGGAACCGCGCGGATTCTTGACCAACTGGCGGACTGCCAGGAATTCGAGGATGCGCTCTTTGATCTTCTCCAGGCCGTAGTGGTCGGAGTTGAGCACCTTCTCGGCGTAGTCGATGGAACGCGTCTCTTTGGAGCGCTTCTTCCATGGCACTGCCAAGAGCCAGTCGATATAGTTGCGGCTGACAGTGGACTCAGCCGACATGGGCGGCATGGCTTCGAGCTTCTTGAGCTCCTGAATGGCCTTGTCGAGCACATCCTTGGGCATACCGGCGGTTTCAATCTTCTTGCGCAGTTCGTCGAACTCGCTCTTCTCACCGCGGCCTAATTCTTTCTGGATGGCTTTGATCTTCTCGTTGAGGTAATACTCTTTTTGTGCGCGCTCCATCTGCCGCTTTACGCGCGACTGGATGTTGCGGTCGAGGTCGAGCTTTTCAATTTCGATATCGAGCACATCGGCGATGCGCGCCAGGCGAGCAGCGGGATCGAAGATGGAAAGAAGCTCCTGCTTTTCCTCTATGCCCAATTGCAGATTCGCGGCGATGGTATCGCTCAGCTTGGCGGCTTCGTCCATACGCACAGTGGCGATGATGGTTTCGTAGTTCAGCGACTGCTGCAGCTTGACGTATTGCTCGAAGAGACCGGTGACGCGGGTCATGAGCTGCTCAACCGCTGGCGTCATTTCAAACTGGCTCTTGCCCACGCGCACCGTGGCGACGAAGAAGCCATCGCGATCGTTCACTTCGATTGACTTGGCGCGCTCGACACCTTCGACAAGGACCTTGATGTTTCCGTCCGGCATTTTGACGCTTTGCACGATGGTGCAGATGGCGCCCACCTGGTAAATGTCCTTGGCTTTCGGCTCGTCAATGGAGGCGTCGTGCTGCGTGGCGAGAAAGATCTTGCGATCGCCGGTGAGCGCTTCTTCCAGGGCGCGCACGCTGGACTCGCGGCCCACCACAAAGGGCGTCATCATGTAGGGAAAAATCACCATGTCCCGGATGGGCATCATGGGTAGTTTGCGCGGTTCGTTCTTTTCTCGGGATGCGGTCATGGATTCCCCTAGTTACTTAGATGCGAGAGAACGACTTTCGTCGCCAGCCCGGCTGCGCAACTCATGAAGGGATTGTATATCACCCAAAGGTAACGTTCAGCGCTGAATCCAGCGGGCCGAGCAACCTCAATCCGCATGCAGTCCCCTGCCTTGATCAAGGCGCGGAAGGCAAGAATGAAGGGCGCATAAGGGGCGGGCTGTTTGACACCTTCACATGGCCTCGGGGCTTTCGATGCCCAACCAGTTCAGCGTTTCCATCAACTCACGCAGAGCCACGGCGGCCGTGGCCAGCAAGAACGTCTTGCGCACAGGATCTTCTTCGTTCAGGATGTGGTGCTTGTGGTAGAAGTTGTTGAATTCCTGCGCCAATTGGAAGGCATGCTTGGCCAGGTTTGCCGGCTCAGAGGCGACGATGGATTGTTCCAGCACCATGGAGCGGCGACCGGCACGCAGCCAAAGCGCCCAGATGTCGGTGTCTTCTTCATCCTCGAGCATCGCCGCCAAAGCGGCTTGCTCCGCCGAGCTCTCTTGCTGAAGCGTAAACTCAGCAAGGGCCGCTTCGGCGGTGGTTTCTGCCTTACGGAAGATGTTGCGCGCGCGCACCACGGCGTACTGGATGTAAGGGCCGGTCTCGCCTTCAAAGCTCAACGCGTCTTTGAAGTCGAACGCGATGACGGAGTTGCGTGTGAACTTGAGCATGAAGTAACGCAGCGCGCCGATGGCAATCTGCTCGGCGATCTTCTTGCGCTCGGCTTCATCGCGGCCGGTCTGGCGCGCATCGACCTCGGCGCGCGTGGCGGCGATGAGCTTGTCGATCAGGTCATCGGCCTTGACACCGAAGCCTTTGCGGCCACTGACTTCGATGTAGGGGCGGGCTTTGTCTTCGTCGGAGACGGAGTAGCCAAGTTCTCCTGCGCAGCGTGGGGTGAGCGCGACCATCTCGTAGCTGAAGTGGACGTAGCGGTTGGCTTGGTCGACATGGCCCATGCCTCGCAAAGCCTGGATGACATTGGCCTGCGGGTCGCTTTGGCGCGCGTCGATCACGTTGTAAATCGCCTGTGCGCCGCCGAAGTGCGGGTGGTGCTCCTCGCCATGCTCCGTCGAGATCCAGCACTCATGATCTGGGTAGGCAAAGAACGGCTTGTAGCCGAAGTCTTTGCCCAGGAGGCCGAACTTCCAGAGGTGATAGGCGATGTCTTTGCCAACGTAGGTGACGGTCCCGTTGGAGCGCACGATCACCTTGGCGTCTTCGTTTGTGCCCTCCGGGCCATTCGCGTTTTGGTTGGCAGCGTAGCCAGGCCTCGTCATGACCCAGCAGCCTTTGTTCTTGCCTTCGGTCTCGAAGTAGAGCACGCCTGTATGCTTCAACTGCTCGAAGGCGGCGTCCCAGAACTTGAGGTGAAGAATTTCGCTCTCGCGGGGCAGAAAGTCGTATTCGATGTCGAGGCGCAGCATCGTTTCCAGGTGACGGCGGAGGACTGCGGTCGAGATCAGTTCGGCGATCTCGGCTGTCTCGTTTTTGCCTTCCTCAATTGCATGCAGAGTTGCATAGCGCAGTTGCTTGCGTTCCGCGTTCTCCGCTTCGCTTCCCTGCTCGTACCATTGCGAGGTCTTGGCATAGAGATCCCAGCAGTAGTAATCGATGCGCTGGTCCGCGGCCTTCAGATCGTCGAGCAACTGCCTGACTTGCGGGGCCGATTTGCCTTCGAGATGCAGAAAGCCAACCACGACATCGGCAACCTGGACGCCGGTATTGTCGATGTAGTTCTGCACATCGACTTTCTGGCCGGCGGCGCGGAGGAGGCGGACGAAGGTATCGCCGAGGATGGCGTTGCGCAGGTGGCCGACGTGGGCCGCCTTGTTGGGATTGATGCTGGTGTGCTCCACCATTGCATGGAGCGGACTTTGCGGAGGCTTTGGCCCAAGCGCGACCGCGGCCACGCCGGCGGCGCGGTCGAGCCGGGCATTGATGTAGCCGGCGCCGGCCACTTCGAAGCCAGAAAAGCCCTCGACAGCGCCGAGAGCACGGATGATTTCCTGAGCGATGACTTTGGGCGCTTTGCGGAGTTTGCGGGCGAGCTCGAAGGCGATGGGCGTGGAGAGTTCGCCAAACTTCAGCTCGGGAGGAATCTCCAGGGGAATCGATTCCTGTTCAAGACTGTAGGTTTGCTTCAATGCCGCGCGGATGTGCGCGCCGAGCCGCTTTTGCAATTCCAGATACACGTCAATATGCCTCGGAAATCCTTGATTTTCAAGGTGATTTTAGCACCTGTGGTGCGGCGGACCGGGGGGTTGGCGGGCGCAAGATGCCGTAAGATGAAGAGTAGATTGCCTCTTTCCTTCGGCTGCTACACGGTTGGAGGGTTTGCGGCATCGCATCCTCATGAGCCAAGAAACCAGCCCAGCCCGCTATTACCTGACCACACCCATTTATTACGTGAATGCGCGGCCGCACCTGGGCCACGCTTACTCGACCATTGTGTGCGACGCCATTGCCCGGCGCAAACGGGCGTTGGGGATCGATACCTGGTTCCTGACCGGAACCGACGAGCACGGGCAGAAGATTGAGCGCTCGGCGGCTTTGGCGGGACGAACGCCCGGCGAGTTTGCCGCCGCCATCTCGGCGGAGTTTCGCGGCCTTTGGGACCAGCTCGGCCTCACTTACGACGACTACATCCGAACGACCGAGGAGCGGCATAAGCGGGGGGTGCAAAAGCTCTTTGCCACGCTGCGCGACAGAGGCTTTATCTACAAGGGCTCGTATACCGGCCAGTATTGCGTGTCCGATGAGGCATATGTCGATGGGCCTCCGGGAACGCCCTGCCCGGATTGCGGGCGCATCACGGAGACGGTGAGCGAAGAAAACTACTTCTTCAAGCTGTCGGCGTTTGAGCGCAAGCTGCTTGAGTTTTATGAGGCCAACCCGGACTTCATGGGGCCGGAGTCCACACGGCGCGAGGTGATTTCGTTTGTGCGCTCCGGGTTAAAAGATCTGTCGGTGAGCCGGACGAGCTTCTCCTGGGGCATCCCCGTTCCCGGCGACGAAAAGCACGTGATCTATGTGTGGCTGGATGCGTTGGCGAACTACATCACGGCGCTGGGTTATGGGTCGGACGATCCAGCGGACAAGGCACGCTTTGAAAAGTTCTGGCCGGCGGACATGCACCTGATCGGCAAAGAAATCAGCCGATTTCATTGCGTGTATTGGCCGGCGTTTTTGATGGCTGCGGGCATTGCCACGCCGCGCTCGGTGAAGGCCAATGGGTGGCTGCTTTTCGACCAGGGCAAAATGTCGAAGTCGCGGGGAAACATTGTGCGCGCCGAGACCGTGCAGTCGGTGCTGGGAGCGGATGCGCTGCGGTACTTCCTGTTGCGGGAGATTCCGTTTGGGCAGGACGGCAGTTTTTCATTTGACGCACTTGTGCAGCGGTATAACGGAGACTTGGCTAACGGATACGGAAATCTAGTAAGCCGCGTGGTCAACATGGTGCACAAGTACTTTGGCGGGGTGGTGCCCGAGGCCGGCCCCGAAACATCGGCCGAGGCCGCTCTTCGCGCTTCCGTCGTGAACGCCATAGCCGCTTTCGGTTCGGGATTCGCCAAGCTGGAGTTTTCAGAAGCGCTGAAGAGCCTATGGTCGCTGGTGGCGGAGACTGATGGATATTTGACCGCGAACGCACCGTGGAAGCGGCCTGCCGATCGGTCCGAAGGCGAGCATGTGGCGCTGCAAGCGCGAGTTCTGGCAACAGCCGCAGAGGCCATCCGCATCATCACGGCACTGGTTTATCCCATCCTGCCGGACGCCGCTGCGAAGGTTTGGCGGCAATTGGGGCAGGGGGAGATTGCCGATGCAGCTAGAAATTCGTTTCTCACCACTCTTTCCTGGGGCGGTTTGCCTGCAGGAACCCAGTTCGGCGAGCCGGCGCCTTTGTTTCCCCGCGCAGAAAAGGATGCGACGGACCGTATGCAAAGTCTGGAAGAAGAAAACAACCGCACCGTGATTCAAGCAGCCAGCGAAACGACCGCCGCTGCGAAGTCTTCGCCGGAAGCGCCGGCCTCGGCCCTTTCGGTTGAACCCGCCCCCGCTGCCGCATCTCCCTCGGTGGTGTCCGTGCAGCCGGACTCCTCCGGGACGGCTCCGAAAGGGCCTGGAGAAAAGGGCGACCACAATTTGACGCAGGCCACAGCCGCGCCTACCGATCCGGAGAAGCAGGTGGAGTCCATCCCGGTTCAGACGGTTGCGCCGGAACACACCAGCGGCCGGTTGAGCAGCGTGCCCACGACGGCGCCCACGGACGGGCCGCTGGCTTCGGCTGGCACATCGCACGTAGCAGGAGATGCCGGAGTCAGTTCGTCAGCGGCACCAGCCAGTGAGACGATCACCATTGACGACTTCGTCAAGGTGGACCTGCGGGTGGCGCAGATCCTGGTGGCGGAACGGGTACCGAAGGCAGACAAGCTGCTAAGGCTCGAAGTGGACCTGGGCTACGAAAAGCGGCAGATTCTGGCGGGAATCGCTCAGTTTTATGAGCCGGAGAAGCTGGTGGGGCGGAAGATTGTGATCGTGGCGAACCTGGCACCGAGGAAGATGCGCGGGCTGGAGTCGAATGGGATGCTTCTGGCTGCGTCCTTGCCGGACGGCGCGCCGGTGCTGGCTGGGTTTCTGGAGGATGTGCCGCTGGGGGCGCGGCTGAAGTAACCACCTGCGGTGGGGCAGGCGGCGCTTACGCGCCAAGGAGATTGCCCGAGCGCTCGCATGAATGCGCCTCAGATGGGAGGGCAAAGTCCATCGCAGTGCTCCAGGACGCGAGAACAAGACCACGACACTCTCTCCGAATCGTACTGCGCTCTATTCAGGGCTATTTCGATGACTTCCCTCCGGCCTGAGTGCGTCTGCTCCTTTTTCCTGGCAACGAATGGAACTGCGTCCGGCAGCGAAAATCGTTCATGCAATCGCTCTGGTTCATGGGCGACGGTCGCAGTCGCATACACAAAGACCGTGCTATCCTTACACATCGAGAGGGGCGCGCCGATGCGGACGAACATCGAGATTGACGACGATTTGATGCGCGCGGCGATGCAGGCAACAGGCGTCACCACAAAGAAGGGGGCCGTGGAGGCGGCGTTGCGTCGTCTTGTTGAGATTCGAGCCGACGAGGCCGCCCGCAAAGAGGCTGTCCGGCGAGGCCGGAGCAAGAATGGGCAGTCTACCGATGAAGACTGGCTCGATCGATGGCTCGCCAGCGGCTGGAAGTAGGCGATCACAGCCCGCCGGGTATCGGCTGGAGGAAATGCCAAATGAGGACCAACATCGAGATCGACGATGCGTTGCTCCACAAGGCGATGGAGCTTAGTCCGAAAACGACCAAGAGGGCTGTCGTCGAAGAAGCACTTATCCTTGCCGTCAAGCTCTACCGGCAAAAGCAAGCGCTCCAAGAGCTGGAGGGAATCGGCTGGGAGGGCGATTTGAATGCGATGCGCCAGAGCCGCTTTCCCGATTGGGACGAAGCACAACAGCCTGGGCATGAGGGACTGAAGAATCCCGCAGCGTAACAGGTGAACGGCACGAGAGAGACCGAATGGTGATCGTAGATTCGTCGGTGTGGATCGACTACTTTCACAAACAGGCGACTGAGCAGACTGCGTGGTTGAAATCTTCGATTGGGCTTCGACCGGTGGGGCTGACGAACCTGATTCTGTGTGAAGTGCTCCAAGGCGAGCGGGACGAACGCCGGCTTGGCAACACTTTGAAGCACCTGGTATCCCTTCCCGTCTTCGAGCTTCCTGGAACCGAGGTTGCAATTGCCGCCGCAAAAAACTATCGATTCTTACGCAACCGGGGGATCACGGTGCGCACCACGATCGATTGCCTTATCGCGACATTCTGCATCCTGGAGGGCCACCGGCTCCTGCATCGCGACCATGATTACAACTCGTTTGAGGAACATCTTGGATTGAAAGTTGTGAAGGTCTAAAACCATGCCGGGCAAGGCGCTGTCCCGGGGAACTAGACTCTTCCTGAGGCTCCATTGCTCATCGATTCTCATGCGCACGTAGACAGCGAGCGCTACTCCGAAGACCGGGCGGCCATGCTGACGCGCGCTCGGGAAGCCGGCGTGGGCGCCATCCTGGCCATTGGAATTGGGGAGCACGCTTCCGAGATGGGCGGAGCGTTTGCTCTTTGCCGGGAGTTCAACCCGCAGTCTGCGCAAGGTGCGCTGTTTCCCCGGCTTTACGCCAGCGCAGGGGTTTATCCGCACAATACGGGAGAGTTCGACGACGCTGTCCTCGCCAAACTTGACGGGTTGCTGGGCGAGCCGGAGGTGATTGCGTGCGGGGAGATCGGGCTCGACTACTATCACGCGGGTGCGCCCCATTACGTGCAGAAGGCGGGTCTGGTCCAGCAGTTGGAGATTGCCGCGGCGCGCAAGCGGCCGATTCTGATTCATTGCCGACCTACGGGAGACGGCGCGAACAGTGTGATGGACGCCTGGGACGATCTGTTCTTGATTCTCGAGGAGCATTGGCGGCCTACCGGACTGGGCGGCGTGATGCATTGTTTTGGCGGCGGCTGGGAGCAAGCGCGGCGTTCGCTGGACCTTGGCTTTCTGATTTCGTTTGCCGGAAACGTCACGTATCCCAAGGCTCAGCCGCTTCGCGAGATTGCCGCACGAATCCCACTGGATGGGATGCTGGTAGAGACCGACGCACCCTGGCTTGCCCCTTCGCCAGACCGCGGGAAGCGCAACGAACCGGCATTTGTCGCGCGCACGGCCGGCGTGCTGGCAGACCTGGTAGGTGTATCCCATGCAGAAATAGCTTCCGCAACCACGAAAAACTTCGCTAGATTGTTTTGCCTTGGGGTGGACGTGGGAAACTGGTAGTGCTGCGTGGCGCTGGAATTGCAGGCAGCAGCCTTTTGTCGTTCGGGGGAACTGAAGATGGCGCAAGAGAATTCATTCGACATTGTGAGCAAAGTGGACATCCAGGAAGTCCGCAACGCCATCGACCAGGCGCTTAAGGAGATTCGCCAGCGCTTCGACCTGAAGGACTCGCATACGGAGATTACGCTCGGTGAGGCAGACAAGGAGATTCAGCTGGCCTCAGCGGGCGAGTACAAGCTGGAAGCGGTCAAGGAGATCCTGGGGCAGAAGCTGGTAAAGCGAGGCGTGTCGCTCAAGAATCTAACCTACGAGAAGATCGAGCCGGCGGCCGGGCAGAGCGTGAAACAGAAGATCAAGCTGCAACAGGGCATCCCCACAGAGAAGGCCAAAGAGATCGTTCGCCTGGTGAAAGACTCAAAAAAGAAAGCGCAAGCGAGCATCCAAGGCGATACAGTCAGAATATCCAGCAAAGACCGGGATGAGTTGCAGTCGATTATCGCTTTGCTCCGGGGCAAAGATTTAGGCGTGGAGTTGCAATTTACCAACTATCGGACGAATTAAAAGGAAACGCGTTGGGTTCTGGCGCATCCTTGAGGGAAGTTCTGGATAGAAACCGCTGGGCGAACGGAACGAGAACCGGAGAGCTTTGAGTACACTGGCGATAGCGACGGCGAGAGAAGTGTTCGATCTGCTGCGGGACGATCTCGTAGCAATTGAGCAGGAGTTGGGCCGCGACGCCGCCTCCGGCGTAAGCACCATCACGGAGATTGCCGAATACCTGCGCGAGGGCGGCGGCAAACGCATTCGCCCTTCCCTGCTGCTGCTTTCCGCCCACATGCTCGGGTACTTTGGCGAGGGCTCCATCCGCCTCGGCGCCGTGGTGGAGATGGTGCATACGGCCACGCTGGTGCATGACGACATTATTGATGGGGCAGACACGCGCCGGGGGCGCCCTTCCGCGAATACCACCTGGGGCAACGAAAAATGTGTCCTCGCCGGGGACTGGCTCTACATGCAGGCCTTCAAGATTGCGCTTGAAGAAAAGAATCTGCGCGTGCTGGAGCTTCTCATCGGGCTGACGCAGCAGATGGTCGAGGGCGAGTTGCTGCAGATTCAGAAGCTGGGCAAGGCTGTCTCCGAGGCTGAATACTATGACCTCATCTTCCGCAAGACTGCCTGCCTGTTTGCCGTTTCCATGCGACTGGGCGCGGTGCTGGCGGGATCGACCGAGGCGGTGGAGACGAACCTGGCGGCCTATGGACGCGCCGTGGGACTGGCCTTTCAGATTGTCGACGACGTGCTGGACCTGACCGCCACGGAAGAAGTGCTGGGCAAACCGGTAGCGAGCGACCTGCGCGAAGGCAAGGCGACGCTTTCCGTGATTCACTCTTTCGACCACGGGACGGCCTCAGATCGACAGACCATTCAGAGGGTGCTCGACGACCGGAGTTTCGCACATGTTTCGCGGGAGCAGATTCAGGAGATCCTGGTCCGCAACGGATCAGTGGAGTACGCCATGTCGGTGGCGGATCGGTATGCCGAGCAAAGCCGCAAAGCGCTTGCCCCGCTGCCCGACTCTGAATTCAAGCGGGCTTTGCTGTGGGTGCCGGACTTCGTGGTCGCGCGAGACAAATAGGCTCTGGAATGGCTAAGCGTGACAAAGCGCTCTGGGCGCAAGTCGACGGCTACTTCAGCGAGCGGCTCACACCTGCCGAGGATCAGTTCACATCAGCGATCCAGGCTAATCAGGCGTCGGGCCTTCCACAGATTGACGTGACCCCGCTTCAAGGCAAGTTCCTCGAGTTCCTGGTGAGGATCTGCGGAGCGCGGCGCATCCTGGAGATCGGAACCCTGGGCGGATACAGTACTCTTTGGCTCGCGCGCGCATTGCCCGCCGATGGCCGTATTGTGACGCTGGAACTCGACGCGCATCGCGCGCGAGTGGCTCGACGCAATCTTCAAAATGCCGGTGTGCTCGATCGTATCGACGTGCGCGTTGGGCCAGCCATCGAGAGCCTGGCAGCCATGGTCGGCGCGGATTCGGTGCCATTCGATCTGATCTTCATCGACGCCGACAAGCAGAGCTATCCGCAATATCTGGATTGGGCGCTGCAACTATCGCGGCCGGGGACGGTGCTTGTCGCGGACAACGTGGTGCGCGATGGCAAGGTTGTGGATGCGGGCTGCGCCGATCCAAATGTGCAGGGCGTTCGGCGCTTCACGGAACGAATGGCTGCCGAGCCGCGCCTGTGTGCGACGGTGCTTCAGACGGTCGGCGTCAAGGGGTACGATGGTTTTGCACTTGCGGTTGTTGTTGGTTAGAGATTGAATCGTCCTCGACGAGCGTTCCCTGGTGGTAGACGATCTTCCAGCCCTCGAGAGTCTTGCGCCAGATGGTCGCGCGTCGCGTCAGGCGGACTCGATCCTGCAGCAGGGTGTAGGTGAGCAGATACGTGTCTTCGCCCAACCGGCGGCATGCAAATTCACTCGTCTCCCACACATCATCATGCGGCGCGGCGAAGCGCTCCTCCAAGCCGTCAAGAACGGCCTGGCGGGAGTAGCGGCGGCCGGAAGCGCCGGTCTCCCAGTAATCTTCGACCGTCATGCGCTCGAAGTCGGCACGGGTGGTACCGAATTCGGGGCGATGGAAGATGGGCTCGCGGGCGGATAGTACGGCAAGGATGTCGTGGAGTTCGGAAGCGGTGGCTCGGTTGGGTTCAAAAGCCTGGAACCAAGAATCGACGCCGTTGGCCTCGATTGGAAGTGCTGATCCGGCGGCTATGACTTCGTCTTTTACAAAGTGCATGCGGATTTGGTTCGGATGAATTGAGGCGTTCTTGAAGTGCAGGATCGCAGCCGCGACCGCGTTGGAGCGCAGCTCGTCCCATGTGGCAGCGTTTGCGACGAGGGAATGGCCGGGTGCCCGTGCGGTGTAGCCGCCTTCGTTGGTTTGGCTCACCTGGAAGAAGATTTCCATGGCAGACAGGATAGGCGATTTCGCATGCCGGTGCACGGCGCTTCGGTTGTGGGCTTGGATGAGATTTGTGGTCTCCCACCGATTTCGCAAATTGCGCGAATTGGATGGGGAGCGGGCAGATTGCGGATTTGCTAATTGTGCATCATGGCGCGCAGGGCGGCTTCGTGTTCGGCGGGGAGGGGCTTCTTGTTCAGCTGGTCGTCGCAAACAACGTGGACCGTTTCCCCTTCCGCCAGGAGCTTGCGTTCCTCTCCAGGTTCAGTGGCCTCACGCAGAATGCGGTAGGCAAACTTGATGACCGAGCCGCGCAAGAGGGATGGACGCGTCTCGATCACAATGCGGTCATCGTAGCGCGCGGGCGATTTGTAGCGGCAGCTGGCTTCAACGACGGGCAGGATGCACTGGTGGTCTTTTTCCAGTTGGCTGTAAGCCAGGCCGAGGGAGCGAAGGAGTTCGACGCGGCCAATTTCAAACCACACCAAGTAATTGGCATAGTAGACGATGCCCATCTGGTCGGTTTCTGCGTAGCGGACGCGCACTTCGGTGGTGACGGGCATGGGTTCCTTCGGAACAAGTGGTCAGGGATCAGTAAGCCTACCCCGAAAACAGATCGCTCCCACGCGCGCGCTTACGGCTTGAGATGGGTAAACATCGGGAGCCGGCTGACATCGTTGAAGACGGTAAAGGCGAAAAAGGCGACGATCAACACGAACGCTGCCTGGTAGATGCGCTCTTTCACATTGACGCCGATATCCCTGCGGATGATGCTCTCGATCAACAAGAGAAGAATGAGGCCACCGTCGAGGATGGGGAACGGGAGCAGGTTGATGATGCCGAGATTCAGGCTGATGGCAGAGGCCAGACCCAGCTTGGGGAGCCAACCCTTCATCTCGGCTGCGTCCCCGGCCATGCGGGCGATTCCAACCGGACCCGACATCTGCGTCATGGAGACCTTGCGGGTGAAGATCCGCCCCAGAACTTCCACAATCAACGACGAGTTCTGAACGCAGAATGTGACCGATTTGTTGGCCGCGGCGTTGAGCTGAAGAGGCGCGTCTTCGAAGGGAACGGGGACGGGAACAAAGCCCAGTTTCCAGCCGGCGGCATCGAGCTTGGCAGGATGGGCCACGATGGGTGGAAGAACGGTTCCTTTCCGTACCACCGTGAGCGTGATGGGCTTGCCCTGCCCAGCTTGCATATACGCCAGCAGAGACTGGACCGTGTGGAAGGAGATGCCATCGACAGACTCGATGGCATCTCCGTCGCGAATGCCTGCCTGAGCCGCGGGCCAGCCGGGTTGAACCTGCTGCACGCCGATGGGCCCGCGCACAAATTCAGGAATCGCACCCAGATCGCTGACATCGAATTCCTGGCCTCTGCCGGGAGGCGGGATGTGCAGCGAGAAGCTCAAGCTCTGCCCGTTGCGGTTCACAGAGACCGGGACAGTCTGGTTCTGGTTCAAGGCGGCGCGCTGGTTGACCTGGTCCCAATCGGGGTTGTCGACGGTATCGAAGTGGGTGATGATGTCGCCGCCCTGGATGCCCGCCTGCTCGACCGGAGAACGGGGGACGACCCATTCGACGGTGGTGGTGCTGACTTCGTGGCGGGGAACTTCGTTGATCCAGCCGTAGTAGAAGAACATGAGCGCGAAGGCGAGCAGGAAGTTGGCCACCGGGCCGGCAACGCCGATGAGCATGCGCTGCCAGCGCGGATGCGAGGTAAAGGCACCGGGGTCCGTAGCCAGGTCAGCCGGGACGGTGTCGTCGCCGCTGCCGGAGATCTGGTCGGGGGTTTCGCCGGTCATTTTGACGTAGCCGCCGAGGGGGAGCAGGCAAATTTTGTAGTCCGTTTCGCCGTAGTGAAAACCAATGAGGCGCGGCCCAAAGCCGACGGAGAAGGACTCGACGCGGACGCCGCAGAGCTTGGCGACGGCAAAGTGGCCAAACTCATGCACCACGACCATCAAACCAACAAGTACGACGAACGCGACCACAGAAACCAGAAATTCATGCATAGAGGCGGGGTTCATCCTTTAAAAGCAGCCGGCACGATGCGGGTGGCTTTACAGCAAATATTCCCTTGCCGTTTGACGGGCTTGCCGGTCCGCGGCGAGCACCGCCGCGATGGTGGCGGGATGGGCTTCCGGCGTGTCGGCAAGCACTCTTTCAATTGTACGCGGGATGCTCATAAAAGGGATGCGCCCGTCGAGGAATGCCTCGACGGCCACCTCGTCTGCGGCGTTGAGGGCAATGCAGTGCGCTCCTCCCTTTTCGGCGGCTTCAAAGGCCAGCCGGAGGCAGGGAAAACGCTCGAAGTCCGGGGTCTCGAAGTCCAGATGCCGCAGAGACGCCAGGTCGAACGTGAGGTGGGAAGCCGGGCGCTCGGGATACGCCAGTGCGTAGAGGATGGGCAGACGCATATCCGTGACGGAGATCTGGGCGAGGATTGAACCGTCCACAAACTCGACCAGGGAGTGGACCGTGGATTGGGGATGGATGGTGACGCGCACCTGGCTGGGTGGCACATTGAAGAGGCGGCAAGCTTCGATGACTTCTAAACCCTTGTTCAACATGGTGGCCGAGTCGATGGTGATGCGTCGCCCCATGACCCAGGTGGGATGTTTCAGAGCTTGCTGGGGTGTGATGGAGCCAAACTGGTCGAGGGGGAGTTGGCGAAACGGGCCGCCGGACGCCGTGAGCCAGATGGTTTTCACTTCGGCGTGGGACCCGACGCGGAGGCATTGATGGACGGCGTTGTGTTCGCTGTCGATGGGCAGGATGGGGACGTTGTGCGTGCGCGCGGCTTCGGTGAGGATTTCGCCGGCGGCGACCATACACTCCTTGTTGGCTAGCCCTACCGGCTTGCCAGCCAGGATGGCGGCATGGGTGGCTTCCAGACCGGCTACGCCGACGATGGCGGAGACGACAAAGTCTGCATCGGGAAGTGTGGCGCAGGCGACTGTGCCTTCAGTGCCGTGCACGACCCGGGTTCCGGTGACGCCGGCTTGTTCGAGGCGCGCGGCAAGTTGCGCGGCTAGGGCTTCGGTCGCCATGGAGACCATGGTTGGACGCCAGCGGTGGGTCTGTTCGAAGGCGGTCCCGAGGTTACGTCCGGCGGCGAGGGCGGCGACAGAGTAGCGATCGGGAAACTGCTCGACGATGGAGAGGGTGCTTTGGCCGATGGAGCCGGTGGAACCGAGGATGGCGAGTCGTTTCAATGGATCCTTTTTGGTGCTTTCTGGGGCCCTGCTCGATTTGAAAGGCCGTTGCATGCGCTGTCAAGTGAAGGACGGGATGGGATTCACCCATTCAATTCGAAAAAAGTGATTGGCCGTTCGCGTAGGCGACGTCTTAGTCTTTCCCTTCGCGGATTGAGGGTCTACTGATTGCAAAGGCTTTATGATTTCGACGCAATCGAGGCTGCCGAAGGTAAGCGCTTTGTTTGCAACACAAATCAACCGGCAAAACAACTAACCTGCTCTTTTTCATGGGTGTGCGGCAAATCCAGGAGAAATGCCGGTTTAGTGATGTTCTTGAACGCGAGAAATGGCTTCACACGGTGCGCCCGGTTGCGGTTTGGCTGAGATGAACTGCACTGATTGTGCGCCGAACGACGGTAATTCTACGCAAAGCCTGGCAAGAAAGTTTTGACGATTCGCGCGTGCGGGTCTTCTCTTGGAGGCGGAATGGGGAATTGACGACTCCGGGACCGGCGGTAGGCTTGGACTTGACAATCCTGGCGATCAAAATGCGGTTCCCGAGGGTTTGGACTTTGATCTGCGGTTCGTGGGTAACTTCCAGATAGCCCACTCGACAACCGGAATTCCGAAGGTCACGCCAAGTGAGTGCTGAAGACCTGCCTTGAGCTGTGCAAAACAATTGGCGCCAAGCCTCTCCTCTTGCAACCGCGTGGAAGCTATCAATGTGCACAAACCCACCGTTGACAGAGAGCCTTTGCTCCTTTACCCTGAGTTCGTCAACTCGGTTAGCGCTAGACGCAGGGGCCTGGAATAGCAGGTGCGTTTCTAGGTGTGTGTCGGGCATAGATTCGTGACGGGGCCTACAGCGTGGGGAGCGGGTTTTGTTTTAAGTTCGATTCATGGGCCAGAACTTCATTCCTGACACGGTCGACCAGACGCTTCTGTTTCCCC
>Ga0302320_10006102_pt1 | contig 26852 bp, 23 predicted proteins | sample Bog_T0_3_FD_202130 | JGI IMG/M metagenome (GOLD analysis project Ga0302320, IMG submission 202130) | Peat permafrost microbial communities from Stordalen Mire near Abisko, Sweden - Bog_T0_3 | ecosystem: Environmental > Terrestrial > Soil > Wetlands > Peat | place: Sweden: Abisko, Stordalen Mire...
GGCGACCGCGAAAACAAACGGCGGCGACCGCGCATGAGGGTGCAGCAGGACGACATTACGATCTGGTAACGGAGGCACGGTTGGGGTGGCAGCCAGGAACGTTGTGCCCAGCTAGTTCCGCACGAATGAATGAGGTGTGCGCTGCTCTACGCTCCTCGGTGGGGTACGATTCAACTAGCTACTGGGCTTTCTCCTCCACGGACGGCGTCAGTGTGATCGATGAGATTAGTGCGCGCGTGTATGCCGCTGCGACAACTGCCGCATAACCTTGCCAAATATCGTTCTTTTTTTCGTCGCAATAATCACAGATCCCGCGAACGATGAAATATTGTTGACCGGCTGTCCATGCCGCGTCAGCTATTCCAGAACCTTCCATCTCGATCGCAACCACACCACAATCCTCCCTAAGCTGATCTCGCATAGCGGGGTTTTTTAACAGAACGTTAGACGCTCCTATTCGACCGTAGTGAACTTTAGGTTTCCCCTCTCTGCGTGACGGGTCGATCGGATGCTCAGCCAGTGAGGGCTTACCATCTTTTGTCCATTTGTAGAGCTTGTCATTCTCATCTGACGGCCGGCTTGCATTTTCCAATTGGTCCGCCTTTTCCAAGAACTGTTCCCAAGGATACTTTTTCATCAGGCGCTCAGCCTCCAAGCCCTTCACGGCTCCGATCATTCTTGCGGACGGTTTTGAGGACACGCCACGAAGAACGATTTTCTCGACGCCCATCTTCAAATTGTCGTACTGCACCACCCCCTGTTCATCAGAAATGACTAAATCGCCCAGCCGGATGTGATGTTCCGGTGATTGGGGAAAAGGAATGCCGCCCGCGATGCCCACCATGATCACATCCTGGACCGACGGAAAGCTCCTCAGAAGGTGAGTTGCGCTGGCTGCGGCGCTGTTGTTGCCCATTTCTTTCAGTAAGGTCACGACCACGAGGTGAGAGCCGCTGCCATCAGATGAGGCGATGGTACCCACGATATAGTCATTCGGGTCGCCGGCCATCGGCTGTCCTGTCTCCTCATCGAGCATCACCCGCATCGCCGCAAATTCCTTCGGTAGTGCGGTAACAATTCCAATGCGAATAGCTTGGCTTCGAAGAAGCTTGCCAAGACGTGTCGGCAAGGAATTATCTTCGGGGAGAGCAGCGAGCCTGAGCAGCGGCCAGACACTCGAGAGCATACTCACGACCGCAACTGGGGACTGATCTTGTGTACGGCTGCCTGCAGTTTGAGCACTGCCTGCCATTCGAATGGCAGCCTCCCGTAAATCAGCGGCGAGCGTAGCATTCTTGGGCTGGATATCTTCAGCGAGGCGAAGACACAAAAGGACCATTGCCCGATTTGCCTCTCCTCTGTCGAGTGGCAACCTGCCTGCGATTGCGGGAAGCCCTCCTAGTTCTTGTAGAATAGACGAACCGACCTCCTGTCCTTCCCTTTCCGCAGTCGACGGATCCAACGCAAACGTTTCACTGACCGAAACAAGGTCAAGTTCCTTTGCCATTCGGCCAACCGTCGACTCCGGGACATTTGGACAGATGCAGACGGAGTATCCGCACTGGACGCAGAGCCCTGGGTATCTGCGGAGCAGGGCTGCCTCAAAGTCGAAAGTAGGCTTACTGTCAAGCTGCAGCCTCACTCGATGTTCGTTTGCAACCCCCATTAGATACGAAAATACGTCTGCAGCCTCACCCGCGAAATACTTGGGGTATTTTTCGAATACCCGTACTGCCTCAGCCAGTTCTCCAAGTTCCTCAAGCAACCCGACGATGCTGCGAGCGGTGCCCAAAGCGGCGGTCTCGCGAGGGTAGATGTCATCGAACATCTGTTGCCAATCGTTCAATCTTCGCGGACGCTTGTCCGCATTCTCCGCTTGTTTCGCAATTACCGCCGCGTGATCGACTGTCCGTCTGGTGCCCTGTGTGGTCTTGCAAATAGAGTCCTTGTGAGGACATGCCCGGCAATACGGGCAGACATATGGGTATTTTTTAAAAACAAGTGATTCGACACTTTTTACGCGAAACTTTGCGAGCAGCGGAAAAAACCATCCCAGAGCCTTGCACAAAGCATCCTCAAGATCGAAGTCCTCGCGCTTCTTCTTCCTGTCATCAACCGTAAGCATTCCGCACACTTCGACAAAGTGAGCAAAAGTGGCCGCGGGTGATCGGTGCGCGTTTTGCTCAGCGTAGATTGACGCGATCATCAGGTACAACTCATCCAGTGAGTACACTCGCGGCGTTCTGAGAGGAGACGACGACATTTTCGGTCTGACCGATCGACAGGGCGAGAATATCACGAACAGAATTGAGGGATGTGAAACTGGGGCCAGACGGAACCTACCGATTTCCATGATCAGGGAAACTTGGAGTCAGACGGAGCGTTTCCCGCGGTTTTAAGGTGCTCACCGAGGGCACACACACACAACTTATCGGCTCGTTTTCGTCCACGCGTGGCCCACTCAAGCCCGGTTTTGGCTTCGGTCGAGATGTTCACACGTCCCAGACTTTGGTCCGGCGAACAAACTAGATTGTCCTCATGTCATGGAAACTGACGCGCGTCCTGTGCACGTTGTCTCAGGAAGACCTAATCTTGGCCCGATTGCGAGGGCTTGCCTTCGGTCAATGAGTTCGAAACGTGTTCCATTCGCAGGTATCCAGCTCCATCGCACAGTAGGCTTCAAACAAGTAGAGTTCGAGAGGGTTATCGATGTCGATGAACGCAACACTGCAATCCCGAAGCAACGCCTTGGATTCGTCGAAGGCTGCGCGGAAGGCCGAGTCGCGCATGGCATCTGACCGTTTCATTTTGTGGCCTGTTCTATCGGTCGCCATTAGGTAGGCAAGACTTGCATCAAAGTGGGTATTCCCTGTTACATGCTGCCTAAGCCGTTGAACCACAGTTCGCGAGATGCCCACGTAGAACGGCTTCTCCTCCCGGAGCAACACGTAGCACCCTGAAAAATCGCTGTTCCGCCGCAATCCTGACAGGATGGATCTGACGCCGAACCCCTGTTTGCAAAATGAAGACATTGGGACCGGCGCAGCCAAAGCCACCCGGAGTCTCGCCATATCACCTGGCAAGATGGTCGCGGCCATTTCTTTGAAGGTGCTGGTACAAGCGTCAATCGGCATTTTATTCATGAGTGTAAGAGCCCCGTCCAGTTCTCACAAGGGGACGGGGTGGTTCCACTCAAGCACGGTTTTGGGTAAGGACTTGCATCTTCTTTTCAGCGGCAGTTGACATCCTCGCGGCGCAGGTCGGCCCGATTCCGGGCCTATGCCAGCGTTGTCAACGCGACCCGGACAGTTCCGCAAAGTGTAATCAGTGTCGCTTGGTCCACCGTGGGATGAGGCTCGGACAGAAAACATCTTCCAAGTACTGGGCCGCAAGACTATCTCTTCGGATAGCTCCTAAATCCGATGAGATAGCGATACGGCGCGGATGATGCACAGACACACTGGGGTAAATCGAGCGTTTGGTGCTGACTAGCGTTTGTCTCAGAATGGCCACTAGATTGCCATAGAGCGACCACGGGGCATTCTTTGAACGCATCCATTTGCTTGGGGGGGGAATATGCATTGCAAATCGAAATTAAACAAAGGAATTTGCTTTGGACTGCTGCTGTTCTTGGCTATTGCGACTGGATGCGACGACAGCGCACCTACCGTTGCGGCAAGCGTTCCGATGGAGATCAGCCGGCCGCCAATATCGGTGGCGACTTTGGACGGACGGGTTGACCAAGTACAAGCGGACGCACATACGGACCTCGTTTTCATGGCCACCTGGTGTCCTTATTCGAAACAGCTGAAGAAGGCAATACTAGATCAACGCTTGAGCCCATACATCTCAAGAAGGAAATTGAAGTTCCTCTTTTCCGACAACGAATGGCCCAATGTCGAAAAGGAGCTCGGCGGTTTGGTGGAGAGTGGCGAGATAACTAAGCAGCAAATCCCCGCCATGATGGCGAAGTTGAAGAGGCGGTCTGGGTCAGCCCACGTCTTCGACCCTAAATTTCTTTCCGATCTGCCGGGCAATGGCTACATTTGCAAACTTCCGAAGGAAGTGGATGGTTTCCCGATGGTAATGAGGCAGGAAGGATACAAGAATCGGCTGGAGTACCTACTCAGCCTGAACATACCTACAGAACTCGCGGTTGAAGTTCTTAGCGATTACTCTCCAGATAAAAAGACGGATGGTGGAAACTAACGACCGTACAAGGTGAAACTTTATGAATCGCTGGCTGGGTTCTCTGCTCATCGTTCTTTCCACGGGCACTGCCTTTACGCAACAAACCAGTTGTCCAAAAGCTATCCAGGATGCTCTTAAAGACTCACTGAAAGACGATATTAAACTGGAGACGCGGAAGGCTCCTGTCTCCGGATTTGCGGAACGCTCCCGATCCGTGGCGCCTGGAGACCTGAAGAGTGCAAGTAAATTAGTCACTGACTATCTCGATGCCAGACCCGACCTAGCCAACGGGACTCCGGCTACCTCGGATGTACTGACGCAGCATGTCCTAGGAAATCTCAGCGATCTCCGTAAGCTCCAGCTAGAGTCCCCCGGTTGGAGGAGGACACAAGCACTGCAGAACCTCCCGCAAGTCACCGGCGTCATTGATGATGCAAAATCGACGACGCTCTATTTGCAGGGTGCGAAGCGTCAGTACTCTGTGGAAGTATTGCAGGGAGGGCAAGTGCGCCTGCTCAGCCCGGAAGAGGGTTACTCGCGGTATGTCGCCTATACAACGAGTGAAGTCCGACGGAACTCAACCGGAAACATGGCCCTGTTCGATCTCATGCACTACCCTGACGGACATCAAGCGTTGGCAATAGACGACAAACTCGTGCCTCTGGCTCAATCTGACATGGCACGTCTTGCGGCAGGACAGCCGCTCCCGGATTCTCATCCGCTATCTCTTGCGCTCCGTAACGAAAGTAGAAAGTCCAAAGTATTGTTCTCAGATCCCTTCATGCAAAAGCAGGGACCTGCGTTGCGCGAAGCGGATAATTTTGCTTTCAAGCTTCAACGAGCGTACCCAGAAGTGCCGATCTACCGCGATCCACTTTCGCCGAAAACAGACGGTCTAGTAAAACAACTAAATGATTTTGTCGCGAAAAACCCATCCGATGTAGTCGCGATTGTTGCAGATGAATCCTTCAAGAACCGACCAAAGGATTACAACGTCATTCAGGACCTGGAACAGCAACTGAGCGCAGCGCACATAAAGGTAGTGAGGTACAGACCCGGTGTGCAGATGGCCTCAGTAGGAAAAGGCAAGGGCCTCATCGTTATCACGGGACACTCTAGCGAAGAACTTGCCGAGTTCGTCAGGACACTCGGTTCTCAGGGCGTATTCGAGGGAAACTTCGTCGTTTTCAACTCGTGTGAGACGGCTTTAAGCCGGCAACTTATCACAGAAATTAACACCCGTTACAACGCTATCGCGACCTTTGCCCACGAAGGCAAGATCATGGTCAATGATCTGGACGGTTTTCTGGGAGACTTCTCTTCGGAACTGACAAAGGGAAGTACAAGCAGTTTTCACGAACTGCTCATCCGCCAACTTCACAATCACAAGCTTAACGGCGTGTGGACGATCTGCCACGCGACTGTCAACCGACGCTTGGCCGGAGAGGATGCTTGATATGACGACGGTTACTGAAAGCGTCGCTGAAGTTCCGGTCAACATCTCGTTGGCCGAGCAACTGGAGACCGTGCCCGACCTGGGTAGCGAGATAGATGAGGGTGGATTCTACGCGCGGGCAGCCGATCGTCCGATTGCATACTCCGTCCGTGCGCTGTTTGAACGCCTCGGAAATCCCGTGCCGGACTCAACAAAACTGTATGAGAGGTTCGAACTCTGGCTGGTTCCGCATCGCGTCTCGATCATTCGGAGGTCCGGCTACGCTGAAGCCACCTCAGTAGGAATTGAAGTCTCCTATAAGAATGACGGCAGAACGTGCTCCATCGTGTCGCTTTTCCCGTCGTTCGAATATATAGAGCATGGCAGCGTCGACCTGAACGTCCAGGCGAGAATGTCTGCAACGGGAGAAATTGAACCGGTGCTGGATTTGCCAGCCTCTGCCTTACCAGGAACCAAGGTTAAATGCGGGGCTAATTTGCAAACGAGTGCCGGATCGGGTCTAAGTCTGAGGCTGGCGGCCTCGGTTAGTACGCCCAGCTTGTCGAGTGTTGGGATCGGCGCTTCTCAATGCGAGTGGAGACTCGATAAGGACAAAATCCCTCTCTTTGGAAGGGATATTGAGACATGGTCTGTGTTGGCACTTCCCAAAAGGCAACGGGAGCTGAAATACGAACTTCGGTTTTACTTTATTGCTCGAACAGCATTTGTCCCGACTCGTCGGCAAAGCGACTGGGTTCCTATCAACTGCAGCCTCGAAGGATAGTTGGAGGCCCTTGGGGGGTGTTGAACTCGGACATGGTGTTCCTTTCTCCGGCCGCCGCGCGATCCGGTCGATGCTCACCTTCGGGGGACTTCCGGCCATGCCGGCCGCCATCCGAGCCTGCTTTTATTTACGAAAACCGAACAAACTCACAATCGCGAATCCGCCGACAAGGCTCCTCTGTTAAGCTGCCGATCTTCCCCGACAACTTAATGATTCTGGCCCACTTCACCATAGGAGTGTCTTCTCATGCGCTTGTTTGCTTGCAGAACCGTTTTGGCCGCAGCGACAGTATTCCTTGGACTCACTGCAGATTCGAAGGCACAAACTCCTCAGCCTGCACCTGCTCAACCTGCTACTCCTCAAGTGTCTGCCTCAACTCCGGCAGCGCCTGCTCAGGAATTTGACAAGAGAAACTATCTCCCCGCCTGCTCCACCGAGAAGGTGAACGGCAACTGTTTCGTTAACATCGATCGCCGCTATCCCATCTCGATGCCCACATTCCAGATGCACCGTGGTGGACATATCACGGTGTACGTATTTCATCCCTTCGCATTCGAATCTCTCACGCTCGATCCCGGCACAGCCCAAGCCTTTCAGGCAACCGATCAGGCCGCAGGGCTCCTGAACGCTTTGTCTCCCACGTTGAGCAAGAGCGTAACCTTCGGCACCACAGAAAACGCGCTAACCGCTGGATTAACCATTCAACACTACGCGGCCATGGACGAATTGAACCTTGAACTGGCGCAGAGTACCGCTCCGGTCGATGACGTGAAGCTCGCTAAAGAAATCCGCGACCAAATCACCCAGCTCAATCAGATCCTTGATCAAGCCGTTGATCAGTCCCTCACTCCCGTCAAGACGTACTTTGAGGAAACGAAAACAATCTACGCCCAGATTCGGGAGATCGAACTCGCAGCGCCTCGTCCCTCCGCTGATCTGAATAACACCCCGCTTCGCCTAACGGGCGTTCCTGCAGACACTCCCAATCCTTGGGAAGATTATTCAGAATGGAGGCGCCACATGACGGAGAAGCTTGCAAAACAAGGCAACGATACGACGCTGCTTCTCGCGCGCCTTCCTGGGCCTTGTCAAAAGCCAACCGATCCGGTTCCAGCTGGGCCGTGGTCAGCCGCAGTTCGCATCTGCAATCCCGCCACTGCCACCACCATGCCTTCAGCCAATCCTTTGCAGATTCCCGTCGGCTATGACGATCTCCACAAGCAGCTGACGGATAACCTCGCCCAGCTCGGTCCAGGCAAGCCCGATCCGGATACCTATAACAACATTCAGCAGCTCACAACGCAGTTAGATCTGCGCCACGGCCGGATCTCCACTGCCATTACCACCGCCACCGATCTCCTCCCGGCGCTCATCACAAAAATCAGCACCGACATGCAGGGTGCCTACACCAACGTTGTCTTCGCCCACGATACCGTTCCGAGTCCCGTCTTGGTCGGCGTTATCCCTCCCCCAACCTCGCTCGATTACCCCTATCCTGGCGAACGAAAGGTTCTGACTCCATACAAAGCGCTTGGTCCCCAGATCACTTTCACCGTGAATGCTCAAAACGAAATTGCCAACTCACTCTTCGGATTGCCGAGTGCCTCCCAAAAACAGGCCGTCGCGACGATCACAGCACTCTTTGCGTCTCCTCACTTCGAAGTCTCGGCCGGTGCGTTCTTTTCTTGGTTGCCCAATCCAACCTTCTTAAATAAGACCGACGTAGCGGTCACTAAGGGCGTTCCTGCCCCAGTCGATGTCAAAATCGATATGACGAAAACCGTTCCTCCGCTGATAATTCCCTTCACCGCCGCGAATTACCGTATCAGCCCGGAGTACGACTGGATTGGCGGACGCCGAAGCGCGTTCTACGCTACTCTCGGCATCGGCCTTAATCCCTACAACACTCAGGTCGAATATGCCGCAGGTTTCAGTTTCTCCTGGCGATACCTCATGTTCAGTCCGCTGTATCACCTAGGACACGGTATCCACCTCACCCAAGGAGAACAAGTTGGACAGATATGGTGCCAGTACGGTGTGGCTGCCGGCTCCAGTCCTCCACCCTGTGCTGGCAGTCCTCCGTCACCTTCGACTACCAACTTCTGGAGGGGGGCCTTCGCTCTAGGCATCAGTGTCCGTGTTCCGACAACCTACAGCGCCACAAATCACTAACGCGACATTTGCGTGAAGCGCAGCCCAGGGCATCCCGACGTGCTCCGCCTTCACGGGTGGCGCAGGGCACTTGAGAGCCCAGCGATGTCGTGCCCGATCCACGCCAACATAACTCTGGTTGCGCTGGCAGGCGACCCTCCCTCATGCTTCGCCCTCTTTCCGAATGATGGAGATGTAAACCTGCGGCGGGTTTGCAGCGACGCGACTTTTTGCCGCCCGGGAAAGTGGAGTGACCGTCCCACTTTTTCCGGCTTGAGGGCCGGATGTTTACTCAACCGCCAACGCCACGCGTGCGCGTGCGGCTGGGCACGGTCTTTGCGTCCCAGCGTGCGGACGTCTTGCGGACGGCATCGCCGAGAACTCCGCGAGCACGTCGACGAGATGCTGAAGGAAGCTAGTAAGTTTCGACCCGTATAATAAGGAGTCGGGCGCGGGCTCATGAATGGCACCTAGAGGGGAGACTAAAGCCTTCAATTCCTCATGGGCGATAGTGTAGTGTGAAAAGCAATTCCAGAAGTAAGTTGTGCGCGCAATTGGCTGCGGACGAAACCCATTGGTGAGCGAGGGCGCTCGTGTTCAGAGGAGATCGGTGTCGAGAAACCGCTACTCATATCATGAGTTTTTCGCGGGCGGCGGAATGGCGCGCGCCGGCCTGGGCCGAGGATGGACCTGTCTTTTCGCAAACGACATTGATCCCAAGAAAGGTGCCACGTACGCCGCGAATTGGGGCAAGCGCAACCTGAAGATCGCCGACGTTGCCGCTCTGACGACCAAAGACTTGCCAGCAACCGCCGACCTCGCGTGGGCCTCTTTTCCTTGCCAGGACCTATCTCTCGCGGGTTCCGGGGCAGGACTCAGAGGCGACCGATCAGGAACCTTCTGGCCCTTCTGGCGACTCATTGAAGACCTAGTGGGAGAGGACCGCGCGCCATCGGTCGTGGTTCTCGAGAACGTCTGCGGCGCCCTCACGTCGCACGGCGGAAAGGACTTCGCTGCCATCTGCTCCGCCATCGCCGGCGCGAAGTATCGCTTCGGCGCCCTGGTAGTCGACGCGGTTCGGTTTCTGCCGCAGTCGCGGCGGCGGCTTTTCATCGTCTGCGTGCGCGAAGGACTGACTGTTCCCAAGAAAGTTTTCACCACGGAGGCGGACGAACTCTGGCATCCGTCGCACCTGGTGAGCGCATACGAGAAGTTGCCAACGCGCGCTAAGGCGGCGTGGCTCTGGTTCAGCCTCCCGAAAACTTCCTCGCATGGCGTGACGTTCACCGACCTGATCGAGAAAAAACCGAGTGGGGTCAGCTGGCACACGTCAAAGCAGACGCGGCATCTCCTGTCGCTGATGAGCCCGCTGAACCGCAAGAAGATCGCCTTGGCGAAGAAGCGGGGCGTGCGCGTCGTCGGCGTCTACAAGCGGATGCGTAAGGAGAAAGGTCGGCGAGTGCAACGGGCCGAGGTGCGGTTCGACGACATCTCCGGATGCCTTCGAACCCCGGTCGGCGGCTCAAGCCGTCAGTCGATCATCGTCGCAAAAGGTAAGAGCGTGCGCTCTCGGTTGCTGTCACCGCGCGAGGCTGCTCGCCTGATGGGACTGCCAGACAGCTACAAACTGCCGAAGAACTACAACGAGGCCTATCATCTCGCCGGCGACGGCGTCGTTGTGCCCGTCGTTCGTTTCCTGGCCGCGAACATTCTTGAGCCGCTGGTGGCGGCCGCCAAGACGCGCGAGCAGAAAGCGGCCTGAACGATAGCCTGCGGTGCTCCGAAAAAGAAGGACGGCATTTCGTGGTGCAACTGCATCGTCGAGAAGTTCGAAAAGGGGCGAAGTCGCAAGACCGAATGGCGGCGAAGGAGACGCGGGATGCGCGCAGTCGCATCATGCGCGCCGTGAAGAGCCGCGACACGACGCCCGAGTTGATCGTTCGGCGGCTGGCGTATCGCATGGGCTACAGGTTTCGGGTTTGCCGCAAGGATCTCCCCGGCTGCCCCGACATCGTATTTCCGCGGCTGCGGAAGATCGTATTCGTTCACGGGTGCTTTTGGCACGGCCACAGTTGCGCGCGCGGGCGGCGCATCCCCAAGGGAAATAGAGACTACTGGGTTAAGAAGATTGCCGGCAATCGCACCCGCGACCGGCGCAATGTAAAGAGGCTCGCGACTGACGGCTGGAATGTGCTCGTGCTTTGGGAATGCGCCACGGGTAAGGAGATCGCGCTGACGAACACCCTAGGAAACTTCTTGGCGACGGAGGACCGAACATGACGCCCAATTTCTACGCACGACTCCGCGACGCGCGCGAGGACGACGAGGCCCTTGCTGCCTGCATCGACCGCGTAGTCAATCAGCTCGAGGACATGTCCACGAGCGGTGAGCGCCCGGGGATGCTCCTCGGCAAAATTCAGTCTGGCAAGACACGCGCGTTCGTCGGCGTGATCGCCCGCTCTTTCGACCGCGGCTTCGACATTGCCGTCGTGTTCACGAAGGGCACCAAGACGCTGTCCGCGCAGACCGTCTCGCGCCTGGCGAACGACCTTCGGGTGTTCATCGACGAGGACGAGGTTCTGGTCTTCGACATCATGCAGCAGCCCGGCAAGCTGACAAAGAGCGAGCAGCGGCGCAAGCTGGTGATCGTCGCGAAGAAGCAGGTCAAGAACCTCGAGCGCATCATCAACTTCTTTGACAAGGACTACCCCGAACTCAAGGACCGCAAGGTCCTGATCGTCGACGACGAGGCCGACCTCGCGAGCATCCGGTTCGTGCGGAAGAAGGACCAGACGGACGTCGTCGAGCAGGGCAAGATCGCCGAGCAGATGGACGCAATGCGGCGTCTCGTCGCCAAGGTGGCTTACCTCCAGGTCACGGCCACGCCTTACTCACTCTATCTTCAGCCCGACAACTACGAGGGCGTAGACGGGGGCTATGTCTTCAAGCCGAAGAAGCCGGCATTCACGGAACTGCTGCCAATCCACGCAGGGTACGTGGGCGGCGACGACTACTTCATCGGACCGGTCGAGAACGACCCACGCGCTTTCCTCTTTGTCGAGATGCCTCGCGAGGAACAGGACGCGCTGAGAAAGGAGGATCTGCGCCGCATCCGCGAGGATCGCGTCCTCGACTCGCCCAACACAGCCGGGATCGTGCGCGCGATCATGACGTTCGTGCTCGCGTCTTGCTTGCGCCGCTGGCAGCAGAGCGAGGCCGGTGAGAAGAAACGAAAATACGCGATGGTCATCCACAACGACACGCAAAAGGCAGCGCACGCGTGGCAGGACCAGGTGATCGAGTGGCTCTTCGCCGCTGCCACCGAGGCCGCGAACTCGACCCCTGCCACGTTGCGGCCTCACTTCGACCGCGCGTTCGCCGACCTCAGCAGTTCGATCGAGGCGGACAAGGGTCGCTTGCCCGACGCAACAAAGGCGTTCGAGATGTTCGTCGAAGCGCTCCAGAGTGGGGACGTTGTGCGGGAGACCGTGAACTCCGACCACGCGGTGATGGCGTTACTCGATGAGAGGGCCGAGCTGAAGCTGCGGACTCCGTTCAACATCTTTGTCGGCGGGAGCATCCTCGACCGCGGAATAACCATTCCGAACCTGATCGCGTTCTATTACGGGCGGAACCCGAAAACGATGCAGGCGGACACGGTGCTTCAGCACTCGAGGATGTATGGAAACCGCGACCGGCGCGACTTGGCGGTGACGCGGTTCTACACCTCGCGGGACGTTTACGATCGCCTGTACACGATCAACGAGTTTGAGAACACGCTGCGCGAAGCCTTCGAGAGCGGCGCGCATGAGCGGGGCGTCGTCTTCATCCAGGCTGACTCCGCCAATCGCGTGCGTCCTTGTGCCCCCAACAAGGTGCTGCTGAGCAATGTCATCCCCATGAAGCCGGCTGGCATGTACCTTCCCACGGGCTTCACCACCGTCCCCGGTAGCGAGCTGGCTGCCGCTGAGCGCGAGTTGCGGCCCCTCATTCCGAGCGCTGCGATTGACACCAAGCGATTCGTCGAAATAGATCGCGGGACTGCACTGCATATAATCTCGGTCCTCGAGAAAACGATGGAGTTCTCCGACAGCGAGTTCGAGTGGGAAGCAATGCGCGGACTGATCGACTACTACTCGGACGCGCGGAAGGACGGCGACGGAAAGGTCTTGCTGCTGGCGGAGACGGGCAGGGAGTTGGACCGGGAAAAGTCGGGCGACAAGTCCGGCCTCTCGATCCTCGGCGGCGGAACAAACATCCGTGGCCTGGTGCTCGATCCTCTCCGGTCGAAGCCCGCGCTGATTCTCCTCCAGCAGACGGGCACAAAGGAACTCCACTGGTCAGGCCACAAGTTTTGGTGGCCCATTCTAGCGGCACCGGGCAACGCGGAGCCGTGCGTTTTTGCGACTAAGGTGATGTCGGATTGACCGGCGCGGATTCCGCTTGCCCTTCGGGCTGCCACTTGCTTTTCTACGATCTTGTCGAGTGCTCGTGATGCGACGCGCGTTGCGCGGGTATCCCGCAAAACAGGCCGCTTTTTGAAGGGGAAGTTTACTCGGTGGTAAACGTCATGCGTGCGGTTGCGGGACGGGTCTTGGCGCCGAGCGCGGACGGTAAAACCGAATACTGTGCGCTCGACTCGGCCAGATGCCCGCGGCAGAGGCCGTACTTGGCGACCGCCGGGAACGGGCAAGCCCGCATGGAGTAGTGCGTCAACATAGCGACGTCCTCGCGCGGCCTGCGCCAGCCTTTGGCGCCGAGATTGGCCACCATGCGCGAAGCGGGGAACAATGCCCTCAATCTGGCAAGGGCGAGATCAAAGACGCTTTTCGTCATGGATCACCTCGGGGGAAGGTTGTTTCGGGAAGGATACCCCGACGCTAGTAAAGGGGTGCGGCGGGCGGCTCCCCAAGTCAGTTCGGCTTGTCGCCGTCGTCGACGAACGCCTCGCCGGTCGTGTCGTCCGAGAGCGCTTTCCAACCCGACGTGGTCGGCGCGTCGGGCGGCGCTTCCTGGGTCCCAATGATGACATTGATCCGCGTATAGCGGCCTGCACCCGCCTTGTCCTCGCCCAACCCGCGGCTTTTCATCTCGTCGCCCAGCTTGAGCAATGCCGCGACCTGCGCCGGGTCGAAGCCGAGCGGCAACTGCTGCTCGATCTTCTGTTGCATCTCGCGCAGCGCGTGCGCGGCGATGTTCTGCAAGACTGTCCCGAACTGGATCTGCTGGCGTCGGTGGGCCATCCGGTCACGCGCCGTCTGCTTTCTGAACTCTTCTTCTTGGACCAGATCGAACTCGTAGCACCTTTGTGTCCAGGCCCACCGCCGCGCCCATCGCTCGACGTTGGTCGACGAGCAACCTAACGTTTCCGCAACCTTCGCCAACGTTCTTTTCTCCATGAGGTCGCGGTAGAGCCGGAAGGCGTGGAATGCTTTCGGACTCTCGCCTGGCAACTGCTCCCAGACCTGCCGAGAGCCGCGCCGTTCCGCGGCTTCGGCGCGTTCGATGGCGTCCATCTCGGCGTCGGCTTTGGCCTTGTCGCTGATGTAGTCATCCATGCTGGGAGTCCTCGTTTCGCACGGCGAAGGGGATGTTGGGTTTCAGTTGGGTTTGGTCGGCGGCGGGAGCGGGTCGCCGTCAGCCTCGTGCGACATCTTTGCGCCGATCTCCCGCAGTTGCTCAATCTCGGCGGGCGACATGTTCAACGCTTCGCCGTTTGCGATCCGCGCTTCCCACTGCGCCAAGGCCGCGCTGACGACGGCGAGCGTGCGGCGACCGATCGAGGCGTGGCGTTGCTTCATTTCGCGGATCGCTGCCGGCGAGTCGAACCTGATGATGTCGTCGTCCCTGTGCATTTGTCGTTGAGGGCCGGAGGCGGCGGCTGGTTCTCCGCCGACCCGGTAGGTTGCAGGCGCAACGCCCCTCCTTCCCGAATGGTACGCCCCACGGGCAAGCGCATGGTTGGCCGGAGTGGTTCTGCGGTCACGCGGCGGCGGGGAGTCCGCTCGGCGGTCAGGTTTTTTTTGCGCCGCTGGATGCGTCCCGGTAAGTCCGTTCTCGCTCAATTCTTCGATGTTACGAAAGCGCCGGGCCAGCCCCCGTGAGCTTCGATCACCTTGTCTATTTCGGCCATAAGGCGAATGGTTTCGCTCAAGGCGACGACGATCTTCTGGTAGTGGGCGATGTCGTCTTTCGAGAGCGTGCGGCCTTTGCGGTCTTTGAGCCATTTATCACAGACCTGGTATCCGCCAACGTGAAATTCCCATACGGCATCGGACACACCCCGAAACCCTCGGGTCTGTGCCTTGTCGAGCCACACGGTGTCGTGGGCATAGGATACTTTCTCGACCTCGGGTTTGGTCGGGCCCGTGTACATACTTTCGAGTTTGTCGAGAGTCGGAGATTCTAGCAAGTGCAGTGCAACGAGTTCACTGCCGAGCTTGGCAAGGGACCCGAATAGCTGACGGCCCGCGCTCAGCGGCAGGCGCGGGAAATCACTTCGGAGGAACTCGAAATAGCGCAATCTGTAGCTCGGGCAATAGAGGATAGCGTAGGCGTAACCGAATAGACGCAGAGGAGTCAGTTCGTCTTCCTTGCCAAGTTCGAGAGCACCAGCTTGCCACTTCATCGCCGAATGAAGAGCCATCTCTGCCGCCACTTTTGGGTTGATGTTGGGTATGGTTTCAGAGCCGAACGCCAGTTCTCCGTCCTCCCGTAGGAATAGGGGAAATATCTGTGTATTCCTGTCGTGAGAACATGCTTTGATTTCGATGATGTCCCGCGAGACAAACGCATGTTCGAACTGGGGCCGAGTGACTTGGCGGGTCGCCACTAATGCCAGATTTTCTCCATCAACCATCTGAGCCGCCATTGGGCGCGAAAGACTCCAAACGACGCTCGGGTGAAAGAACACAAATCTCCTGTCGAATGGACGATGAAGCATTCTTCTAATCGGCTCGCTGAAGGACTTTAGCTTGCGAAGCTCGGATTGTGCCTGTCTCAGGTCAAAGCGTTTGCTTTCGGAGAAACCATACTCAGTATAGACAGAGGCTTCATTTCCTCGTGCTTGACTGAACTCTTCAAGGCGTTTAGCAAGTTCTTGTTTGTTTTCGGCGATAACTAGCCCGTCTCGGGCCGTTATGATTCCCGCACTGTTTCTTGGGAATATGTCGGCGAGGCCGACCCAGCCTTTCCACTCCTGAGATAAGTCTGCGTCGTGCGGAACGAAGAGATAAAACGGGGGCGACGGATCAATTTCTGAAAAACTTGTCGAGGTTTGACTGTTCGGTTGCAGAAACTGATATTTGCCTGCGCGAGAACCGTAGCGTTCAGCGTGAAAAACAGTGGCATCTCCTGTTTTAGGTAAAACTCGGCTTCCTAGGAACAGGGAGACTCCCTGAAGGATGTCGAAGACATTTTCCTCTGGCATACCATCCGGGCCAAGTTCGCCCTTCGCCAGATGGCCATGGAGGTCGATAATCCAGATAGTCTTGAAGCTTTCAAGGAGCGAATCCCGCATTCCACGGAGAGTCGGCGTACTGAGGTAGCCATTGTTCGTGATAAGACCCAGAACTCCACGGCTGGACGTATCGACCGTTTCCTCACAGAGCCGGAAAAACTTGACATAGTCGTCTTGAAGGTTGATTTCAAACTGAAGGGCTCCCCGCTCCCTTATTTTCTCTCCGTTAACGTAGCGGTATCTCTCTATGATCGCTCGCATTTCAGGAGTGAGATTGGACGATATTTTCGAATATGGCGGGTTGCCAACCACGACAGTGAATCGCTTGCGGCGTTTGACCGCGTTAACGGCCTGAGCTTCGTGCGCGAGTGCTGGTGCCCAATCTTCGAACTCGCGTTGCTTTTTGTCGTCGCTTGGCGGTTCAAGGGCATTGGTGAGGTAAACGCGCACACGTTCGTCGCTCCCAAAACGGTAGCCAGTCTCGTGAAGCTTGAGGCCGATTTTCATGTGGGCGATGGCATAGGGGGCCATCATCAACTCGTAGCCGTGGAGACGCGGGAGGAGGTGCTTAGGCACATACTCGTTCCAAGCGGCTTCCTGCTGCGCGTCGGTGAGGCGCTGCCGCTTCCACTTCGCCGCGAGCGTGCGATGGATGACATCAATGACTTCGACGAGGAAAGTTGCGGTACCAGTCGCGGGATCGAGAATCTGCACAAATGGTTCGTCTGGCAAAATACCCGTCGGCGGTCTCAGGTCCGGGTGACGCTTGAGCATTTCATTCCAGGTCGTCGTATCCGCAAGACCATCTTCGAGGCCAAAGTCGGTTTGCAGAAGTTCATGGACGCTGCGAACGATGTACGACACAACGGGCTGCGGGGTGTAAAAGACGCCGCGCTGCATGCGTTTCTTCGCGTCGTACTCCTTGAGAAAGAGCTCGTAGAAGTGGATAACCGGGTCTTCGTCGCGATTGCGGTCGCCGAAGTCGCGGACTACGGCCGCCATGTTCGCCGCGTCGAGCAACTCCACAACCTCGCTGACTCCCAGCTCGTCGAAATCAATCCCATCGCCTCCGCGCTCCTTTCGCTTGCGCCCTCCGAGGTGCAGGAAGGTCTCCATTAGTTCTTTGAGGAAAGGGTTGGTGACCGGGATGTGAGTAGCGACCGCATCGGCGGTGTCGTGTGCGGGATGCGCGACTCTGGCGGAAAGCAGACCGTAGGCAATCGTCTGCGCGTACATATCCGCGAAGTCGTCTGCGCTCAAGTCGTGGATCAGCGCTTGCTGGAAGGCCTTCATGAGCCTCGTGAGCGGCCCCTTCTCAGTCTCGATCGCAAGGACAGTCCGAATGCGCTCGCGGATTGCGCCCGCCAGTTCCGCGAGCCGCACGGCTAGGTCCTTCGAGGTAGTAATGACTTCGCGGTACCGCAGGGTGAAGGCCGAGCGCCAAAGTTCGCGCCAGCGTTTGGCATCCTTCTCATCTTCCGGCCAGGCGAGTTTTTGGTGGAGGAGGGTCGCGACATCGTCCAGGTGAAGAACGGTGTCGCGGTTGTCCCAGCCGAGCACCTTGAGCGTCGGCAAGTCGGCCTTCTCGGCATTTTGGGAGAAGTGGGCGAAACTGATTTGCCGCTCGGCGCCCTCGCCGTAGTTGGAGACGAATAGCAGGTCGTCCGCCTGCCATGCCGCACGGTCGGCGCTGTTGGCCGACGCTCGTTTCTTGAGCACTATGCGGCTCAGCATACGCCGCAGCGCCACGACGGGCAGGCGCTTAGGCTCAAACTTCACGAAGAAAATGCCCCAAGGCTGGTTCGCTGATAAGGGGCGCAGCCGCTTGATCTCCTGAATCTTGGCCGCGCTCGCCGTGTCGATGCCCAGTTCCTCGGGCGTGTAATCGAAGGTCAGCTCCTCGAAGTCGTCGGACTCAATGGGCCAGTCCAGTTCATCACGTAAGAACTTGATGAGTTGCGGGAAGGTGTGGATATTTCTCAGCGCGTCGCGTTGGTCCGGCATCGAGACTAGCCCTCGTTAATTTCCATCCAACATTTGAGTGACGGCTTGACCCCGACGGGCGCATCCACTCGCTTCAGGTACGTGTCCTTGATGTGCTTGAGAACGTTGGCACGGATTTCCTTCAGCGTCTTTTGCTCTGTGACGCAAAGCCGTGGAGTTTCAGGCTTACAGCGGATGCTCTCGATGATCTCACCAGGGTCGTCGAGGATTGTCTTCTTGTCCATGTCGTAGAGATACCAGCGCGTTGTGCCCGCCGCCTCGGTGAACTCGTTGGTTTCTTTGTCGAGCGCGGGCAGCGCATAGCAGAAGAAAACGCCACGGGTTCCTTTGGCGGGACGCTTTCGCCCGCTAAAGAACGCGCCGGGCAAGCCTCTCAAGCGGCCGGCGAGTGCCGGGTCGTCTTGTAGGAGCGCCTGATATTCAAGATGCATCATCTCAACGACAGTCTTCGTGCCTTCATAGGCATGATTAAATTCCCTGAGCGCCTCGTAGTCGTCCTCTGGTCGGAACAACTTCTTGCCCTCGATGCCAAGGGTCTTCGAGATAAGGAGCGTCTTTTGCGTGACCTTCGTGTATAGGGTCAGCAGCGCGTTAAGCTCGTCGGGTGGGAGGAAGTTCCAGAAGAAGACTTTGCCTCTGGATGCCGCGGCCTCCGGGTGATCTCGGAGCAGAGCTTCCTCGATCATTGGGTTCATGCGTCTATCGACACGACCTATCCGCTGCATTAGACGAACAGGGTTCCAGTGGATGTCGTAATTCATCATCCGACTGGAGTCTTGGAGATTCAACCCTTCGGACAGCACATCGGTGGAGATGAGAACGCGAATCTCCGCTTTGCCTTGCTGTTTGAGCTTGTCCGAGTTCGATCCGTTGTAGTAAGGGGAGAAGCGCTGAAGGATGTCGGCACGATTGCCCTTGGTTGCGCTATCGACTTGAGCAACCCCGTCGATTTTGGCTTCCGTGAGTTGCTGGAGCAGATAGCGGGCGGTGTCCGCAAACTCGGTGAAGATCAGAACCTTCTCGTTCTCAAGGTCTTTCGACTTGAGCAGTCGAATGAGCTTCTTGAGCTTGTCGTCGTGGCGGGGTTCGAACTTTTTCGCTTCTTCTAGGAAGCTCACAATTTGGTCGAGGTCGAGGAATGTCTCTTGTATCATCTCGACGACTTCGTATTCGTCGCGGCTTAGCTTAGTGACCGATTCAAGAAACTCCTCCGGGATGATGTCCTCGTCCGCATCTTCGACATCGGCATCTTTCCAGAGGTCAAATTGACGGTGTGTAACAAAGTCGAGCACTTCCGCGTTTTGGTGCTTCCATCGGTCGAGGCGCTTCTTCTCCGCGTCCGTCTCGCTATGGACCTCCAGAAACGCGAGCAATTTTCTCATCAGGCGGTCGCACGACAGTTCAAACGCGGCCACGGAGCTTTCAAAGCGTTTGAGGAACCCCGTGCGAATCAGGCCGACCACCTGTTTCTGTCGGTTTTCATCGAACGGGTCTATGCTCTTGTCATCGCCCTTGTAATAAGCGAGGGGATAGTAAATCGGGAGCGTAAACAGAGGTTCTTTGCGTTCGAAGGCCTTCTCCAATAAGTCGAGGAGACGGCCATAGGTTTGCCGGATCGAGTAGTCCGCAACGATTGGCGGCTTCCGCTCGGGAAACGCCGCTGCGGTTCGGTTCTCACGGATTTGGCTTTCACGCGCATACGCCCGGCTGCGCTGCACGACCAAGTGCCGGAATATCTCGTCGCTAGTTAGAGTCTCCTGAACCTCGGCAAGGTTCTCCCCGATACCGGATTCGTCTCCGCCCAAGCGTTTCCGAAGTGCTTTCTCCATGTTGTTGAAATGGGCACGCAGGTTGTTGACGCCCAGAGTCCGGGCAAAATAGGCCTCGTCTCTTCGACTGAAGAGTTCAGTCATGTGACGAAAATCGCTCAGCCGGTTGTTGATCGGCGTAGCCGTCAGCATAAAAAGCGTCTTGGGGCGGACAGAACTGTCCAACAGGTCATAGAGCCGGTAGTAGCGCGACCGGTCATCGTCGCCCTGGTCCTCTCCCTGTCGTCCCGGATTGCGGAAGTGATGCGCCTCATCGATCAACACAACATCAGCAAGCTCTGCGATCCGGCGAAACCGCTCAGGGAAATCTCCTTTCCGGTTCAGGTCCGTATGGCTAAAGACGGCGAGGTTGCTGAAGTCCGCACCACCGCCGATGTGGGGTAGCCAATCACGCAGATGCGGCTCCCAGACCGCCTCTTTTGCGGCCTTTGGCGCGAAGAGAACGACACGCTTCCCCTCGTGCAGGATGAGCCGTTCGATGAGCATTAGACCCACGAACGTCTTCCCTAGACCAACTCCATCGCACAGGAAGCTGCCGCCGTGCTGGCGTGCGATCTTCATGAGCGCCCAATACGCCTCTTTCTGATAGCGGTCGAGCTTCGAGAACATCTTCGAGCGGGTCTCTTCCCACTCGCTGGCCGTCATCTCATGGCCGCGAAAGAACTCGTGCAGCGCCTTCGTGTAGACATCAAACGGCGAGTACGCTTGAATTTGGCGCTCAATAACGCTCAGAACGTCCTGGGTTACGTCCTCTGCCTTGGCCCAGTGTTCTTCGTACCATTCCTGAAGCACGGTCACGGGTCGCCCTGTGATTTGGACGTTGAGTTCTATGTTTTCGGTTAGACCCGGAAAAGAGAAATTGGATGATCCCACGAGCGCGGCGGATCCTACCACTTCCATCCGGGCGTGCGTGATGTAGGCCTTGGCATGGAATTTTTCTTTGCGATAGACCCGGCACGCGATCTTGCCAGATCGGATACCTTCGACAATATCTGGCACGCCTTTTAGAAACTCGTTCCGTTCCTTCTCGACTTCGATACTCGTATCAAGGCGGTGCTTAGTCTCGTCAAGGGCTTGAAGGAACGCATTCTTTGTGCGGGGGGTAACTTCACTGCCCATCAAAATGCGGAACTGATCGACCTTCTGCCACTCATTATCCAGGGCCAGCAGTGCACCGATCTCGAAATTGCCTGTGGCACAATCAATCGCCTTCGAAATTTGGCACCAGTCGTGAAGATAGCGAACGACCTTCCAATCCACATCGCTGTTGTCGACGATGAATAACTCGCTGCCAGTTGTGCTAATGCGATTCGGCATCTCAATCCAAACCCTGTCTAGTCGTGGCAGTCCGATTGAACACAGAGCTCATTCGCGTGTGTAGACTACGCTGTCTTCCGGGGAGAAACATGAGCTTATGGGAGCAGGCTCATTAGTGTCAACGACACGAATGTTAGATGAGGGCCAAGTGAGTCACGCCGCCTCCGCCGCCGCAACTGCTACAGGTTTCGGCGTGTCCTGCATCGAAGCCGCCAGTCGAGTGAGCCTCGCGATCTCCCGTTGGACCTCCTCGAGAGACGGCACTGGCGACGCTGGCGACGCGCCATAGATGGCTTTCGCCCTCCACTGATCCGCATCGTTCTGGTCACAGACGAGATATTGACCAGTAGAGCCGATAGATTTGTGGCGCAAACTTCGCTGCACGGCTGGCAACGGTGCTCCGCTGTCCAGCATGTGATGAGCCAGACTATGTCTCAGGCTGTGTATCCCGCAGCGCAACTGAAGTTCAATCTTGGCCCGCAGAGCGCAGTCGTGAAAGATTGAGCTTCCCCATTGTCGACTAAAGGGAAACACCAGCGTTGTCGGCAGCAGGCAATGAGTGACCCGCTCCCAGAGAGCGAGCGTGGCCGGGGCGACCCGCTCATCCGCCCGCTTCCCGTTCTTCTTGGCCTTAATCTGAAGATAGCCCCTCTTGACGGAGCCGCGGGTCAGAGCGAGGGCCTCTGACACTCGAAGCCCGTGTTGGTAGATCACGCTCAGGAACAACCGGTTCCTATCCGTATCTGCGGCCTCGATCAGTCGCCCGACAGCTTCGACGCTTAGATGTTTCACTTCGACCTCCCCCTTTACCCTGTATCTGAAAAGCAACTGCGGTTGACGCCGCTCACCCGAGGCGCGAAAAGATTACTTCGAAGCCACTCTTTCGCCCTCGGTTCCGGTCACTTGTCCATCCCCGCCGCCCGACTCCGCGTCGCGGTACGGCGCTTGCTCCGGGGCCTGTCCCGTACCGGTCACGATCAGGTTTCCGCCGTCGTACCGCTTCCAGACCACGTTTCCGTCCTTGGTCATCGTGATCGGGTCAAACTCGTCATGCTTCATGGTCACGGTTTGTCATAAGGCCCCCCTTGATGGTTCTGCCGGCGGCGAGCAGCAACCGCCTCGCAGTCGGGGCGCCGCAGTGTTCGTCGTCGTGCTCGATCTGGCGGCAGCAGCTTTCGCAGCGCGCCTCCAGCGAGTTCAGCAACTCGTCGAGCAGTTCGTCGCGCTCCGGGATGCCGCTTTTGTGCGCGATCGGCAGCAGTGCCTCGGCCTCTTCGATCACTGTCTGCGCGAACCTCCACAGCGGGTCGGAGGCGATACCGTCCGGCTTCCCGAACTCCATGATGGCGCTCAACTCCATCGCCGTGTCGCGGATGTCGGTCAGCTTGCCGCGAAGCAGGTCGTCCACGTGAGCGACCACCCGCGTCTTGCTCGTTTTCGGTGCCATGTTGGTTTTCTCCTTCCGTGTCCGCTTCGCGGACTTCAGTTTGTGGTTCCTGCCGTGTGCTCGATGACCTCGTCGGCTACCGCCGCCCTGAGTTGAACCAGAAGTTTGAACAGCGCGGTCTCCGGCACGCTGCCCTCCGAGCACTGATAGTCGAGGGTCTTGATCTCGTCGTAGACTTGGCGCGCCGAGGCGGGCTCCATCCGGAACTCGTAGTCCAGTTCACGGAACTTCGCAGCCTCGCCGACTCCATACCGAGCCTCGACGGCCTGGCAGTTCAGCTTGAACAGCGCGGCGCCGATCTCCGCGTCCGACGTGGCCGCGCAGGCCTCGCAGAACTCCGTCCGCAGCCATTCGAGATCGCGATTGAGCTTCAGGTGACTGACGATGCGGTTGATGGTTTGATCTCCGACGATGTACGCGCTCATTTGTGTTTGTCCTCTCTGCGGACCTGCGCCCGCTGCTTACTCCAGCACCAGCCCGGCGTCCCGCATACCTTGCGCGAGGCCCCACGCATACCTCGTCTCGACGACGAGACTGGCGCCGAGCCACTGCCAAGGCTCGGACTGGACGTGTTCGTCGCACCATTCCTTCGCACCCGCCGTCATTGGCGTGAACACGAATGTCGTGAAGGCGTTTGCGACCAAGACGTCGGGTGCTGCTTTTGTCGTTGCCATTGCTGCCCTCCTTCAGTCGCACAGCGACACGCAACCCTCACTGGTGTCGTTGTCTGGCTCGTCGAACACTTCGCTCATGCTGGTCGCCTTCGAGTTGTGGTATCGGCAGACGACCTCGGCGGACACGCCCATCGCGTCGTGCGGGCCGAGCGGCAGCACCGCGACGTACATGCCGCCTCCGGTGTTCCAGCTTTCTCCGCCGTAGTGCTTGGCGATCTCACCGAGAGCCGTCAGTTCGTCGTCGTAAGTGCCGGCGAGCAAGGCCCGCCAGTCCGCGTTGCTCTTGATCTCCTGCGCGATGCGCGCGAACTTCGCGTCGGGCGTCTCGTCGGACTCGACCCGGCATCTGCCCGGAAGGTCGGCGAGGGCGATGCGACCGCTGACGGAGGCGTAGTAACCCTGCGCCTCGTAACGCCCGCACCAAGCTGCCAGAGCCTTGCGCGCGGCATCCTCCGAGGGATAGGTTTCGGGAGCGATTGGAACGCCGTCAGGACTGACAACGGTCCAGCGAACCCTGTCAGTTTTCATGGTGTTTCCTTCTTTCTGTCCCCGGACTTGGAACCGGGACTGCCGCTTAAGAGCGGCGGGGCAGGTTCTCCCCGCCGCTTTTCCTCGCGGAACTACGCGACCACGACCTCGGCCTCCACGAACGGAACTTCGTGCGTTGGCGGTTTGCTCGGGGCCTTGAGCGCCGCCAGCTTCGACGCCAGTTCCCAGAGCGCCCGGTTCAGGCGCACGTCCTGGTCAATGCCGTTGATCCGGCGCGTCGAGACGCGGCGCACGCGCCTGCCGTTGGCGTCGCGCTGCACAGCAGAGAGTCCGCCAGCGATGACGTTTTCCTGCACCCTGTTGAGCGTCCTCCAGAGATCGTTGCCCACGTCCTCGCGTCGTCGGGAAGTGAGCAACTGATCGGCGGTGATCGGCGTGGTGACCTTGCCTTCGGCATCCGCGAAGCGAACGATGTGCGCGGACTGGGCGAATGCGTGCTGTTCGCCGTCCGTCAGTTGAAGTTTCGTCCAGTTCCGCACCGTGCCGATGGAGTTCTGCGTGTCGGCGATCAGGCGATGGCTGCCGTCAAGCACGTCCTGCACGACGTTTCCGGTGTGGCGGACGTTGATCGAATCTATCTCCGCGTCGCTGACCATCATTCCGTTCGAGCAGATCAGCCGATACAGTCCGGCGATCAACTTGTACGCGCTGGTTCCATCGTGAGAGTTCACGAGCACCACTTCCGGGATCACGTCGCCGACGACCAGCGGCCCGATGTCGGAGTGCTGGAAGCGCAACATGTGTTTGGTGAAGTCGCCCTTGCCCGGAATGCGCGTGCGGCTCTGCAGCGCGCTGAACGGTTGGAAGCCGGCCGCGATCATCGCCTCGATCACGCCGAGCGTCGGAATGTGGGCGTACTTCGCCGACATCGCGTCGTAGGGCCGGGTCGCCAACGCGGACGGCGCACGCCGCGCGATCTCGTCCATCGTGAGCGGAGTTTGCTTTTGGTTGCTGTATGACATTGCGTTTCCTCTTTTCTCTGCCCGACTTGGGGCGGGCGGTTTGGTCGTTGAGTTCACGAATAAGAAAGCGGGTCTGAGCTGCAGAGCAAAGGCCAGCAGCACGGCCCGACTCCGCTGATCCATAGTTCCCGGAGCTGCGCGGGGAGATACGGGAGCGCCGTCTGCATGAAAACGCCCTCGCGGCGGTAGCGCTGCCAGTCCTCGCTCTGAACGCGGACGGCGTACCAGCGCTTGCACACCACGCACTGAATCGTTTCCAGGTGATCCTGCACGACTTGCCTGCCTTTGGCCGCTTTCGCGGCCCGCATCGAACCTAGTGCGGTTCTGGAAGCACCGTGCCAATCTTCCGGTCGGTTGCTGACGCTCCGGGTTGGAGCATCTCTTAATGCTGTAGTGATTCTATCCGAAGAAAGCTAGTAAGTCAAGCATTAACAACAACTTACGGCCAACGGCCTGTAACCCGTTGACTGGGTTGGCAATGCGCGGGCGGCGAGTGCGAAGTTTTCTGCTGTGGATTTACGGCGGGCTGACGCCGCTTTTCTTGACGACCTGGAAGATCGGTGATCGGGACTGAGAACTTTGCGCTGGGCCGCGCCAGTCCCGATCAAAAGAATGAACGCGGCGCCCGCACAAACTTCCAGATCAACATACAACGGCTCGGCCCTGCGGATCTTACTCGACGCGAGTCGCGCCAGTCGTCATCGAACTACGGCTTTGCCCGAAACTATCTCGTCGAAGTGCGATCTGTCGGGCGTCAGCATCGCGCCGGCGGAGGTCGGGGCTGGCCGACCTAGCGGTGCCGGCTTCGCTGCCGGGAACTGGGATTTCCATCGCGGCTCTGACCGCATCTGTTCGAGTCGCTTCGCCAGCGACACGGACTTGCCGTTTTCGTCCGGGGTGACGACCATGCCGTCGTGCACTTCGGCGTCGTGCGTCAGGGAAAGGCGCAGGCCCGAGCTGTCCGCCGCGCCGGCTTCGCCCAGTGCTTCTGCAACCGCGTGCTCGATCGTGATCGCCTCGTCTACGCTGTGGGCCGACATGATGATGTTCCCTCCGATGTGCCAAGCGTAGCGATTTGCCAGCGCGGCGGCAAGTGCTTTCCGGGAGAACTCGCGGGCAAAAGAAAACCCGAGCAAGGAGTTGCTCAGGTTTTCCGGTTGCTCGTTCTTCTTTACGCTGCTGCCTTCTCCGCGGTCCCATTCGCCTTCTTTGGTTTTCGCTTCTGGCGTGGTTTGCCCTCTCCGCACGCGATGCGGGCCAGCTTCTTTTCTCGGGCCTCGTAGGTGTCCTTCCCCATCACGTAGCGGTCGGCGTCGCGCAGCGATAAGCCGGGCGGCGCCAGGGCGACGATCTTGTCCTTGAACTCGCAGTAATGCTCCCAAAGCGCGGGAGTGAACGTGCGCCCGGACCAGTTCTCGGTTCCGGTCTGGTGGCGCGTGCGGACGTCGTACATCGTGAAGAACTCGGGGTAGAACACGGTCAGGATCGTCACCGCCGTCGGCAGCGCGAACTGCCATTTCCGGATCAGCACCTTGAGGCGCCCCTTGTGATCCTCTGCCGACCTGATGTCGGCGCAGATCGCGGCGACCGCGTCCTCCATTGTCCCGCCGCATATGTTCATCAAGCGCATCCAGTGCGCGTCGCCCGGCCGTTCCGATTTCCAGCCGAGCAGCGTCTCGAACTGCATCGCGGACGGATCAATCCCCCGTAGGAACTCCGGCCCGACCTTCTCGAACAGGAGTTTCTCGTCGTCGTAGAACTCGATGTAGTTGACTGCTTCGTTTTCCATATCTCGTGATTGTACCGGCACCCGCGAGCCGTCAGTTGCGGTTTTAGTTGCGGTGCAAGGTATGGAAAGGGAATGAATGGCGCTGAATGCGTTTCTGCGCTTACCAGTGTTATCAGTAAGTTGCAGCGTTTTCAGCGGATTGCGGACGGCCTGGTATGGATTTTGAGTCCGCTGCGTCTGCCAGTTCCGCCATCCCGGCGTCTTGGATGAGGCTGCAGGACAATAGACTAATCGACCCTCTGGACCTTTGCAACAATTCGC
>Ga0302320_10006103_pt1 | contig 26851 bp, 24 predicted proteins | sample Bog_T0_3_FD_202130 | JGI IMG/M metagenome (GOLD analysis project Ga0302320, IMG submission 202130) | Peat permafrost microbial communities from Stordalen Mire near Abisko, Sweden - Bog_T0_3 | ecosystem: Environmental > Terrestrial > Soil > Wetlands > Peat | place: Sweden: Abisko, Stordalen Mire...
TCGCGCTGCATCGGATTTGCGAGCGGCACGGAGTCGGCGACCAGTTCCGCATTCACTATGATCCTTCCCATGCCATTCTGATGGGGCAGGACACGCGCTCGATTTTCCAGTACCTGAAGGAGGAAGGCTACGCGTTTCTCATCGACGGCTTTCACGTCAAAGGGCAGGTGATCGATTCGCGGGGAATTGCCGCGTGGGGATACGGCGGTCAAACCATGGAACGCGGCGACTGGCGCGGCGCCACCCCGTCGCCGAATCCTGCGGACCAGGGGAATGCCTGGAAAAAGCAGACTGTGTTCGCGGAGCATGAATTACCCGGCACGGCGCGCCACGACCCGCTCGCCTACTTGCAAAACCGCAGCGTCGACTGGCTTGATCATCAACTCGCGGCGCGGGAATTGCTGCCGATCGATCCCGCCAAAACGTTTCTGGTGCTCGAGCACGAATACCCTAAAGCGCGGCTGCAGGACCGCACGCGCTTGGCTCCCATCCTTGCTGGCTCACTGGCATTCGTGCGCGCAATCGATGAGGCTGCCGCCGCCATGTATTCTCTGCAGCATGATGTGTTGGGTTCCCAGGGTATTGCCATCCAGGGAGTCGGCCGCGAAGCGTATCGCAGCTAGATATCCAACTAGAGGCTCACCCAACGGTTGTCGTTGCGCGCGGACTCAAGCGCAGCTTCCACGAACCGCATGCCGCGTACGCCGTCCTCGATGCCGGGAAAGGCCCCCGCAGGGGCTGCGCCCAAGCGAATGGCCTTGGCCACTCCGCGATAGATGTTTCCCATGGCGTCGATGAATCCTTCCGGGTGACCCGGGGGAAGTTTGCACGCGGCGCGGGCCGCCGGTTGATTGGAGGCGTGTCCCGGCGTTATCACCGCAAGCGGCTCGTTCTCGCGCAGGTATTCCAGCCGGTTGGGATTTTCTTGAGCCCATTTTAGGCTGCCGTTGCGTCCATACACCGCGATCTTGAGATTGTTCTCTTCACCGGTTGCAATCTGACTGACGCTGAGAACGCCTTTCGCACCGTTGTCGAGCCGCAGCAGTACCGACCCGTCGACGTCCAACGGATTATCCGCATACAGGGTATTGATGTCGGCCAATGATTGCGTGACGCGCAATCCAGTGGTGTATTCAACCAAGTTGAATGCATGCACGCCAATATCGCCGATGCAGCAGCTCTGGCCGCCCATTTTCGGATCCAGGCGCCACACCGACTTCCATTTGGAACGATCGTGAATGATGGGGTTGATCCAACCCTGGTGATACTGAACATTGATTCTCTGCACCGCGCCGATCGCGCCTTGCGAAATCATGCCGCGCAACTGGCGCACCATCGGATACCCGGTATAGGTATGCGCGACGGCGAACACCAAACCGCGCGCCTTGACCAGCGCCGCCAATTCCTCGGCCTGTGCCGCCGTGGTGGTCACGGGTTTCTCGCACACGACATGAAACCCTCCCTGCAGAAGCTTGGCGGCCATTTCGAAGTGCAGATAATTGGGCGTGGCGACGGTGACTAAGGACATTCGGTCGCCGGCGGGGCGGGTGTTCTCCGCCGCAATCAAATCCTCAACGCTCGCATAGGCACGGGCGGTATCGAGCTCGAGATCCGCTGCGAATCGCTGGCTCACGGCGCGGTCGACGTTGAACACGCCGCCGACCAATGCATAGTCTTCTCCCATATACGCCGCGATCCGATGCACGATGCCGATCAACGAATCCGGGCCGCCGCCCAACAAGCCCCAACGAATTTTTTTTCCGGTCATGGGATATCGTACCTGACGTTCTCATTCTTGAACGACAGTGCAAAGAATACGAAAATCAACGCGGCGAAACCTGCCGGATACAGCCATATGATCTGCCACTGATGCCTGCCATCGACCGCGTACCAGTCGGTGATGAGGCCAGCCGCCCAGAATCCGATCAGCATGCCGACGCCATAGGTCGCGAGCGTAATCATGCCTTGCGCAGCGCTCTTGATTTCTTTGCCGGCCTTGGCGTCGATGAAAATCTGGCCCGATACGAAGAAAAAGTCGTAACACACACCGTGCAGCGCGATTCCGACCAGCAGCAACGCCACCAGGCTGTTGGCGTTACCGAACGCAAACAAGACATAGCGGGCCGCCCATGCCAGCATGCCTACCAGCAGCGTGGTTTTCATGCCGAAACGATTCAGAAACAACGGAATCAACAGCATGAACAACACCTCCGACATCTGCCCGATGGTTTGCTTGCCGGTGGGATTGGCGACGTGCAGCTCGGTGAGGAATTGATTGGCGTGCTGGTAATAGAAGGCGAGCGGAATGCAGATGAGGATCGAAGACACGAAGAAAACCAGGAAATTTCGATTATTGAGCAGCGTCAGCGCATCGAGCCCGATGATGTCGCGCAGCCGCACGCCCTGCGCCGATTTAGCACCGGGAGGCGTCTGCGGCAGGCTCAGACTGTAGAGCCCGAGCACGATGGACGCGACGCCACACAGCGTAAAGGTGTTTTTCAACATGCCGGCGGCAATATTTTCGCGTGCGTCCCAGGAAAATACGAAACTGATCATCAAGCCGACCACGATCCAGCCGATCGTCCCCCACACACGAATCTTGGCGAACTGTTTCGACGGATCCGCAAGTTGTCGGAAGGAAATTGAATTTACCAACGCGAGCGTCGGCATATACAAAATCATATATAGCAGCAGGCACGGGTAGAACGCGGCGAAATGCGTGGATCGGGCCAACAAGAACATCAAGATCCCGCCTGCCAGATGCAGCACCGACAGCAATCGTTCCGCGTTGAAGAACCGATCCGCCATGAGACCGACTATGAACGGTGCGAGAATGGCGCCCCAGGACTGCGTGCTGTAGGCCATGCCGATTTGCGCGCCGCTGGCATTTAAGTTCGCAGCCAGAAAGCTGCCCATCGTGACGAACCAGCCGCCCCAGATGAAGAACTGGAGAAACATCATTGCGCACAGCCGGGTCTGAATGCGCATTTTTTATCTACCTAGGTTTCGCCTCGCAGGCGCCAGCGTTTATTTGCGGTTATCCTAAGGCCTGGCACTTAAGCGGTCAATCTGTAACGCATTACATCCGGGAGCCCTACTGGCACCCGTGGCTTGGCCTAGCGCGAGGTCACCAAATGCGCGACGAACTCACTCACCGGCATGGCGGCAAGCCGGGCTCGATCGGTAAATAGCGCTTTGATGGATTCGGTCTGCGCCGGGCTGAAGTGAGCCGCGACACTGGCCTCGAACTTCCCGACCAATATCGGCATGCCCTCTTCGCGGCGTTTGCGATGGCCGATGGGGTAATCAACCTGCACGCGTTCGCTCGCGCTACCGTCCTTGAAGAACACTTGCACGGCGTTGCCGATATAGCGCTTGGCCGGATCGTAGTATTCCTGCGTGAATGTGCTGTTCTCTCGCACCTGCATTTTTGCACGCAGTGCATCCACCCTTGGGTCGTGGGCGATGGCGTCTTCGTAATCCGCCGCGGTAAGCCTACCGAACAACAGCGGAACCGCAATCATGTACTGGATGCAGTGATCGCGATCGGCGGGATTCGCGAGCGGACCTGTCTTGTCGATGATGCGCACCCCCGGCTCCTGGGTCTCGACCGCGACTCGCTCGATCTCGCCGAGTTTGTCCGCAATTTGGGCATGCAGGGTCATGGCGGCTTCGACGGCGGTTTGCGCATGAAATTCCGCCGGGTACGATATCTTGAAAAGCACGTTCTCCATCACGTAGCTGCCGAAAGGCTGCGGCAAGGACAGCGCCTTGCCCTTGAACAACACATCCTGAAATCCCCAGGTCTTCGCCGACAGAGCCGAGGGGTATCCCATCTCGCCCTTTAGGGCAAACAGCGCATGACGTACCGCGCGGCTGGTCGCATCGCCCGCGGCCCAACTCTTGCGCGAACCGGTGTTCGGTGCGTGCCGATAGGTGCGCAGCGCTCCGCCATCCACCCACGCGTTCGACACCGCGTTGATGATTTGCTCGCGCGTACCGCCGAGCATGGCCGTGACCACGGCGGTGGAGGCGACGCGCACCAGCAGCACATGATCGAGTCCCACCCGATTGAAGCTATTCTCGAGCGCAAGCACACCTTGAATCTCGTGCGCCTTGATCATCGCCGTGAGCACGTCGCGCACCGCAACCGGCTTACCCGAGCGCGACAGATAATCGGCCACCGCGAGAATGCCGCCGAGGTTGTCGGACGGATGTCCCCATTCGGCTGCGAGCCAGGTGTCGTTGAAGTCGAGCCAGCGAATCATGGCGCCGATATTGAAAGCGGCGTTGATGGGATCGAGTTCGTACGCGGTACCGGGAACGCGTGCGCCATTCGTCAAAATTGCGCCCGGGACCACCGGTCCCATCAATTTCGTGCAAGCCGGATATTTCAGCGCTTGGAACCCGCACGCCAGCGTGTCCATCAAGCAGTAGGCGGCCGTTTCATAGGCGAGCTTGCTGCCGATCTCGAAACTCAACGCATAATCGGCGATCGCCGTGAGGATTGCGTCGGGCGCGGGCCGTTCCGCGGACTTAATATCGTGCGACATGGGAACCAGACTCCTGTTTATGGGCGCTTTGCCAATGGCACGAAAGGAACATTCTCGGGGCCGATGTAATTCGCGCTCGGACGGATGATTTTACCGTCCTCGCGCTGCTCGATGACATGTGCAGCCCAACCCGACGTGCGGCTGATCACGAACAACGGCGTGAACATCGCGGTCGGCACTCCCATCAGGTGGTAGGACACGGCTGAAAACCAATCGAGATTCGGAAACATGTTCTTGATCTCGTGCATCAGCGATTCGATTCGCTCGGCGACCTCGAATCCCTGCAGGTCGTTGGCTTCGCGCGCCAGATTGCCAGCGACGGTCTTGATGACCTCATTGCGAGGATCCGCAATCGTGTACACGGGATGGCCGAAACCGATGATCACTTCTTTGGCGGCCACGCGCCGCCGGATGTCCGTGGCTGCTTCTTCGGGGGTCTGATAACGGTTCTGGATTTCGAATGCCACTTCATTGGCGCCGCCGTGTTTCGGACCGCGCAATGCTCCGATGGCGCCGGTTATGCAGGAGTACATATCGGAACCCGTGCCGGCAATCACGCGCGCCGTGAACGTCGAGGCGTTGAATTCGTGCTCGGCATAGAGATTGAGTGAGGTATGCATCGCCCGGACCCATGAGGCGGAGGGCTTGCGTCCATGCAGCAAATGCAAGAAGTGCGCGCCAATCGAATCGTCATCGGTGCGCACGTCGATGCGCTGGCCATCGCGCGAGAAGTGATACCAGTAACAGAGCATCGAACCCAAGCTGGCGAGCAGCCGGTCGGCGATGTCGCGAGCCCCGGCGTTCGTGTGCGCACCGGCTTCGGGAACACAGCAGCCGAGCGCCGAGACACCGGTGCGCAAGACGTCCATCGGATGCGCCGCGGCGGGGAGTTGTTCGAGCACGGCGGCCACCGCGGGCGGCAAGACGCGCAGCGACTGTAGCTTGGCTTTATAGGCTGCGAGCTCGGCTCGATTCGGCAGTTTCTCGTGAACCAGCAAATACGCAATCTCTTCGAACTCGCACTCCGCGGCGATATCGAGAATGTCGTAGCCGCGGTAATGCAAGTCGTTGCCGCTTCGACCGACCGTGCACAGCGCAGTGTTGCCCGCGGTCACGCCCGACAATGCCACGGACTTTTTTGGTTTGAAGGCGGCGACTTGGCTTTGAGCTTCGGGCATGTGTATCTCCTAAATTTCGCTATTTCTCTTTACCGACGGCAAACAACTCATCGAGCTTGGCTTCGTACGCGTGGTAATCGAGGTACTTGTACAGGTCGGCGCGAGTTTGCATGAGCTCCAGCACGTTCTTCTGCGTGCCGTCGCGGCGAATCGCTTGGTAGGTTGCGAGCGCTGCCGCATTCATGGCCCGATAGGCAGAGCAGCAATGCAGCACAATGTCGACTCCGACCGAGCCTAATTCGTCACGCGTGTACAAAGGTGTTTGCCCGAATTCGGTGATGTTGGCCAAGATCGGCACCTGCACCGCCTCCTTGAACCGTTTGTACATGGCAAGCTCGGTGATTGCTTCCGGAAAAATCATGTCGGCGCCGGCGTCGACGCAAGCGACTGCGCGCTCAATGGCCTTATCGATGCCTTCGACCGCAAGTGCATCGGTCCGCGCCATGATCACGAATTGCGACTCACCGCGCGCGTCCACCGCCGCCTTGACTCGGTCCACCATCTCTTGTTTTGAGACGATCTCCTTGCCGGGTCGGTGGCCGCACCGCTTGGCTTGCACCTGATCTTCGATATGTAGGCCGGCGGCGCCGAACTTGATGAAGGATTTCACGGTGCGCGCGATATTAAAGGCCCCACCCCATCCGGTATCGGCGTCCACCAAGAGCGGCAGCGAAGTCGCATCGGTGATGCGGCGAATGTCGATCAGCACATCGTCCATCGAACTGATGCCGAGGTCGGGAACGCCCAAGGAGTTGGCGGCGACGCCGCCCCCCGACAGGTATAAGGCTTTGAAGCCGCTGGCCGCCGCCATTCTCGCGGCGTAGGCATTGATGGCACCCACCACTTGTAGCGGGCGCTCGTCGGCCACCGCCTGACGGAACAACGCGCCCGGCGATGCGCTTGGACTCGTCATACCCTGCCCACCACCGGAATCAATGCACCCGTCACTGCTCGAGCCTCGTTCGACACCAGAAACGCGATGACCTCAGCTGCCTCGGACAGCGTAACCCAGCGGGTAAAGTCGGCTTTCGGCATATCCTGACGATTTTTGGGCGTGTCGAGCGTACTTGGCAGTATGGCGTTGACCGTGATGCCTTGATCTTTGAGCTCATCGGCCAGAGCCTGCGTGAGTTGAGCGACGCCCGCCTTGGAGGCAGCGTATGCACCCATGCCTGCCGCGGCCTTGACAGCCCCCATTGCGCCGACGTTGACGATGCGACCGCTGCCCGCTTGCAGCAGGTACGGCAGCGCCGCCTCACAGGACGCCACTGCGGTGCGCAAATTCAGCCGATACATCGCATCCCAGGTCTCGAGCGTTCCGCCGACGAGCTTCTCCCAACGAAAGCCGCCGGCGAGATTGATCAAGCCGTCCAGGCGCCCGCTGTCTTTCACGATCCGCTGCATCACCGCGCGTGCGGTATCGCCGTCGGTCAAATCGGTGCCGCCGTAATGCAGCGCAGCCGCTGGCGGCGCGATTGACGGCTCATGCGCGTGATCGATCAGCGCGAGTCTTGCGCCGTAGGCGCTCAAGGTCGCAGCGACGGCCTGACCCAGAGCACCGTTACTGCCGGTGACCGCGAGGATTTTGCCTGCTAAATTCATTGTTTAATTATCCTCGATTCCTAGATGCAACCAGAGTGACCAAAGCGCTCAAAAGGGTTGAGCGGAAATGCAACACGGCGCAAGCGCAAGCCTCAGGCCTGCGCGGTGCGCCGGAATTCGCCCGGAGATGCCCCGGTCCATTTGCGAAATGCACGGTGAAATGCACTGCGTTCCGAGAATCCCAATTCCAGCGCGATGTCCATGACGCTCCTGGCGGTGTGACTTAAGTAGCTGATCGCGAGATCGCGCCGCAGCTGATCCTTGATGGACTGATAGGACGCACCTTCTTCGTGCAAGCGGCGGCGCATGGTCGCCGCGGTCATATTCAAGTCCATGGCCAGCTGGTCGAAATCCGGGACCTCGCCGGGCAGAAACTGGCGTAGCCGGCGGCGCACTCGCGCACTCAAGCTGCTGCCGTTCTTGTACTTCAACAGGATACTCTCCGGCGCGGTCCGCAAGAACTCCTTGAGCGATCGCTCATCTTGCAGCACCGGCAGATCCAGATAGCTCGAATCGAAGGCGATCAGGGTGTTTGACTGCTCGAATCTTAAATCGGCGCAGTACATGAGGCGATACTCCGCACTGTGGCCGGGTTCGGCGTAGCTGAATTCGGTGCGCAGAATCGGAATACGGCGGCCGATCAGCCAACACGAGACGCCGTAAAGCAGCATCAGTAACAGTTCGTGTGCAAACACACGCTGCCCCGCGCCGGCGGTTCGCTCGTGCAGAACGATCCTGGCCTCTTTGGCGCCACGTTCCAATGTGCCCGAAATGTCATCCAGGATCAGCGCGTAAAAGCGCAAGCTCCGCTCCAGTGCCTGCCCCAAGGTCTTGCAGCCAAGCACCGAGTGGCAAAGCATCGCGAAGCTTCCAGCCTTCATTCGACGCGAATCTTGGCCGAAGAATTCGTCATCCAGCGCGAGCGCAATACTGCGCCACAGGGCGCCATAGTGTTTCGCGGAAACCCGGGCCTGCGGCACCAGCAGCAGGCTCGAGGACAGCCCCACATTCGCCAGCAACTCATCCGGGTTCAAATCGCGGGCGCGGACGCTTTGTAGCGCGGCAGCGACGAAACAGATGGCGATCGTCCCGGGTTCCGGCGACCGCACGGCAGTCCCCGCTGCCGCCCGGACCGAGGAGGGCTCCGTGTTGCCATTCCGCTGACGCATTTTGGTGCTAGTTTACGCGATACCACCCTCGTCTGCCCTGCCCCTCTGGGCCTCGTCAGGCTAAACTACGCCGTCGCGCACTCGAGGGACCCAATCATGACAACCCAACCCGCCACGCTCGTAAAGCCCATCGCCACTGTTAAATTGCTGCTCGACGGTAAATTCGTCGAGTCGCGCAGCGGCGAGTGGCACGACGTCGTCAATCCGGCAACCCAAGAAGTCCTGGCGCAGGTTCCGTTCGCCACCGACGAGGAAATCAAGGCGGCGATTCAGTCAGCCAAGCAGGCCTACAAGACGTGGAAGAACACTCCCATTGCTGCGCGTGCGCGCATCATGCTGAAACTTCAGGCGCTGGTACGCGATCACATGAGCCGCATCGCGCAAACCTTGAGCGCCGAGCAGGGCAAGACGCTGGCCGACGCCGAAGGGGATGTGTTCCGCGGACTCGAAGTAGTCGAGCACGCCTGCTCGATCGGTAGCCTGCAGCTGGGCGAATTCGCCGAGAATGTCGCCGGCGGCGTCGATACCTACACTCTGCGCCAGCCCATCGGTGTGTGCGCCGGTATCACCCCTTTCAATTTTCCCGCCATGATCCCCTTATGGATGTTCCCGATGGCCATCGTCTGCGGCAACACATTTGTGTTGAAGCCCTCCGAGCAGGATCCGCTGACCCCCATGCTGTTGGCAGAACTCGCCCTCGAGGCCGGCGTACCGCCGGGAGTTCTCAACATCATTCATGGCGGCAAGCGCTCCGTCGACGCGTTGTGCACGCATCCGGACATCGCGGCTGTGTCTTTCGTCGGTTCGACCGCGGTGGGTACCCATGTCCACAACCTGGCTTCGCAATACGGCAAGCGCGTGCAATGCATGATGGGCGCGAAGAATCATGCGGTCGTCATGCCGGACGCCAACAAGGAACAATCGCTCAATTCCTTGGTGGGCTCGACATTCGGCGCCGCCGGCCAGCGCTGCATGGCAACTTCGGTCACCGTGCTGGTGGGTGAGGCACAGAAATGGATTCCGGACATCGTCGCCAAAGCAAAGACATTGAAGGTCAGTGCCGGCATCGAAAAGGGCGCGGATCTCGGGCCCGTGGTGTCGAAGAACGCCAAGCAGCGCATCCTCGGACTGCTCGAGGACGGGATTAAGGAAGGCGCCAAGCTCGAGTTAGACGGCCGCTCCATCAAAGTGCCGGGCTACGAGAAGGGCAACTTCATAGGGCCGACGATTTTCTCCGCCGTAACGCCAGAGATGAAGATTTATACGACCGAGATTTTCGGTCCGGTCATGGTTATCGTCGGTGTCGACACATTGGACGATGCGATTTCGCTCATCAACGACAATCCCTTCGGCAACGGCACCGGGATCTTCACGCAGAGCGGCGCCGTAGCGCGCAAATTTCAAAATGAAATCGATGTCGGCCAGGTCGGGATCAATGTCCCGATCCCGGTGCCCGTGCCGATATTCAGCTTTACCGGATCGCGTGGCTCGAAGCTCGGCGATCTCGGACCCTACGGGAAGCAGGCTGTGCAGTTCTACACGCAAACCAAAACCGTGACGACCCGCTGGTTCGACGACAGCAGCACGGCCGGTGCGGTGAATACCACGATCAGTTTGAAATGAAATTCGCGTATGGAAGTCTTGTGCGAAATTCGCAATCACATCGCCTTCATTACGCTGAACCGCCCCGAGGCGCTGAACGCGCTGTCGCTCGACATGCTGTTGCGCCTAAGGACGCTCTTGGGCGAGGCTGCGGCAGACCCCGAAGTGCACGCCGTTCTGCTGCAAGGCGCGGGCGACCGGGCGTTCTGCGCCGGCGGCGATATCCGCGCGCTCTATCAGAGCTTTAAAAGCGCGGGAAGCCTGCATCGCCAGTTCTTTTTGACGGAATATCCGCTCGACTACGCGCTGCATTCTTATCCCAAACCCTACATCGTCGTCATGGATGGCATCACGATGGGGGGTGGCATGGGGATCGCACAAGGCTCGACGTTGCGTGTGGTGGGCGATCGGACTCGAATCGCAATGCCGGAAGTCGCGATCGGCTTTTTTCCGGATGTGGGCGCGAGCTACTTCCTGTCGCGGCTTCCGGGTGCGCTTGGTTTTTACCTTGCACTCACCGGTGCGCAAATCCGCGGCGCCGACGCTCTTTATTGCCACTTGGCCGATGTGTATTTGACGCCGGCCGCGATCGCCTCGTTGACCGACGACCTCTCGAACCTCGATTGGAGCGAAGACCGAGCCAATGATTTGCGGCGGTTCATCCATGCTCGGGCAGCGCAAGGCTTGGCGGCGCCGTCGCTTAGCCGGTTGCGCACGGGCATCGACTCGCATTTCTTGCATCCCACGGTGCGTGCCATACTCGCCTCGCTCGACGCCGAAACGAACGCTGAATACTCCGACTGGGCGCGGCAAACTGCAGAGCTGATGCGCAGCCGCTCGCCGACGATGCTGTGCGTCACGTTGCGTCAGTTGCAGCGCGGCAAGACCATGAGCCTCGGTGCTTGCCTGCGCATGGAATTATCCATGGCGCAGCAATGTCTGGAGCAGGGAGATTTCATTGAAGGGGTACGCGCGCTGCTCATTGACAGGGATAATGTGGCGCGCTGGACCCCGAATCGCATCGAGGACGTCACCGACAGCATGGTCGATGCGTTCTTCCGCAGTCGCTGGACCGCCGCCGGGCATCCATTATCAATCCTAGAAGGTTTTTGAGAGTCCCCTATGCAGCTAAAAGATACCCACGCCATCATCTCGGGTGGCGCCTCCGGGCTCGGCCTCGCCGTCGCCCAAAAAATCGTGCTTGCCGGCGGCAAGGCGACACTTCTCGACGTTAACGAGGCGCAAGGCGCCGCGGCGGCGGCGGCGCTTGGTGAGCGCGCCACCTTCCTAGTCACCGACGTGACCGACGAAGCCGCCGTCAACGGCGCGATCGATCGCGCCCGGGAGCGCTTGGGCGCAATCCACGCGGCGGTGAACTGCGCCGGCATCGCGACTCCCACGCGCTTCATCGGCAAGCAAGGCGCGATGAGCGGCGCGTTTTTTCGCAAGATGATCGAAATCAATCTGGTGGGCACTTTTCTCGTGGCCAAGGCCGCGGCCGTGTCGATGCAACAGAACTCACCGAACTCGCAGGGCGAGCGCGGCGTCATCATCATGACGGCGTCGGTGGCGGCATTCGATGGTCAGATCGGCCAAGTGGCCTATTCGGCGTCGAAGGGCGGCATCGTTGGAATGACTCTGCCGATGGCTCGAGACATGGCCTCGTCGGGCATTCGCGTCATGACCATTGCGCCGGGACTTTTCGCGACACCCATGATGAAAGGCTTGCCTCAAGAAGCGCAGGATTCGCTCGGCAAACAAACCCCGTTTCCGCCGCGGCTGGGAGAACCTGACGAATTCGCGGCGCTGGTTGCGCAAATCCTCGAGAACACCATGCTGAACGGCGAGACGATTCGACTGGACGGCGCCATTCGGATGGCACCACGATAGCGGGTTCTTCGCGGAAGGTTGCAAGCCTTATTGTGGTAGCGCTTGCCAAGACGGTACCGCGCGACGGGGTCGCCTGCTTCGGCCGCGGGACGCAGGTCAAGATTGCCGTTAAGGCCAACGTCCTCGGCGCCGGCCCTTAGGCAAATCACCAGCACGGCGCCGGCGAGATAAACCGAGGCCGGGCGAGATCCTGATGGGTTCCGCGATGGCGAGACCGCGATCAGGTCAGCCTGATTTGCCATGCCCCTCCCTGAATCCCGAAGCCATTCGTTTGGCTGGCGCGATTAGCATGGCGCAACGCAAGCGTGATTGCGCATTGAACAGCGCAGTATCAAATCTCACGCCGAATTATCGGGTCGCTGAATGCGAAATCCTTCGCGTCATATCCCGGCATACCACTCGTAGCCTTGATCCTCCCAGTAACCGCCGTTACCGCCCCGAATGTGCTTGAAGTCCTCAACGAGTTCGATTCGCATGATGTACTTTGCCATCTTGTAGCCCAACTGACGCTCAATCCTGACTCGAATCGGCGCGCCATTCTCGATTGGCAGAATCTTGTCATTCAGTTCATAAGCGAGGATGGTTTGTGGATGGCGGGCATCCTCCAAGTCGATGCTTTCGTAGTAGGGCGTTCCTTGCGCGTCCATCGGATCGGCACAATGGAACACGACGTACCGCGCAGCGGCAGACGGTTCGACCGCGGCCAAGATATCGCTCAGCAAGGCACCTTTCCATTTGCCAATTGCGCTCCATCCTTCAACGCAATCGTGCCGGGTAATCTGCGTGCGGCTTCGCATTTGGCGAAGTGCGTCGAGTGAAAATTCTTTGGGCGATCCGACCAATCCATCGACCCGCAGCGTCCAATCGCGGAACTGTGTTTGCGCGAGGCGTTGATAAGCATCGCTTTGCGGATTCGCGGTTCCGTTGCTACGAAAGGTCGGTGACAAATCCGCCTCGGTGAATTCCTCGGCCAACGCGGTCTTTGAGGTCAATGCTCGCTGGGCAGCGCGGCTGGCCGACTCCCCCACTTTCAGTACTTTCGGGCCCCAGGTGCTACGCGAGACTTGGTCACAGCCGGCAAGGATCAGTGCGGACGCCCCTGCAAGCAGTCGGAGGATGGCATGGCGGCGCGTGCGGCCTACGGACTCATCGGAGAAGCGATTGGCAGTCATGGAGAAGGTTTTTCGGCCTCTGCAGGAGTTTGCGCAGTCAAAACAGGGGCATTCTCAATGTCGTAGCGGCCGGTGATCATCGAACGAATATTATTCCACAGGCCGCTGATAATGACCTCGAACACATGCACGAGGACAAATACTACGATCAAACTGGCGGCAATAAAATGCAGCGTGCGCGCTGATTGTCGACCTCCGACCCAGTCGATCCACCCGGGCAATAGGGTATCCAGGCGAGGCGACATCGCGAGACCCATGAGGATCATGAACGGCAGCAGACCGAAGATCACGACTAGATAGGTAACCTTTTGCAAAATGTTATAGCGCTTCGCAGCCTCGCCAGTGGGGTGGCGAAATCGCACATGGTCGAGAATCGAGCGACCGACCGAGCGCCAATCTTGCCTGCTCGGCGCCAGATCGCGCGCGAGATGGCGGCTTGCAACAGAGTAGGCCACATACAGCACGCCGTTAATCACAAATATCCAAGCAAAGAACAGATGCCACCGCCGTGCCATCGCCAGCCATTGCATACTTGGGATCGTCAACCAGCTTGGAAAGCCTCGTGCCGACAGTTCGCCATTGGCATTTTTGGAGGCTCCAAACCAGCCGGTCGTCCTAAATTCCCTACCAAGGAGGTCAGTCGTGCCAATCAGCGAGCCATCCGGGTTACGGCCGGCGCTCATCCGCAATACGTGCGGCCGACCCGCGTACGAGGATTTTCCCCAGTCGAGCGCGGGATGGGCATTGAAGATTTGAAACCCGCTCATCAGCAGGATCGTGAGCGCCGCGAAGTTTGTCCAATGCATCACTCGCACCGGCCATGCATGGCGCAAATAACGCGAGCGTTGCGGCAAATTCAGCCCTCCGGATCTCGTCACAAGCTGAGACACCCTAAATCATCCCGAGACCTTGCCCCATTGTATCTTATGCGGGACCACTGAGCTGCGTGACCCCCAGCTCGAGGCCGATCTAGATTGATTCGAGGGTCATCGAGCCGCGAATTAAGTCAGTCCCCGAGCAAGCTACCGATGATCCCACCGACTGTGGCCGCTCCCGCCACTTTCCCGAGAGTGCCGCCGCCGTCAGAACCGCCCCCCGGTAGGTAGCGGCCAACCTCCTCGGCGAGATTCATGATGGGCATGCTTTGCAGCCAGATATGGCCGGGGCCCGTGAGCGTCGCTAAAAAGAGTCCTTCACCGCCGAAAAGGACATTGCGAAACCCTCGGATCATCTGAATTGAGAACTGGACCGAGGGTTCTTGGACGCCCACGTGGCCGGCATGCACTAAAAGCCGCTCACCGGCTGCGAGATCACGTTCGACTAACTCGCCCGACAAATCCAACCATACGACGCCGGGCCCTGTAACCCTTTGCAAAATAAACCCCTCGCCACCAAAGAACCCCGCGCCGATCCGTTGCTGCCATGCAATCTCAAGCCCTACGGACTTCTCGGCGCAGAGAAACGTTTCCTTCCGGCAGATAAGTGCTTCGTTGGGCGCCAAGCGTTTGGCAACGATGGTGCCGGGAAAGCGCGGCGCGAACGCGATGTGTGCGGGGCCCAGCGCCGTAAAATCGGTAATGAATAAACTTCCGCCACTCAAAGAACGCTTAATTCCGGCGAATAGGCCGCCGCCGGTGTGGGTATTCATCTGGACGTTATCGGACATCCAGGCCATGCAATTGGTCTGACTGTAGAGTATCTCGCCGTGCTCCAAGTCCACCGCGACGGTCTGCATCGTCGTACCAGATAACGTGTATCGCATGTCCCCTCTCCTTGCACTTTTCCGTGAGGCCAGTATCGCTCACACGAGCAGCTCAAAGCGAGGCTTGAATTTTGGACGCGGAATAGCAGAGGTTTTGTGCCCGCGCATGACGTTCAAGCTCGCCGATGACGATGGCCTTGTGGTATCACTTACTCAGTCGAAGAGTATCGGTGCTGTTTGGGTGAGTTTCACGCCACCGTCGTCTAGGATTGCAGCCGCTTGCGCGGCGGAGCCATTGTCAATAATGTGAACCGGAGAATGACTCGATGAGCACGATCGTTCGCAGAAATGTAATCTACGTGTGGCTGATTGCCATCAGCCTCCTCCTCGGTATCCTCGATTGGAAGCAAGCTGCCGCAGAGCGCAAGGTGACGGAGTTTGTCGAGATCGACGTCCAGCGGATCAATGTTCGCGAGCCGGATGGGACGTTGCGGATGACAATCTCTAATTCAGCAACCGCGCCCGGCCTCGTCATCAAGGGCACTGAACATCCGTTTGCGAACCGCCAGGCCGCAGGGATCCTCTTCTTCAACGACGAGGGGACGGAGAACGGTGGCCTGCTTTTTGGCGGCGCGAAGCGGGGCCGCAATGTCAGTAGCGGTGGTCATCTGAGTTTCGATCAGTATGAGCAAGACCAGGTAGTCTCCCTAGACCAAACCGAAGAACACGGGCGTCGCCGGGCCGGCCTGACGTTCTTCGACCGTCCGGATGCACCGCTTTCGCTCGATCTCATCGATAAACTCAACACGCCCGAAGGCAGCGCCGAATTCGAGACTCTCACCAAAGCCGGCGGTTTCGGTTACCCGCGTGTGTTCATCGGAAAAAACGAGGAGCGCGCATCGGCCGTCATACTGCGGGATGCCAAGGGGCTGGCGCGACTGAGATTGACGGTCACGCCCGGCGGCGCCGCATCCATTGAATTTTTGAATGAATCCGGCAAGGTCACCAGGCGCATCGCAGAGAACTAAATGAGACCCATCCGTGCGCGGCCGATGGCATCGGTGGGTCGACACAAGGTTATCAGTCCGCCAAAGATTGCAGCGCGCGCTCCTGCCGCAACTTGAGTTCGATACCATCGTCCAATAGCGCGAGCATGCGGCGTTTGGTTTGATTGCTTCCAGACTGCAAATCAACTGGAGGCGCCAAATGAAGAAATTACTCGCCGCGTTTACCGTGCTCGCAATGAGCGTGACACCCCTGGTTCAGGGCGCGGTCAAGAATGTCGTTCTCGTCCATGGCGCGTTTGCTGACGGTTCCGGTTGGAAACCCGTGGCCAGCATTCTGGAGCGGGACGGTTACGCGGTTTACGTCGTCCAAATACCGGAGACCGGCTACGAGGCGGACGTGACGGCCACCCGCGTTGTGCTCGAGCGCTCGGGCCCATGCGTGCTGGTTGGTCATAGCTGGGCGGGAATGGTCATCACGGAAGCCGGTGCCCGGGAATCAGTCCGGAGCCTGGTCTACGTCAACGCCTTCCAACCCGATGTCGGCGAAACGGCCGGCGGCCTTCAGACCAAGATCCCGCCGGCAGCCACCAGCGTGGCGCCGGTCGGTGAAGGATTCCTGGCAACAAAGCCCGAAGCGTTTCACAAGGACTTCGCCGCCGACATGCCCCAGTCGGTGACACATTTCATGTCCATCTCCCAGGTACCGATCGCGGCCTCATCATTTGACGCTAAGGCCAAAGTCACGGCCTGGTCACAAAAGAAGAGCTACGCGGTTGTCTCGACCCAAGATCGCGAGATCAACCCCGAGCTCGAGCGATTCATGAGCCGCAGGGCGAAGTCCGAAACAATCGAGCTCACCGGCAGCCATGCGATTTTTCTGTCGCATCCGAAAGAGGTCGCGGCGCTGATCGAAAAGGCGGCCAAAGCGGCCGATTAGGCGCGCACACTGATCCTGAGCTTTCCATCCGGTTGCGAACTCTTCTGCTTTTGATATTTCAGTCATTTGCGTTTTTAGCGATAGTTTATTCGGACCGCGATGTCGCTAATATTTTAACCTGCAGGGCGAATTGATGACGCGGGCGCCACCTACATCTGAGTACAGCGGCCAAGTCAATTCCTGCGGTTTAAAGCTAACAATAGACCGGGCGAGCGATGCGCCCGGTCAGTTGGTGTCGTCACTTCGCCGCCAGTTGGACCGCAACGTGGTCGCGCGACGCCGTCACGACTCGCTGCGAGTGAGATTGCAAATACACGGAAGTCAGTTCGGGTGCATTCGCCGATCGCACCGCGTCACCGAGCGTTTGCTCGAAACAGTCGCGGAAATGGTCGAGCGGCACGAGGTCGACCCGGTTGCCGTGCGTGCATACCACGCGCGCAGCGTGCTCCAAGCGGTGGTAGAACTCGCGCGCGCCGGCAGCCTGAGAGAGATTGAGGCCCGCGGCGCTCGCCGAGTAACTGACTGTTACGTCGGCGGCCGGCGCCGGATTTAAGAGGACGGTCATCGCGCTTGCGGCGACGAAGACGAGAGTCTTGAGCTTGGGTGAGGCGGTGAAGTCCATGTGGGTCTCCAGTTGGGTATTTTAGGGCAGCAGATCTGTCGGCGGCGCCAATATGAGCGCGGCCGACCGCGCCGAACATCGCGCGTACTGATTAGGGTTGGGCGCCGTGCGCCGAAGCGCTGCAGAGTGCGCGCACTCACCAATTCTGGTGATGGCAAGCAAGCGGCTGGGCTTGTAACGTGCAGACGCGACCACTGCTACAGCTTTAAAAAAGGGGATTTCGATGCCCATCCTCAGCCGATCGACGATTGCCTCACTGCCGTTGGCGATGCTCCTCTGCAGCGCACAAGCGAATGCCGCCCAGCCGACTGGCGATTTCTCGCCATTGGTTGAAAAAGTGCGCGCGGCGACCGCGCGATTCCGCGACATCAATGTTGCTCTGTCGGAGGGTTTCGTGCAGGGCACCCCCTGTGTCAGCGGTCCGATGTGGGGTGCCATGGGCGTGCACTTCGTGCTCCCAGCTCGCATCAACGGAGGCATATTGAACGCAGACGAACCGGAAGCGCTAATCTACGAGCCGACGCCGGGTGGCGCCTTGCGATTCGTAGGTGTGGAATTCATCGTGCTGGCGAACGTTTGGGCCACTCAGCACCCGACTTCGGGTCCACCCGCGCTGGACGGGCATTTAATGAATTTGGTCGACGCGCCGAACCGTTACGGTCTACCTGCATTCTACGAGTTGCACGTTTGGGCCTGGGAGCACAACCCTGTCGGCAGTTTCGCTGATTGGAATACGCACGTTTCGTGCGATAGGCAGCCGAGCGGTTGATACGTCCGAGTCGTCAGCGCGTGCTGCAATGCGGTCTCGCGAAACGTCTATAGAATCGGAGCCGCATGGATGAACTGACAGTCACAGCGGCCAATCAGAACCGGCTGATCGTTGGGCGGACTCGAGAGCTCGAATCATTTCGCGCAGCGTTTGACCGGATGTTGACGGGTCATCGTCAGCTGCTGCTGATTTCCGGCGAACCCGGGATAGGCAAGACGCGATGCTGTGAAGCGCTGGCGGATGTTGCAGAAGATCAAGGCGCGCTGGTGTTGTGGGGGCGATGCCGCGAGGAAGCCGGCGCACCCCCGTACTGGCCTTGGGTGCAAATACTCCGGGCGTACGTCGATGCGTCTTCGCTCGACGAGGTACGTCTGACTATGGGCGCGGCGGCGAAGGACATCGCCGCGCTCGTACCCGATCTCTTGGAATCCTCTGACAATACGGAGTCGGCCGGCGTCATCGGGGACTCGAGTTCGGCGCGCTTTCGCATTTTCGACGCCATACGGCAGTTCTTTCACCACGCCGCGCAACAGGTGCCCCTCACCTTGGTGCTGGACAATTTGCATTGGGCTGACGCGCCCTCCCTGTCGCTGCTCGAGTTTCTCTACCAAGAGCTAACTCGCAGCCGACTGCTCTTTGTGGGTACCTATCGTGACGCAGAGGCCTCAAGGAAGACACCCCTGCTGCAGACCCTCGGTGGATTGAGCGGTGACTCCGATGTTCAGCGTGTTCACCTCACCGGTCTTTCTCAAACCTCGATCGCAGAGGTCGCAGAGCGCCTCTGCGACGTCAGATTATCGGAGTCGGCAATCCAGTTAATCTATCAGCAGACAGATGGAAATCCGCTATTTGCCATCGAATTGATCAAAGTCCTTATCGATGAAAGCGCGGGAGGAGAAATTGCCACCCTGCATACCAGGATACCCGCGGGTGTTCACGAAACCATCGGACGTCGATTGATTCGACTTTCAGACCGGTGCAACGAGCTGTTGTGTGTCGCGGCGGTTCACGGCAGGCAATTCACGGCCCGCGATATCTCAGCGACCAATGGCGAGGACGTGCAACGAGTACTGATCGACTTGGAGCCGGCCGTCGACGCAGGCATCCTGCAGTGCGACGCTGATACACCAGGCAGCTATCAATTCACGCATGCACTAATTCGCGAAACGATCTATGAGGACTTGGCCGTGGCTGAGCGCCTACGCTTGCACGGCCGCGCCGGCGATGCACTGACAAGTATTCATTCCGCCCATTTAGACCCCGCCCTGACCCGCATCGCGCATCACTACTATCAAGCGGCTGCGCTCGGCCACAGCGATAAAGCGGTTGCGTTTGCGTTTCGTGCCGCAGAGAGTGCCGCCCGAATCTACGCCTACGAAGACGCGCTTCTACACTACGAGCGGGCCGTGACAATTCTCGAGACGGGTGGATTGACTCACGATGAGCGGCTTGCTCGGGCCTACATTTTGAAAGGTACCGCGCTCAAACACTTGGGGCAGGTTCACGACTCGATCGATATGTTGCTGCACGCGGTGAATCGAACCCGAGTCCTAGGCAGCGCCGAGCTACTGGTCGATGTTCTAATCTTGCTGGCGATGTCTACGCAGCACGTTGCGCAGCAGCATATCGTGCCATTACTTAAGCACGCATTGGAGGTCTTGCCAAAATCAGATTCGGATGCTCGGGCTAAGGCTCTGGCGACTCTTGCTTTCGCCGAGCGAACATCGACTGATAAGTCGCAGATAAATCTAATGGTGAATCAAGCGCTCGATATGGCGAGCCGCACTTGCGATGCCGCATCTCGATGCGCGTGCTACCAACTCACCACGATGGCGCTGCGCGGCGACCCAGAGAACCTACGCCGTCGGCTATCGATCGGAAAGGAGTACATTGACGTGGCCCGGGCGGCGGGCGGCGCCGAGTTACTCGCCGAGGCCTATCACTGGCAAGCCCTGAATTATTTCGAATCGGGGCAGATACAGGAACTAGAAGCGCTTCTGGATCATTACGAAAGTCTGAGCACCGCCCGCTTCGGCCTGCATCAATACCGGTCGAGTGCCTTCCGTGTAACCTTAGCGCTATTGCGCGGCGATTGGAACAATCTGGAAAGCCGAATTGAGGGTTTGATGAAGTTGGGTACGAAAACCCGCCGTGACGACGCTGATGGCGTCTACGGCGCGCAGATGTTCGCGCTCAACCGCGACCGCGGTGGATTGCACGCGGTGGCGCCACAAATCAAGGAGATCGTGGCGAACCCGAGCGCGCGTATGTGGGAGCCGGGTCTCATGCTGATTTGTGCAGAGATCGGCTTGATCACTGAAGCGCGCGAAATTTTTGGACGACTAGCCGCAGAGAACTTCAGCGCCATCTGCCAGGATGATATGTACGTCGCCTGCCTGGCGTTTTGCGCCGAGACCTGCTGCGCGTTGCAGGATCTCGGTCGTGCTGCATCTCTTTATCAACTGCTGCTTCCCTATGCGGGACAAACCGTCAACCACCCGACCGCGGTGTGTTTCGGCGCTGCAGATCTCTATCTGGCGACGTTGGCCTGCGCCTCGAACCGGCCGGATCTTGCCCGCGAACACTTCCACCAAGCGCTGATACTGAATCGTGCCATGCGTGCGTGGCCGGCACTTGCTCGGACGCTGTTCCGGTATGGTGCATTCCTGTTGGCCCAGGACGCGGATGCGGAGCAGCGGCGTCTCGGACTTCAACAGCTGCGCGAGGCCGAGCAACTCGCTCGTCGAATCGGGATGAGTCGGTTGGTTGTCGACATCGAACCTTTATTGCGAGTAAGCGATAGCACGTCTGCGTTTCCGGACGACCTCACGGCTCGCGAGGTCGAGGTGTTGCGTTTGCTCGCCATCGGGCGCACCAACAAAGATGTTTCCTTAGTGTTGTCGATTAGTCTCAATACGGTTGCAACGCATGTCCGTAGCATCCTCAACAAGACCCAATGCGCAAATCGCACTGAGGCCGCGACGTATGCCATTCGACACGGACTACAAGTTAATAAATCAGATCGGACCTCTTCACCACTTTAGGAGAATGGAATGGCGCTGTTCATGATCGAAAGAAATTTCGCCGAAAAATTTAACGCGTCCGCGGGAGACCTCAAGGCAGTTGTCGAAATAAACTCGTTGGCCGGGGTCAAATGGCTGCATTCATTCTTATCCGCGGATAAACGAAAAACCTATTGCCTGTATGAAGCAGAGAGCGGCGATGCCATCCGTGAAGCCGCTCGTCGCGCTGGCCTGCCTGCAGATATTGTTGTCGAACTCGCCGGCGAGCTGCGCCCGAGCGGCTTTCAACCGGCTTGACGGGCAGAAGACCCCGTCGGGCGCTGACCGCGACATTTTGTATAACCAGCCGCCATCGCTTTCCGATGCCAACCCGGCGCTGCGCGGCGCAGTGGGCCGCCGCAATCAGCCGCCGCACAATACTTGCGCGCAGCGGCTTTTCTCGGAGATGTGAGCTGTACTTATGTTGGCAGGCCCATGTGGCGCTTCGCGATACGCTCGACCTCGGGTGGCGTTAGTGCCGAGAGATCCGCGGTCTCCACTGACTTCACACGTTTGGCAATGTCGGGGCGATGCTCTTTAAGATACTGCGTGAGGGCATCAACGGCGCTGCTTTTTCCGACGCCATGTCCGATGAGCACAATTTCGTTCGCTGGGACGAGCGCTTCGGCAATCTCTTTATAAAACCCAAGGTCTTCGGGAACCCGCTGACCCTGGTAATGCGCCTCTTTTTTATGAATCAAGTGATGATGAAAGTGATGAGGATCATACGGTTTGACGGTCACTTTTTCTTGCGGCACGCTGCCGTTTAGATCTTGGAATACGTGCGCAGCGTGGTGATCTATGACGACCACCATCTTAGACTCCTGCGCCTGCTGCGTGCGGGTCGGTTCGGAACCCGCCGCCTTTAGGAATTTTCTCAATCGCGAAACTTCGTCAATTCCGAGATCCGAACCCTGCGGGCGCTTAAACAACTCGCGCTGGGAGCCGACGATGAACGCGAACTCCTCTCCCCCGTGGGCCTGTACCTGACCCAGATGCTCGATGAGTTCTAGCGCCTCGGTCCAACGAAGTGCGCGCGGCAATTTACCGTGCAGCAGATTCTGGTGCAGCACGGCAAGTTTGTGATGTAAATGTTCACTCATTTTTGATTCTCTCGTGAGGTGATGAAGCTGCTTAGTGGCGCGATCCTGCCTGTCAATTGTGCATCGATTGGCGTTTGAGTCACTCTTGAGCCACGAGCGTAGGCAAACGCGCAGGTAAATTCTGCGCCAAACAAAAAGATTTGTGCAGAATAGTAGATCCACAGCAGGAGCACGAGTAGGGAGCCCGCCGCGCCGTATGCCGAGGTGATCGTACTTCCAAGATACGCCCCAATCAATGCCTTGCCCACATTAAGCAGCGTCGCGGTGAAGAAGGCGCCCGCCCAAACGTCTTTCCAAGCCATACGCTCCCGCGGCGTGAATTTGAAAATCATCGCCACCAGAACCGAAGTCATGCCGAAACTGATCACGAAGTTGAGCCAGTAGACCCAGCCGAGCAGCGGAGGTAAGACGCCGCTCAGCCAGTGACTAAAAGCGTTGAGCGCCGCGCTCGCCAATAGCGAAACTAACAGCGAGAACCCAATTCCCACCAGCAGTCCTATCGATAGGAAGCGCACGCGCACGAAGCGCCACCAAACTTCGGAATTTGCCACGGCTGGGCTCTTCCATATCTTTTCGAGAGCCTGTTGAAGCTCTTGAAACACGCTGGTCGCGCCGACGATCGCCGCGATTACGCCAATAACCGCGGCGATCCCCCGTTGAGAACTATAATGAGCGCTGAGCACAAGGTCTCGTACCGCGGCTGCTCCCGAGGTACCGACCAGACTCGGAATTTGCGAGAGTACTTGCCGCTGAGCGGTATCGGGTCCTACCACCGACCCTACAACGGCGAGAGCGATGATGAGTATTGGGGCAATGGCGAACAAACAGTAGTACGCGAGTGCAGCGCCCATGCTCGCCGCATCATCCGCTACCCAACCCGCGGCGGCGGTGCGAAGAATTGACCACAGATCGCGAACGTTCAACAGGCGCTCGAGACTCTTGAATTTGGTGGCGACCGTTAAGTACCGTCGTTTGACGACGCGTGCTTGATTCTCCAAGGACTCACTCCTGTCGAGATGTGGCGATAAGACATGACATCCGCAGAACCCCGGTCCATCACGCGACTGGGTAGACTCGACATGACCGAGTCCTGCGAGTATTCGGATTCTCCCGCCCGATGCCCAACATCGGGCGGGAGAATCAAAGGCTCGGGATGAATCTACGTCCGAGGCGTGATCTCCAAGTTGTTTTCTCCGCCGATCACAACTTCCACGCGTCGATTCAGTTGGCGTCCGCCGGACTCGGTGTTGGTCGCCACGGGGAAGGCCTTCGCATAGCCCTGCGTCGACACTCGTGCTGATTCGATATTTCTAACAAGCAATGCGGTTTTAACGGCGTCCGCCCGGCGCTGTGACAAGTCAAGGTTGTAAGAGTCGGTGCCAACGCTGTCGGTAAAACCATCAATCTGTACGCGACGGTCGGGGTGTTCTGTTAGGAACTGCGCCAGTTGATCGAGTTTGCGGCCGGCACCGGGATTGAGGTCCGACTTGCCGGTGTCGAATAACACATCGCCCAGGGTCAATACGAGCCCGCGCGGCGTGGGCTTGGCATTCAACCGATCAACTTCGGCCTGCAAACGAGCGGACTCCGCATTCGCAATGTCTCGTTGGCCAAACGCCGCGTTGGCGGCGACATTTGCGCTATTGACTTCACTGGTTCGGGCCGCGAGACGAATTTGATCGCGTTCCGCCTGGCCTGCCGCGACCCGTGCGTCGTCAGCTTTTGCGGACGCGTGAGCCTGCGCCAGCAGTGCGCTTTGGGTTGCAAGGTAGGCGGGTTGATCAATCTGATCCGTTTTGCGCGCGACCGCAGCCGCTTCGGCTAGCGCCAAGTTGTTCTTGGCGGATTGCAAATCCAGTGCGGCATATCGGTTTACGTTCGAATCCGCTTCCGCGGCGCCTACTGTGCTACGTGCCCTGACGAGCGCGGCATCTGGCTGTGGGGTCGAGGCGCACGCGCCCAAGGCGAGGGCAACACTCATTCCAATCGTTAGTTTTGAGTTCATGGGATTCTCTTATTGGGTCAACTGAGTGGGGCGGCTCGATTCTTGTCGCAGCGTGACCATGCTGGCGTCGAATTCGAGTGCTGCCTTATGCGATTTCTCCTGAATCGCCCTGGCCTCGGCGAGTTGCGCGTCCGCATTCGCTTGATCCGCCAACTGGGTTGCGACCGATGCGTGGCGCTCTCGCAGAGCTTTGTCAGCCCGTACCAATTTTTCGCGCGCAGCGGCCAGTTCCACCGGGGCGAATTCCGGCGCTCCCGCTTGTTCCGCTCGCTCGACGGCGGCTTTCGCCACCGCAATTTCGTCATTTTGTTGGGGCGTGCCGGCTGCCGCGGTGAGTGCGACTAGAAGCGCTGCAGCAGCGGCGACACTCCGAACCGAATTGGAAATACGTACGAGCATGTGGACATTCCCTTGAGTAAAGCTGTTCTATTTATGAAGGCCGCGTTGCGCAGAGCCCGGCGGGACACACCCCAAATATGCGGGTCGATTCGGCCAATGCAAGTCGCGAGCGGGTGTAGGCGGTGTCCCACACGTAGGCGACTGAGCGAAGATTCAACCAAGTCCTTTTATTGCGCGAACAAGATCGATTTGCGGAGTTTCGCTGAATAACCATCAGAAAGCCCGAGCGGTGGGGCACTCTCGGGATTGCGAAAGCGCAAACTCCCGTGGTAAATCCGCTGATTAGCGCGAGCGTTCACTTCGATTGGGGATTTCGCGCTGCGCTCACCGTGCTGCGAAGTCCGGCGGTTCGGCCCGTTCGTGAATAGGACAGCCGTTAAGTGAGCCACGATAGGCCGATAACAGTGGGTACACCTGGCGCCGCACCCGCCCGATCACACCAATCGGCTGGTGCGCAACGATACCGTGCCATGGCGAGAACGACATCTCGTCGTCCACCAGACGCGACCGAGACGCCGACCACCCGTCCTGCGGTTTCACGACGAGCCTCGCGACCGGCAGGTAAGGATTGGAGTCCTCCGGCCATTCGATAGAGGCATCGTCAACCGGGTTGGCTGCGGCGTCGCGGCGCAACTGTGCCCTCAAGGTCCATGCGCCGCCTTCCTTTGCCAGGACCGACGCGATCTCGTCGCGCACCGCGTTGTCGCGGCCTGCCAAATCGAATTCACGGCCCGTCAGGGCTTTAAAGTTCTCAGAGTCGGGCACGAGGTCGAGCTTGGCAATGAAGTTGCCGAAGCGGTGAGCAGCCTGAGTGCCGAAACGTTCGCCCAGCGGGTTCGACTCTGGAAATCCGCCGACAGCAGGCAGTGGCCCGGTCGCGATCCCCGCCTTGACGAAGGCCCGAGTGAGCGGACGGAGCACCGAGGACAATGCGGATTTTGCCCAGGCGGCCTTGTCCGTCGTTGCCGCAAGGAATTTGAGGTCCTTGAGAAATGCCTTCATGTCTCCGGTCGCAAACACCGTTCCGCTCACCATTAAAAAGTCCTGGGTGCGGATCTGTTCCGAGCCCGGAAGCCTTTCGCCTGCGACGTCGTAAAGCTTGATGGAGAAACCCCTCGGCAGTGACACCCTGTCGCTCAACAGATCGCCCGCAATGGACGAGATTCGGGCAACAGCGTCGTAGTCGCGAGGCGTTGAGAAAACACCCTGCGCCAACTCAGCGGGTAGCTCCGATAGGACGGTCAGCTTGCAGTTGAAAATAGCATGGCTCTTGGCGTGCACCGCGCGTTCGGCATGGCCGGAGTCGTCGTAGACTTTCTTGACGATCGTCTCGTTGACCTCAGCAAGCTCTCGGATGACCTGCTCCTCGTCGGGCGGGACGGTCTCAGAGTAGTTCGCGAATGGAATCGGCGCGGCAAGAGCCGGCGCATCAAAGTTCTGTTTCGGAGTCATGGCGAATAGTCCTCTGTATCAGACTGAACCATAGTGCGAGCTGAAAATGGGACTTCCGACATCAGATGCACGAGAAGGCCTATTGAGCGCCTCGACTCGCTTTTTGAAAGGGACCGGCTAGGCGACTGGTCTTTTTCAGCGACTGGAGCGGATCCTCGGTGGCAATTTCCAATACGAAATCAAGGAATGACTGAATCTTGGCCGGCGGCAGATGACGCGAAGCATAGTACGCGTAGAGCGGGTAACGCTCCTCACACCAGTCGGCGAGGATCTGTACAAGCTTGCCAGTCTGCAACCAGGCATCGACCCCGAGTTCCAGGCACTGAAAAATGCCGTAGCCCGACAAACACGCCGCGATTGCGGTTGATGGATCGTCGGTCAGCATCCGGCCGCGCGCCGGAATTTCAATTACCCTTCCCTGGCGGTGAAATTCCCAAGGAAACGGCCGGCCAGTCTGCGGGTCTCGAAACAACACCAATTCGTGGTGCGCCAAGTCTTGCGGCGTCAGCGGCTCGCCATGCTGCTTCAGATATCCTGGGGACGCGCAAGACAGTACCCGAGTTTCGAGAAGCCTGCGCGCAATGAGCGAGGATGGCTCCGTCGGACCAAATCGAACGGCCACGTCAA
>Ga0302320_10006106_pt1 | contig 26845 bp, 25 predicted proteins | sample Bog_T0_3_FD_202130 | JGI IMG/M metagenome (GOLD analysis project Ga0302320, IMG submission 202130) | Peat permafrost microbial communities from Stordalen Mire near Abisko, Sweden - Bog_T0_3 | ecosystem: Environmental > Terrestrial > Soil > Wetlands > Peat | place: Sweden: Abisko, Stordalen Mire...
ATTTGGTGGCCATTGCTTTGTTGTTAAATATTTCTAAAACTCAGGATCATTAATGAATGTATTGATTGCAACGGGAGGAACCGGCGGGCATATTTTTCCGGCTATTGAAACAGCAAAAGCACTGAAGGTCAGAGGGCACAATGTTTCTTTTGCCGGGGTTTTAGGGCCGGCAGAGGGCAAGATCCGGGACCTGGGTTTCCCGTTGTATGCCCTGGCAGCCCACGGTCTGGTTGACCGTTCTTTTAAGGGCTGGCTTAATTTTCTGCTAACCATGTCTGGCGCTATCTTCCGTTCATTTGATGTGGTGGGCAAGACGGCACCAGACAAAATTATCGGGTTTGGCGGATACGGAGCTTTTCCGGTGGTCATGGCGGGGATTTTAATGCGATGTCCGACCATGATCCATGAGCAGAATGTCATCCCCGGTAAAGCGAATGTGGTGTTGGCGAAGGTGGTTAAGAAAGTCGCGATCAGCTTTGAAGCCAGCCGTAAATATTTTAGTCGTGCTAAAACAGTATGGACCGGATGCCCCTGTCACAACAGTGTTAGCCTAAGTCAGGCACAGGCACAGGCGGTTTTTGGTCTTGCCGGGGGTAAAAAGACCCTGGTGCTTTTAGGCGGCAGTCAGGGTAGTCAGAAGCTCAATGAAGTGTTTTTTCAATTAATGGAAGACCTTGCTGCATCCGGTTTTCAGGCGATCCATATGACAGGCAAAAAAGATTATTCGGCTTATGCGGCGCGTTGTGCTCAAGCGAATTTGCCGGTCAAGGTTTATGAGTTTATCAATGATGTTAGTCAGGCATATACCGCGGCAGACCTGGTCATAGCCCGGGCTGGAGCCGCGACGGTCAGCGAGTTGGGGATCCTGGGACTTGCCGCTGTTCTGGTGCCCTATCCTTTTGCCGGCAACCATCAAAAATACAACGCGGATGTACTATCAGCCAGCGGGGCAGCGCTGGTGATAGAACAGAAGAATTTGACTAAGGATTCACTCAAACAAGCCGTCCATAGCCTGTTGGCGCAGGGGGCCTCCAGAGCAGCTTTACAGGTAAAAACAAAAGGGTTGTTTCAAAAAGACGCGGCGTTTCAATTGGCCTTAGTTGTCGAAGGATTATAAAAAGGTCAATTTATTCCTTTATCTAAAGAGGTCTCTATGAGATTATATATAGATAACAACATTTGGAAGGATAGGTCATGGGCAAACATTATCATTTGATCGGTATTGGCGGTATTGGTATGGGGACGCTGGCTTCTTTGCTGGTGGCCAAAGGGCATACGGTCAGCGGTTCGGATATCAAAGACAATGAATTGACGTTGGGGCTTCGTAACAAAGGGGCCAATATCGTTATTGGTCATCATACCAGTAATGTCAAGGGTGCGGATTATGTGATTTATTCATCCGCTATCCGGGTGAATAATTCTGAGCTGATCGAAGCGGTCAGCCGCAATATTCCGGTGTTGCGTCGGGCAGAAGTCCTGGCCCAATTGGTTAACGAGCAAGTAGGGATCACCATCGCCGGCGCCCATGGCAAGACCACAACCACGTCCATGGTCTCCAGCCTTTTGATCAATGCCGGGCTTTGTCCCACCACCGCTGTAGGCGGGATCATTAACAATGGGGACACCTATAATGCCAATCTGGGAGAGGGAAAATATTTTGTGGCTGAAGTCGATGAGAGCGACGGGACATTTCTGTATTTTAAGGCGCATTATTCGATCATTACCAACATGGATTTCGAACATGTGGATTTTTATAAGAATTGGGAAGGGATCACGGATGCGTATGCCAAATTTATTCGTTGTACGGCCAAAGATGGGAAGGTGATCGTCTGTGGGGAAGACAGTAAACTGTTTGAGCTTGTCCGCCAGCAAAATGTGCCTTTGCTCAGTTATGGTCTAAGCCCCGAGCGGGATGTCTGGGCGACAGATATCGAGGCCGAGGGCTTCCACTCTTCCTTTGTCTGTCATACGCGTCAGGGCAAGCTGGGATCCTTCGAGCTTAATGTTCCTGGGCGGCACAATATTTTGAACGCCCTGGCCTGTATTACGCTGGGGTTGGAGTTGGGGATCTCCAGGGACGTGATCGAGGGGACGCTCAAAGGTTTTACCGGAGTCAAACGGCGTTTTCAATTAAAAGGCTGTGTGGATGATGTGATGGTGGTTGATGATTACGGCCATCATCCCTCTGAGATCCAGGCGACCCTTAAAGCGGCCCGCTTATTTCCCCAAAAACGTCTGGTCACCGTGTTCCAACCGCACCGTTATTCCAGGACCAAATTCCTGCTCAATGAGCTCGCTGAAAGCTTGAAGAATTGTGATCAACTAATATTGACAGATATTTATTCGGCAGGAGAGAAGATCTCTGAAGGGGTGGGGGTTAGAGCCTTACTTGAAAAGGTAGAGGCTGTCTTGGGCCCCAGGGTCATTTTTTTAAAGAAAGAAGACATCTTAAAACATTTACAGACCATGGTGTGTCCCGGCGATATGGTGTTATTCCTGGGGGCCGGAGATATTTATCATCTTTCCGATGAATTGGTCAACCATTTAAAGACCGCCAAGCACCTGGAGAAAGTGTCATGAGCCAACGTCAGTTCGGAACGATAGGTGTGTTGATGGGCGGGTATTCCTCGGAAAGAGAGGTGTCCTTGCGTTCCGGCCAGGCCGTGGCAGATGCTTTATCGCAGGAAGGTCACCGGGTGAAGGTCCTCGATATTACCACCCAGGATACCGCTAAAATTATCCTGCAGATCCAGGAAACTCCTTTAGACGTTGCTTTTATAGCGTTGCATGGCCGTCTGGGCGAAGATGGCGTTATCCAGGGCCTGTTGGAGAATTTGAATATTCCTTATACCGGTCCGGGTGTCAAAGCCAGCCAAATGGCGTTTAATAAGATCCTGACCCAGAAAGCACTGAAAGTTGCCGGCCTGCCGGTTGCGACACACTATCTTATTACCGACGGAAAGAGCATGGATTTTAAGACCGTATGGGGCCATATCAAATCAACGCCGGTGGTCGTTAAGCCGGCGTGTGAAGGTTCAAGTATCGGTGTCCATGTGGTGCGCCATCCTTCAGAGTGGGAAGGGGCGCTGAAAAGCGCGTTAGGCTACGGACCTCAGGTGATCGTTGAGCAGTTTATTCGCGGCCGTGAATTTACTTGCGGAATTTTTGATAAGGAGCCTTTGCCTTTGGTGGAGATCCGTCCGCAGACCAATTTCTTTTCGTTTTCCGCCAAATATCAAAAAGGGGCGACACAATATATATGCCCGGCGGAAATTTCCGAGAGTTTGACTAAAAAGATCAAGGAAGTGTCTCTGCGTGCGTATGAGCTTTTGGGATGTGAAGGATTCTCCCGGGTGGATCTGCGTGTTGATGAACAGGAACAGCCTTTCATTCTGGAGATCAATACCATACCCGGCTTTACCGAGACCAGCCTTTTTCCCAAAGCGGCCCGTGCCGCGGGATATAGCTTTGTTCAAGTGTGCATAAAACTTTTAGAGCTGGCTTATGACAAAAAAAACCGGCGTTAGTATATCCAGGATCGCGGTCATCCGCCTGATCGTCTTTTTGTTCATTGGTTTTGTCTTGTTCACGTGTTATGTCAACACCATTGAGTTCCTGACGAACTCCCCGCTGTTCGAGGTCAAGGACGTGAGGATCGACAGGTCCATTCAGTTTATCGATCTGCGCGCCTTAAAACAGCTTAAGGGGACCAATATTTTTAAAGTTGATATCCAAAAGATCGATCATCAAATCACTCAACGCTACCCCTATATTTCCCAATTAAGAGTGGTGCGTCAGCTGCCGGACCGTATCATGATCCTGGCTAAGAAAAGGGAACCTTTATTGCAGATCTCTTCCAAAGGAAAATTTTTGTTAGTGGACAAGGAAGGGGTTGCCCTGTATTATTCCGCACAGCCTGTGGCGTTAGTCCAGATACGTGGTATTCCCATGGAAAAGAATTGGGTTATTCTGGGAACGCATATGCATAATAAACAGCTAGACGAGACTTTAGAAATTCTCAACTTATTTGGGGTTTCATCGTATTTAAAACGGTGGAGAATTACGGTGATGGACGTAGGTAATCTTTCCAAGATCGATATGACGATCGGTGAGAATATGCATCTGATCCTTGACCAGGAGGATACCAGGAATAAGATAGAGTTATTGCAGATGCTGATCGTTGGGAATAAGATCGATCTGAATAAGGTCAAATATATTGACCTGCGCTTTAAAGAGCCGGTGATCGCCAACAACCTTATAGATGCTTCCAAGGGATAATGTATGTTAAAAAAAATGAGAAAATTACAATATTATTGCGGGCTGGATCTTGGTACGCATACCATGAAAGCCAGTATTGTCCGTGCCAAAGACGAGGAGAATTTGGACCTGCTGGGTATTTTTGAGACCCGGTCTTCCGGTTTTAAAGAGGCCTCGATCAGCGATATCACTGAGTTGGCTGATTGCATTAACCGTACCATCCATGGGGTGATGCAAAAGACCGGCGTTAAAGTGCATGCGGTGCAATTGGGGATCAGCGGGAACATTTTGACTTCCCGGCGGACATCTGCCGTCGTTCCTCTCATCGACAGCGGGACCAAGGTGATCTCCAAATTCGATCTGCGCAAGGTTGATCATCAGGCCAAACTTTTAGGGGTAAGTTTAGAAGATGAGATCATCCATGATTTTCCCCAATGGTATAAAGTCGATGATATCAACTCTTCGATCAATCCGACCGGACTGACCGGTCGTAAAATAGAATCCAGTCTTTTATTGCTGACGGCCAATACCCTGCGTTTGCGTAATTTGACCAAAGCGGTGCATCAGGCCGGGTTTGAAGTCAGCTCGGTGGCTTTTGGCGGGTATGCGGCCAGTGATGTGGCGATCGACAACCAGGATAAAGAGCAGGGTTGTGCATTGATGGATATCGGTGCCAACATTACCAGCGTAGTGTTCTTTAAGAACGGGGTGGTTGGCGATGTGCAGTTCATCCCCTGGGGAGGCAATTATGTCACCCGCAGCATTGCCGAACGTTTGAGTCTGACCGTTGACCTGGCCGAGGAGATCAAGAAAACGCATGCCGTTGCCCTGCAAGCAGATCCCCAGCAGGTGCCCGGAGAGATCCTGGTCAAAAGGGAAAAAGGCTATATCCCTATCCGCCGGGAATCGGTGTATGAAGTGGTTAACTGGGAGATCGAGAATTTCCTGCCTCACCTGGAAGCTGTTGTGAAGGGTTCCTATCTGTATCATCAATTAAATAAAGGTATTGTCATGGTGGGCGGCGGCTCGTTACTGCCGGGTTTGATCGAGCGCATCGAAGAGCGGGTCAATACGCCTGTGCGCATGGGGATGACCGCGCAGGGATTGAATAACGCTGCCCTTTACGCGGCCAGCATAGGTTTGGGACGGATGCATTATTTGAAAAAGAAACAAGAGGGGCTAAGCATCAAGACCCCTCAGAACTTAAAAGATAAAATAGTCAGCAGTGTGAAAGAATTGTGCCAGGAGTACTTTTAATCGTCCTGCGGTTTATGGTCCGAACGGCGCTTGCTTAGATTGAATTCAATGTTTTTGAGAACGCCTCTAAGTCTGGAGTTGCTGTTAATAATATTAAGAACACCCAAGGCAATTAATAACAGCAGCATAACGATCAGGGAAGTGCTGGTGGCCTGGATCAATAACAGGCGCTCCATGGTGTTGTTCTTATGAACATCAAAGCCGATATTCAGGATCTTCAAGGTGTTGATAAAGGCCAGCAGGAAGATAATGGCTAGGATAATCTCGAATAAAATGATATAAAAATGGCGGGACATCCATTGTGCGGCTCGATTGTCTAATTGTTTGACTTTATTAAGAAAATTATTATTAGCCATATAATTGCGTCTCCTTAACTTCTATTGTATGGCCCATTTGTTTGAAAGCAATATATTTCTTATGAACCTGCGCCGAGCGTTAATTTTAAGTGTAATCGTTTGTTTGATGATATCGGGATGTGTCGCCAGATCCGGGGTCAGCGGCAATTTGGGTATCAGTCATGACCGGCGCGTTGTGATTGTGGGAGATAATGTTTCAGAGGAAATTGCTCTGTATTATCAGCGCCGGTATGATGCCATGGTATGGTTTACGCAACCTAAGGACAGGATGGCTGATGCGAAAGAGTTTGTGCTTAAAGGTTTTGGCCCTTCTTATGAGATGCAAAGCCTGATCAATGAGCTTAAAAGTATCAATTATACGTTTCGCCGCTGGGAGATCATCGTTCCTAAGACCGGGGAGTCGTATTTCTTAGCCACCCTTAAATATATGGACACATCCTGCCTGGCTCATGCCCGCGGCAATATCGTGCTTACCGATTCCAAGGGCAATAAAGACATGGAAGCTCAAGTGGCCCGAGTGACCAACGGCAGCTTTTTTGTCACCTACGAATTCCAAAAGTATTAAATTATCAGTAAACCTGCCTGATCTTAAGATGGCGTGGCAGAAGTCTTTTGATGTGCGGCTTTCCATGCCTTTGCGCGTGCTTGAGCCAATCCGCGTATTTGATTAAGGTAGGCTTGAACATCCGGATTCGCTTTCAAAAAAGCCTGCTTATCATCGTTCAACTGTTTAAAAAAAGCAAGACTCTTGGCATGCTCCTGCTGTTGAAAAGCGACCCATGAAGCCGGGGGCTGTGGGGCTGTCTGCGTTGTATCTGTGGTCTGTGCCCAAGAAACTCCTGATAGAAGTATCAAAGCCGCCATCGATCCGCAAATTAATAGTTTCATATTATGTTCTCCTTGTGTAAGGGGAGGTTGTTAATCTCTCTTAAGACCTAAAAATAGCATACTCTATTTTTAAATAAAGTTGAGAATAAAATAAAAAAATAAACACACAGAACAATATTAAATCCGGATTATTATTTTTATGGTAATATATCTTTTTCTTGGGAAATATGACAGAGGAGAAGGCATGAAGAAACTATTGGTCGTATTGTTATGTTCAGGAATAATTGGCTGTGCGACGCCCACTAACAAGTATGCAGACCTTTACAATGAGGCCGTAGCCGCCGGGCATAGTGTAGTGATCATTAAGGAAGGTGATCCCGAGACGATCAAGAACGGGATCGATTGGCAGTTAGGTTCTATGGGGTATAATAAAATTATATACGCCAGTCCTAGTGACGGATTTATGGTTTTTGTGAAAGAGGCTAATTTTGGAAGTGCGCTGCTGAAGGATGATAAAGATCTGGATCAGATGATCTTAAAATATACCAATGCCGGTGTAGGGAAAACCCGTATCGACCTGGTCAATGGGAGTGCGCAGGGGCCTAAGAAGGACGAAATAGACCGGGATATCCAAAAATCAGCTGAATTGATCAGAAATAATTGAAGTCGGGAACTGTTTTTATGCGCCTGTAGCTCAACTGGACAGAGCATCAGTCTTCGGAACTGAGGGTTGCAGGTTCGAGTCCTGTCAGGCGCGTTTTTAAAACTGCCGGATTGTATTTGATGCCTAGAGTCTATTTTCTTTTTGATCCTTCCTCCAAATGGTATTTTCCACTGCGATATTTGGTCCTTATCATTCTGGGGCTTGTGGTCTATGCCCAGACCTTCGGGTATAATTTCGTATTTGACGATCTTTATTTTATTGTTAACAATCCCTACATTAAAAGATTTGACCGTCTCTATCATCTTTGGGGATCAGTTCCCAGAAGCCGCACCATAGGATTTTATTCTTTTGCATTCAACTATTTTCTTGATCGGCTGCATCCGCCAGGGTATCACATTTTTAATTTTGTCGTTCATCTATTAGCGACGGGATTGGTATGGGCCCTGGCACGGGCCCTTTTTAAAATAACCGGATGGGTCGATCGTGAACTTTCTTTTGTTATTGCACTGCTGTTCCTTGTTCATCCCTGTCAGACACAGGCGGTGACCTATATTTCCCAGCGGTTTGAGTCAATGGCAACGGTATTTTATTTAGGCGCGATCTACTGCTATCTTTGTGCCCGTCTGTCATTTTTCAGGCCGCATAAGATCTTTTTATTTATTTGTTCTGTTGGTCTGGCTGTCCTTGGGATATTGACCAAGGAGGTGGCAGTGACAATTCCGGCCATGCTCCTGGCACTGGAATGGATATTTTTAAAAAAAGGGTCTTTTGAAATCAGGAAAACATTATCATGGCAGGTTTACCTGCTGCTGTTTATTTTAGGTGTCATATTTCTTTGTTTGTTCATGAAACTGGTAGGCACGGATTTTAATAGCATTTATTTGCGTTTTTCTGCGCCCTCACTATCCCACGATGGTGACATCATCACAGGTGGGAAATATGTTTTGACCCAAATGCGGGTTTTTTTGACTTTTATGCGATTGTTAGTGCTTCCGGTCCATCAAAATTTAGACTACGATTATCCTTTGTCGACGGGAATTCTTCATCCGCCGTTAACATTGCTGGGGCTTTGTGGGATAAGTGCGATGATCTTTCTGATCATTAAATTGCGTCAAGGATGGCCGCTGATCGCTTTTGGTTTAGCCTGGGTCTTGATCACTTTTTCTATCAATACGGCTCCCCGCGTTCAAGTGATCTTCGAGCATAAATTATATTTGATCTCGTTCGGGTTCTTGTTGGCTGCCGTTTGCGCCTTATCAACGGTCATTAAAGACCGCAAGGTCTTAGTCGCAGTTTTGATTGTGCTTATTGCCGTATTGTCCGCTGCCAGCTATAAGCGCAATCAGGTTTGGGAGAACCAGGTAACTATTTGGAGCGATGTGGTCCAAAGATCACCGCATAAAGCCAGAGCGTATAACGGGCTTGGCGTCGCCTTTGATGAAGAAGGCTATCTCGTCGATGCGCTGACCAATTTTAATAAAGCCATTGAAATAAACCCTTATTATGAACACGCGTATAATGGTCGCGGCAATGTTTATAGTAAGCAGGGCCTGATCGCTCAAGCGCTGTGGGACTATCATCAAGCTGTTGCCATCGACCCTAATTATGCGGATGTGTATTATAATCTTGGCATTTTATATGATAAGCAGGGTAATTTCGCTCAAGCGTTGTTGGAATATAACAAAGCGATCAATAAAAGATCCGATTATGCAGAAGCTTATTATAACCGTGCCAATACGTACAGGAACATTAATAATTTTGCTCAAGCGTTGTCCGATTACAATAAGGCCCTTGAATACGACCCGGATCATGAAAAGGCATATATTAACCGGGGAAATACCTATAGTCGACAAGGCAACTTTGTTCAGGCCATATCCGACTACAATAAAGCTTTTGCCTTGGATCCTGGCGATGTGCAGGTCTATATTGACCGGGGGACCTGTTATGCTCAACAAAAAAATTATACTCAAGCGCTCGCCGATTATAACCGGGCCATAATCGCCAAACCGTACAATGCTGCCGGGTACTACGACCGGGCAGTGACCTATTATCAGTTAAAAGAATATGATAGGGCCCGGGAAGACGTTGATCGTGCGGGGGCACTGGGTGCCCGGATCGATCCCCGTTTTCTTGAGGATTTAAGAAAACGGGTTTAAGCATTTTTGTCTTTACTTTGAAATAATTTTTGATTATAGTTTTGCGATGACAACAGAAACGTCCCTTCATTTCACTCCACTTGCGGATGAACATATAGCCTTAGGCGCCAAAATGGTCGGTTTCGGCGGATGGTCGATGCCCTTGCAATATGACAGCATCCTCGCTGAGTGGGAGGTCAATCGTAAGGGGGCTTCCATTTTTGATTGTTCCCATATGGGGGAATTTATCATTAAAGGGGATGCCGTCGACTGCGGGTTGGACCGTATTCTTATCCAGACGATCAGCGATATGCCGCCCAATACCTGCCGTTACGGGGCCATGCTGAATGATTCTGCCGGAGTGATCGATGATCTGATCGTTTATCGAAAAGCCGAACAGGAATGGATGATCGTGGTCAATGCGGCTAATATAGAGAAAGACGCGCGTCATTTTCGTGCTTCTTTGAAGCCGGGCACTCATTTTGAAGATGTTTCTTTGATGACAGCCAAGTTAGACCTGCAAGGCCCCCGCTCTCGTGAGGTATTAAAGGAAATGGCTGGGGGAATAGAAAAATTAACGTATTATTCTTTTGATCAATTCCAAATATCGGGCATTCCTTGTTTGATCAGCCGTACTGGGTACACCGGCGAGTTAGGCTTCGAGATCTATTGCCCCTGGGAAAAGTGTAAAGAAATCTGGAAAATGATTTTGAACAATGCTACAGTAAAACCAACCGGATTAGGGGTGCGTGATGTCTTGCGTGTGGAGATGTGTTACAGTCTTTACGGCCACGAATTAGAAGAAAATATTTCTCCGCTTCAGGCAGGTTTGGATAAATTTATTGACGGCAAAAAAGATTTTATCGGACGCAAGGCTTTGTTATCTCGGGGAGAGGAAACGCGCGGAGTCGGGTATTTTATCAGCTCTTCGCGTAAAAGCCCCCGGGCCGGACATAAAATCTTTGATGCTCAGGGCAATGATGCGGGTATCGTGACCAGCGGAACATTCTCGCCGGCGCTGCAGCTAGGTATCGGTATCGGTTTGGTAAGCCCCGCATGCAAGGCGGCAGGAACAAAGATCTTCTTTGGTGATGAAAAGAATCAAGTTGCGGCTGCAGTGACCAAGAGGCCTTTTTATAAGAACGGATCTTTAAAAGCGTGATCATTAATCTTTAACCGGGGGCAGAGTATGGAAATCGAAGAAAATTATCTTTACACCAAAGAACATGAATGGGTTTCCATTGAGGATAACATCGCGACCATGGGTATATCTGATTATGCCCAGGAAGCGTTGGGAGATGTGACCTATGTCGAGCTGCCTGCACAAGAAGATGAGGTCGAGCAGTTCGAACAGTTCGTTTCCGTCGAGTCGGTCAAAGCGGCCAGCGATATCTTTGCCCCTATGGGAGGCAAGGTGATCGAGATCAATCACAAGCTGGAGGATAATCCGGCTTTGATCAACAAGGATTGTTATGTCAAAGGATGGATCGCCAAGATAGAAGTTCGCGACATGGATGAAAGCACTAATCTTATGAGTGCCGAAGAATACCGTAATTATTTAGAGTCCCTGGGCGCTTAATCAGGAACATGCCTTGAACCCATATATCAGCAATACCCCAACTGAAGTCGGACAAATGCTCAAAGATATCGGTGTTGATAATATCGACGCCCTTTTTGCTGACATTAAGCCCCAGCATGCCCCCCGGTCGTTCAAACTGCCCGGCGGGCAGTCGGAATATGAGGTTGTCAGCCGCCTCACCGCGCTGGCTCTCAAGAACAACGTGCATGTCGTGCCTTTTATCGGCGGGGGCTATTACGATCATTACATTCCGACGGCCGTCGGAGCTTTGGCTTCCCGGGGGGAATTCTATACGGCGTATACGCCTTATCAGCCCGAATGTTCCCAGGGGACGCTGCAGGCTCTTTTTGAATATCAAAGTGCGATGTGTGCGCTGACCGGCATGGAAATTTCCAATGCTTCTTTGTACGATGGCGGCACGGCTCTTTATGAAGCGATGATGATGGCGATCCGGATCACCGGGCGCAAGAAAGTCATTATGGACGGAGGGGTCAGTCCCATTTACCGCAAGATCCTAAGGACCTATACCCATCATTTGTCATATCAATTTGAAGAAACGCCGGTGGTGCACGGACAAAGCAGCCGCCAGGAGATCGACCGGCTTTTAGACAAAGATACGGCGGTCATTATTTTGCAGAATCCTAATTTCTTCGGAGCTATCGATGACTTTACCGATATCATCCAAAAGGCGCATAGCGTCGGCGCACTGGTGGTCATGAGCGTATATCCCGTTTCTTTGGGATTGTTAAGAACTCCGGCCCAAATGGGCGCTGACATCGTCACCGGTGAAGGTCAGTCCCTGGGGTTGCCTCTTAATTTCGGCGGTCCTTATTTGGGGTTCATGTGTACGCAAAAGAAATATGTGCGCAAGATGCCCGGGCGCATCGTCGGAGAAACGGTTGACACTAAGGGCCGTCGTTGCTTTGTCAATACGCTGCAGGCGCGCGAACAGCATATCCGTAGGGATAAGGCCACGTCCAATATTTGTACCAATGTATCGTTGTGCGCCCTGCAGGCAGTGATCTTTATGGCGCTGATCGGGAAAAATGGTTTGAAGGAAATGGCGCAGTTGAATTTAGACAAGGCTGAGTATGCCAAGGAACTACTGTCAAAGATCAAAGGTGTCGAGGTCAAGCGTTCCGCGCCGACATTCAATGAGTTCACCATCCATCTGCCCCAGGATGCCTCTCGGGTGGTAGGAATGATGATGAGAAGAGGCTTCGCCGCAGGATTTCCCCTGGGGCGCTATTATCCGGGGATGGAGAGATATTTATTAGTTGCTGTGACGGAAAAGAGAACCAAAGAAGAGATAGAGCGCTACGCTAAAGCATTGCAGGAAGTATTGACCTAGCTGTGCGCGACGGGCTAAATTGAGAAGACTGATTGATGGAGCGTTATGGAATTAATTTTCGAAAAATCTGTAGAGGGGCGTAAGGGGTTTAGTTTTGGGCCCAGTGATGTTCCTTCTCATGGGAGAATTCCTGCTCAATATGCGCGCGCTGAAGATGCGCCGTGGGCTCAAGTCTCCGAGCTTGATGTGGTGCGCCATTACACGCTTTTATCACAGAAAAATTTTTCCGTTGATACCCATTTTTATCCGCTTGGTTCATGCACCATGAAATATAACCCCAAGTTTACCGAAGCTCTGGCACGTTTGTCGGGCTTTACGGACCTGCACCCGTTATTAGCCCAGCTTTCGGGCGGCGAGCAGTGGACTCAAGGTGCTTTGCAGATCTTGTATGAGTTAGAAGAGTGGATGTGTGAAATGACGGGCTTTAAGAATTTTACCATGCAGCCTCTGGCCGGAGCGCACGGGGAATTGACCGGTATTATGCTCATGGCGGCGTATCATAGGGCCCGTGGGAATTCCCAAAAGAAATATGTTATCATTCCTGACTCCGCGCATGGGACCAATCCGGCCTCTGCCGCTCTGGCGGGATACCAAACGATCTCTATTCCTTCCGACAAAAATGGCGGTATGGACCTGCAGGCGCTGAAGGCTGCGGTCAATGATCAGACCGCCGGATTGATGATGACGGTCCCCAGCACCTACGGGGCCTTTGAGCCGAATATCAGTGAAATTGCCAAGATCATCCATGCGGTTGATGGGATCATGTATTACGACGGGGCTAATTTGAATGCGCTGTTAGGCCGCTGTCGTCCCGGGGACGTTGGTTTTGATGTGATGCATGTCAATATGCATAAAACTTTTACGACGCCGCACGGAGGCGGCGGACCGGGTGCCGGACCGGTGGGAGTTAATGAGAAGCTGTCTAAATTCCTGCCGATCTCCAGGGTGGTCAAACGTACCGACGGCATGTTTGCCTTGGACTATAATCATCCGGAGTCTATCGGGTATATTGCTTCATTTTACGGCAATTTCGGGATCCTGGTCAGGGCCTATGCGTATGTGCTGATGCTGGGGCAGGAAGGCTTGAAAGAGACCTCGGACCATGCGGTGCTTAATGCCAATTATATCATGAAGAAATTGGAGCCATATTATAAGATCTGTTTCGACCGTCTCTGTATGCATGAAAGTGTTTTTTCCGCCTCCAGGCAGGCGGCGCGCGGGGTGCATGCCATTGATATCGCTAAATTCCTGATCGATCAGCAGATCCATCCGCCGACGGTATATTTTCCCATCAGCGTGCCCGAGGCGATCATGATCGAGCCGACCGAAACAGAGTCCAAACAAACCATGGACCGTTTTATTGAAAAAATGATCGAAGCCGATAAGCTTTCCCAAAGTGATCCTGCGGCTTTTAAAGAGTTTCCTTTGACGATGCCATCCAGCCGGCCGGATGAGGTCAAAGCCGCCAGGGATGTCAAAACCAGTTTCTTTTTGCCGGCCTCATCGGATGCAGCGTAGAGACATTTCTTTCCCCACCCCTCAGGAAAATATTTTATTCGATGAAGTTCTCTGGTGTTTAGCCGAAAAACACGAGGGCGGAGAATTTTTACGTTTCTGGGAATCTTCTCAAGTTTTTATTGTTTTGGGCCGTATCGGCAAAGAAGAGTCGGAGGTAGACCTCCTCGCGGTTAAAAAGGACAATATCCCCGTATTGAGACGTTCTTCCGGTGGCGGCACGGTCGTTCAGGGGCCGGGATGTCTGAACTATACATTAGTTCTTTCCAAGCAAAAGAATCCGGCGCTGAATGATTTAGGACGATCTTATCAGTGGATCAGTGCAAAAGTTATTGATGCTTTGCGTCAGGCAGGGGTGGAAGCCTACTTTAGGCCAACATCGGATCTGGCCACAGGCCCCTTGGAACAAAAGTTTTCCGGCAATGCCCAACGCAGGGGAAGGCACTATATCTTGCAGCACGGGACAATTCTTTATAATTTTGATCTGACCCTCATTAGCCGCTATTTAAGTATGCCCAGGGACATTCCCGAATACCGCCAGCATCGTCCTCACACGGATTTTGTCACCAATATTCCCATTGCACCGGCCGTTTTCAAGAATTATATGGCGCAAAGCTTTCTTGCCTCAGGAACGCAAGCTCCTTGTGCCCAAGAGCTTTCATTGCTCAAAGAATTTCTAAAATAATAATGATATTTTATTTAAATTTGGTAATATAAAAGAATGTTAAAGTGCCTGTTTTGTTCACTGATGATGTTTTTTGGTTTTTCCGCTGTATCCGGTCCGGGTGAGGCTTTTGGAATGACTGCCGATAACGATAAAAACTATAAAGAATACACGGATTATTTCGAAAAAGTTTTTCAGACTTTTGAAACCAACTATTACCTTCCTCCCAGCCGTGAAATCTACGATCATTTTTTGGGAAAATTCAATGCTAAAATTTATGCCCAGCTCAAAAGTGAAGGCAAAAGCGATAGTTATGTTCGATGGCGCTCGGCCTGGTATCTGGTAGATGCTCTAAAATCCAAAGATGACAGATTTACTCAGTTTTACCCTCCCAAGCCGGCGGTGAAATTCAAACAGGAAGCGTTGGGAGAGAAGATCGATCTGGGCATCGAGGGCCAAAAGGGCGTCATCGGTTTTGTGGTGACCCGCATGGAGCCGCGTTCCGATGCCTATGCCCAAGGTTTGCGCGAAGAGGATATTATTTTGCAGATCGATGCTTCCGCTGTGCAGAGTTTGTCGCAGAAGGATATCGAAAATAAGTTGACCCCGCTGGTCAACACCAAGGTTCAGCTGACCTATTTGAGCTCTGAAACCAAGCAGCAGAGGGTCATTACAGCGGTGAGTAAAGAGTATTTTAAGCAGACGGTGTTCTTACATCCGGTGCCGGTCGATGGGGTGTTTTGTCTGGAAGTCCCGAAATTCAACCGTTCGACCGGGGATGATATGTTCCGTTTTTTACAGATGGTCAGGGCGCAGCATCCGCTTGGCTTGGTGCTGGACTTGCGGGGGAACCCCGGCGGCCCACCGTTAGCAGCGAGAGAAATTTCGGCGTTTTTTCTTAAGAATGGCGAGGAGTTTGCGTATTTTCAAAAACGTAATGCCCCCAAAGCGGATCTGGATGTTCCGGTCATCGATGCACAGTATCATTTTACGGCCCCTATGGTCATTCTTGTCGATGCTGACACCGGCAGTGCTGCAGAGCTGTTTTCCGGTATTATGCAGTTTAGAGGCAGGGCGGCGGTGTTGGGGGTTAACACTGCCGGGCAGATCCTGCTCAAATCCATGTTCCCGATGGATGATGGGTCCATGGTAGCCTTAGTCACGGCGCGGGGGCATTATCCGGACGGTTCGGTGTTCAGTTTTAGCGGGATAACCCCCGATAAAATAATTACGGGGGCCCCTAAAGACGGGTTGATCAATTTGGCCGCAGCCTGGATTGCTATGAAAGCGAAGCAGTAATATAACTTTGTGCCGTTGAAGCAACTGGGCTTTTTGAAAACAAGGCAATAGCTATGTTCATTTTTCTAGTGCTGTTTATTCTTCAATGTTTATTTGCCGCCGGAGTGATCTTTGTTTTGAAAAAACATTTGGACCGTGAGCTGATTGCGGCGGCGTTAGAAAAGCTGGAGGCTTGCAAGGTATCACCCGAGATCAAAGAGATCCTCGTGCGATCGGGCGGCGGGGTCAGTGATGAGACCAAGGCCCATTTAGAATCCATCAGACAGCGTAAATTTAATCAGACACAATTGAATATCCAGAAGGATAGCACGTTAAAAGGCGGCATGGTGATCGCGGCAGGTGATCTTTTGTTAGATTTCAGCCTTTCGGGCCGTTTGCGGCATCTTTGGTCATGAACACTTCAAGTAAAAAAATCCTGGTCATTGTCCCGGCATTTAATGAGTGCGGTAATATCGGCCGTACGGTCAAAGAGATCCGCAGTGCTGGCACGGGCGTCGATATTCTGGTCATTGATGACGGTTCTCTGGATGAGACCTCTCAAGAGGCCAGGGACGCCGGAGGGATGGTGGTCTCTTTGCCGTTCAATTTGGGGATCGGTGCGGCCGTGCAAACGGGGTTCCAATATGCCCGACGCTATGATTATGATGTTGCCGTTCAGATCGACGGGGACGGACAGCACGACTCCGGTTATTTAGGCAAGATCATTGCTCCTATTCTTCATGATGAAGCTGACATGGTCGTCGGCAGCCGTTTTTTAGAAAATATCGGCGGATTTCGCTCGTCTTTTAGCCGCAGGATAGGGATCAATTTCTTTGTGCACCTGATCAATATGTTGACAGGCGTCAAGGTGAACGATCCCACGTCGGGGTTTCGAGCCTACAACAAAAGAATGATCGCGTTGTTTTCCGATTACTATCCTCATGATTTTCCAGAACCCGAAGCGGTGGTGGTGGCTCAGCAGGCCCGGGCCCGTATCACGGAGATCGCGGTGGTCATGCGGGCAAGATCAGCGGGCAGCAGTTCCATCCGTTATTTTAAAACCTTGTATTACATGGCCAAGGTAACGCTGGCGATTCTTTTGCATATGATCCGTCAAAAGGGGAGAGACAGATGAATATCCATATAGTGGCGCTTGCTGTTTCGGTCGCGATCTTTTTATTTGTTATAGATCTGGTGCGCCGCAGACGGCTGACGTTCAAGTATGCGGTAGCATGGCTTTTGGTTTCCATAGGAGCGATCTTTTTTGCGATATTCTATCGTTTGATATTTGTATGCGCGGCGTTGCTGGGTTTTGAGCTGCCAAGTAATTTTATTTTCTTTGTTTTATTTTGCGTATTTATTTTGTTAAGCCTTCTGCTTACAGTATTTTTATGCCAACAAAGCAACCGCAATGACGTAATGGCTCAAAAAATCGCATTATTAGAATTCGAGCTTAAAGAATTGAAAAAAAGCAAAAATACCTGACGAAGTCGAAGCCATTGGGCCTTTTGACGTAATGGCGCAAAAAATTGCTTTGTTAGAATTTGAACTTTCAGAATTAAAAAATAGATTAAAATAATATTGAATTTTATATTTTGATATAATATATTTATATAATGAGATTTATAAATTTAAGTGTTATTATTCCCGCATATAATGCCTCAGCTACGATCGGTCGTACGCTTACAGCGCTAGCCAATCAAGATTACTCGAGCAATTTTGAAGTGATCGTAGTGGATGACGGTTCCAGTGACGATACTTTCAGTGTAGTATCTTCATTCCCTGCAGTACGTTATGTGCGTCAGGATAATGCCGGTCCGGCTTCAGCTCGCAATCATGGGGCTAGGCTGGCACAGGGGGATTTACTGGCTTTTACAGATTCTGATTGTGTACCTCATTCTGACTGGATTTCACAATTGACGGCCGGTTTTACTGTAGGGGATTGTTCTAAACCCTCCTGCACAGGCGTGGTGGCCGGAAGTTACGGGATCGCTAACCCTGAAAATGATCTTGCCCAATGTATCTATGCGGAGATCGTCTGGCGGCATGTGCACTTGATGCCGGATTTTCCTAACGCGTTTGGGAGTTATAATTTTTGCGTCAAAAAGAATGTTTTTGAAGCTGTTGGCGGCTTCAACTGCGATTATCCTCACGCTAGCGGTGAAGATAATGACCTAAGTTATAAGATCGTCAAGGCAGGATGGAGGATCTATTTTCAACGCCAAGCCCTGGTGGACCATTATCATCCGACCCTGGTCATTAAATATTTAAAAGAGCAATTTCGGCATGGTTTTTGGCGGGTAAAAATGTACGCCGATCATCCGGGCATGGTGCGCGGGGACGGATATACCTACTGGAAAGATGTTGTTGAGATACCATGGGCAGCGTGTTTTGTGTTGGGCTTGATCTTAAGTGTTTTTCATGGGGTGAGTTCACAGGATGTCGGACGTTTTGTATTGCTTCCTTTGGGTGTGTTCGAAATTTTATGCGCGGTTTTTATCACGCACCGATTTTTTCAAAGTATTTTCTTCGGTTTTATTCTTTTTTTACGGGCTCTGGTGCGCATGTTTGGTTTTTCGACGGGGATTCTATATTTATGCCGAAAAAAATGTATGAAAAATCTTTAATAATCTCTTGAATGGGGTATCGAGTATGTTAAGATGATATTAATAAATCGGAATATTGTGTGCTGTGGTTGCTAATAATATATCTAAAATTTAACTCTATCGACGGGGAATGAGGTCAGGTTTTCTTTATGGCTAAAGAAACAGCAGAAGAAAAGTTGCTGAAGATGATGCAAAAAAAGATGCCTACCGCGGCTGCGCCGTCGGCATCTGCCCCATCTGTCAAAAAGAAATCAAATCTAAAATTCGCGTTCACTATCAATGCGTTAAATAAATTATTATTTTTCGGGATCGTTGCCTGTGTGATGGCGTTGGTGTGGGAAATGCGCTCCGGCGCCGCACTCCTGGCCCGGCAGTTGGAATTTTCAGCGGAATCGAAGAGTGCTGTTTCATTGTCCGACGTGGCATTGCCCTCCGCTCAAAGTGTGGATTATTATTTACGGCAGATCAATGATCGCAATATTTTTAAACCGTATGCGCCTAAGCTTGTTAAAAAGTCTGAGGTGTTAGGATTGCGCCAGAGGATGTCCAAGTATAAATTAGTCGGAGTTGCCTGGTTGGACCTTCCGGAAACTGCATCTATTATGATCGAAGATACGCAAAAGAAACAAACTTTCTTTCTAAGACAAGGTGAACAATTAGAGGGCGTCACTGTTAAGACCATCTATACGGATAGAGCGGTCTTCAGTCACGAAAATGAGGAGACGACAATCAAGCTATGAGCAAACACATCCCTAAACTCAAGTTCCTGATCTTATTGCTGGTTGGCCTTTCGGGCTCAATCGCTTTTGTGACGTTGGCCCATACTCAAACCGAAGAAGAAGGGCAGCTGCCTAAGCCCATTATTCTGACAGAGCCCAAAGAACCTTTGGATGAAAGGATGGAGCGCAAGATCACACTCGATGTGCGCGACATGAACATCGTGGACGTGATCAAATTCCTCGCACAAAAAGGCGAGTTCAACGTCATCATTGCTCCGTCGGTAGAAGGCCGCAGCACGGTCCTTTTGCATGATGTGGCCATTAAAGACGCATTGGACATTGTGATCATTTCCAATAAATTGGCCTATCACATCGAAGATGATATTGTCCAAGTGATGTCCGCCGGTGAGTATGAAGCCATGTACGGCAAGAGGTTTAGCGATAAGACTCAGGTGTGCATCGTCCATTTGCAGTATGCCAAGCCCAGTTATGTGCTGGCGGCCCTGGATAATATGCGCAGCAATATCGGCAAGATCATTATTGATGAGGACACCGGATCTGTTGTTTTGGTGGATACCCCGCAAGCGATCGCAATGATGAAAAAAGCCATTGAGCAGATCGAGCGTCCCCTTGACACCATGGTGGTCGATCTAAAATACGCCAAAGCCGATGTGGTCGCCGAAAAGCTGCGTTCTCGCATCGATGCTAAAGCGGTGGGTTCTATTACGGCTGATGAGCGCTCCAATCAACTTTTGTTGCGCGTTTTTCCGGGGCGTCGTGATGAGGTTGAAAAGATCATCCGCAGCCTGGATGAACCTACCCGTGAAGTGCTCATCGAAGCCAGGGTCTTGCAGATCGTTATCAATCCCACTTATGACGTTGGGATGGATATCACTGCTCCGATCACCAGCAAAGGAAAATCAAAATTTGATCTATCCAGCAGTATTTTGGGTGAGTCCGGCGCAACCGAACCTGCGAATTTAGCCAGCAATTTTGGCAGGATCGGCGTCGGCAATTTCAGCGCTACAGATTTTACTGCCGCCATCCGTGCGCAGCAGGCGGTCAGCGATACCAAGATCCTATCCAGCCCGCAGATCCTGGTGACTAATAATGAAGAAGCCAAGATCCATATCGGGGATACGGTTCCTTATATAGTGTCCACGACCAACGGTACCGGAGAGAATGCCATTACCAGCGACGATGTGAGGTTTGTCGATGTGGGCTTAAAATTAAGCGTGGTGCCGACCATCAATGATGACGGCATGGTGACCATGAGATTGACGCCAGAGATCTCCGAGGTGGTTGCTTCTATAACATCAAAAGAAGGCAGCACGATCCCTCAGGTCAACAAGACCGAGGTGGAAACATCGGTCATGGTCAAGGATGGTCAGACCATTGTGATGGCCGGTTTGCGTAAACAGGATAAAGTGCACAAGAAAACAGGTATTCCCGGGTTGATGGATATCCCTTATTTAGGAGGAGCCTTTACGCGCACCGATGATACGATGACCAATACGGAGATCGTTATTTTGATCACACCGCATATTGTGAAGGGTACCGATGATTATGAAAAGATCACCGGCACCATCAAAGGGGCAAAGACGTATAATCAAAATATTCAACCGAAAGAGCCAGCTAAATAATTCTAAGGACGGAGATCAAACTTATGGGCAAACTATGCAGAGGATTTAAAATTCACCATGTCTGGGCGGTCACGGCAGTGATTTTTATTTTTGCCGTTCTGGAAAGCGCTTACGTGCGCGCCCAGGATACTGCCGATGCCCTACCGCCGGCACAGACCGTGGGCAGTGATGCCGGTCAGGAACAGGCTGAGCGCGAGCAGTTTGTCAAAGAGATCCGTCGGGTGGAAAATCTTAACAAAAAATATACCAAGGAGATCGAAGATATCCGTACTTTATTGTCGGATAAAGATGCGGATTATCAGAAACGCATGCAGGAATTAGAAGATAAACTGACGGCTCAGCAGGATGAAAGTTCTAAAAAAGCCGTAGTTCTGGAGCAAAGTCAGCAAACCACCCAGGAGTTGGAAGTTAAGACCAATGAAATGCTCTCTAAGGGCGGAGATACGGATCCGCAGGACCTGCAGTTCAGGGAAGAATTGGCCAAGGCGCATTACAATATGGGGAATATTTATTTTGAACGCGGCGAGTATCAAAGGGCCGTCGTGGAATATTATCAGGCCGTGGACCTGACGCCTAATGACGCAGACACCCACTATAATTTGGCTTTTGTCAGCGGGGAGTATTTGGGTGATCAGGAAACCGCGCTTAAACATTATCAATGGTATCTGTATCTAAAGCCAAATGCTCCGGATTCTCCGGTAGTTAAAGAAAAGATCATAGCGGCTAAGCTCAGTTTGCGCAGTAAGATCGATTCCCCGTTGGATAAAAATGACGGTAATTTTAACTTAACGCGGTAGAATTATTTTTATGACCGGACAAAAGGCCCAATTGCTTCGAATGCGAAAATTTAAGTTCCTTTGTTTCTTCGTAATGACTCTTGTGTTGTGCGCGCCTGCATTTGCGAACAATTTGTCGGTGACAAATGTGACGTTAGGTACTCGCAATCCAACCGCAAAGACAGTGGTCGTGACATTTAATGTCAACTGGCAGAATTCCTGGCGTAATAAGATCAACTATGATGCTGCCTGGTTGACCGTGCGTCTGAATAATACCCAGATAACACCGGTCAATAAAGTATTGTGTCAGGTCACGGCTAGCGGCTTTAATCCGGCAGGGACCTCTGCTGGCAACGGTTCTAATGTACAAATATATGTTCCGCAGGATACCACCGGCGCCTTCCTGCAGCCTTCCTCCACCGGTTTTGTGGGGAGTATCAACACTCAAAACGTACAGTTGACCATTAATTATCAAAGTTGCGGATTCGGAGATAATGATAAGATAGCGGCAAGTGTTTTTGGCTTGGAAACGGTATTTATCCCCCAAGGTTCTTTCTATGCCGGAGATTACAACACCAGTGTCGCTTCCTTAAATAGCGGCTCGGCAGATAACACTCCTTGGCGTATTGGCAGTGAAAATCCCATGCCTGTTTCTAATCCAACGAATGGCGGTTATCAGTATGTCTCAGCCGGTAATGCCGGGGAATTCGCCACCGGATCGCTATTTACCATCCCGGCTGCCTTCCCTAAAGGATATAATGCGTTCTATGTGATGAAATACGGAATCAATGAAGGTCAATGGGTAGAATTTGTCAATAGTCTGCCGGCTGCTGCCCGCATCAATCGCGATCTGTCGGATAATAATCATAAAAATTCTACTAGTGTGGTCAATCGTAATACCATCAGCTGTGCCGGTACGCCTTTGTTGTGTTCAACGCAACGGCCGTCCAGGGCGGTCAGCTTCTTGAGCTGGATGGATCTGGCGGCATTTTTAGCTTGGGATGCGTTGCGTCCCATGACAGAATTGGAGTTTGAAAAAATGTCGCGCGGTCCGATCCTGCCGGTTGCCGGGGAATATGTCTGGGGCGATCAAACCATTCAAGCCGCATCAGTGATCAGCGGTGCAACGGAGAATGGTACAGAAACGGTCACCACACCTTATGCTAATGCGAATTACAATAATACGACTCTATCCGGTGGGGATACGTCGCTGGGAGTTTATTATCAAACCGGTCCGTTGCGCGGCGGTATTTTTGCGGCATCTAATTCAAATCGCGTTAGTGCCGGTGCTTCCTATTACGGGGTCATGGATCTGGCTGGGAATCTAAAAGAACATGTTGTCACTATCGGCAACAGTACCGGTTTGGCTTTTACCGGGATCCACGGGGCCGGTGTTCTGAATTCCACGACAGGGTTTGAAGGCAATGCCAATATCACCGGTTGGCCGGGGATGGATGCACAGGCCCAGAATGGTGTTGACACCGCTACAGGTTCCGGATTTCGCGGCGGTTCTTGGGCCGATAGTGTCAATTATTTACGAACATCAGATCGTCTTGAAGCAGCGTTAACATCAACATCAGCGTTGAACACTTTTGGAGGCCGCGGGGTTCGGACTTATGACGGCAATTAGATCCTTTTTTATTTTTATTCTTATGTTCATGGCCGCAGGAACGGTGGTTTGGGCCAGTAATTTACAACTAAGCAATTTGGATGAAGCTAGTGTTAATACGTCTGCCAACACCATGACGTTTTCTTTTAACTTAACGCAGGATAATAGCTGGCGCAATGCAACTAATTATGATGCTGTATGGGTTTTTATGAAATATTCTGTTGATGGAGGGGCCACTTGGAGTCATGCGACTATGGCAGGAACCGGAATTAACCCCGCCGGATTTTCAGTGCCTAATGGATTTCAGATCGTGGTCCCGGCGGATGGGAAAGGATTCTTTTTGCAAAGATCAGGCTATGGCACCGGAAGCGTTTCTTTAACAGGTGTTGGATTTGTTTGGAATTATGCTCAGGATGGAGTATCAGCCACAGTGGCCCAGGCAGCGAATACCTTACATACGATATACGGCATTGAAATGGTGTATATTCCCCAGGGTGCTTTTTATGCCGGTGATGGCAGTTCAAGCGCTTCTTTAGAATATGCTTTTACTCAGGGCAGCAGTGTTAATACACCCTGGTATATTCAAAGTGAGTCAGCCATTCAGACCACCAGTATTGCCAGCGGAGGCAACTATTATCAAAATACCGGTGCCAAAGGGGATGAATTTCCTAGCGGAGGTTTATTCCTGATACCGGCTTCCTTCCCAAAAGGTTTTGCTGCTTTTTATCTGATGAAATATCAATTGACTGAAGGCCAATGGGTAAGCTTCTTTAATACCCTGCCTGTGACGGCCAGACCCTATCGCGATATCACCTCTGGACATGCCCGAACCGGCGGGAAAAATTCTCAAGGGGTGGTTAATCGAAATACGATTGCCTGGAATTCTTCTATTCCGTCTTCGTCGGCGACGTCATTAAGGCCTTCCCGTCCGGTCAGCTTTGTGTCCTGGCCTGATGTGGCGGCGTATGCCGAGTGGTCAGCTTTGCGTCCGATCACTGAATTGGAATATGAAAAAGCGGCCAGGGGCATAGATAATTCTCCAACACCGGGTGAATTTGTATGGGGGGCAACAGCATTAACAGCGCCAAATCCCGGAGATATTGCACCTAATACGGATGAAAATGGTGCGGAAACACTGAATGATACAGCTAATATTAACAATAATGCGTTGGCCTGGAGTTCAGGTGACGGCCGCAGCGGTGGTATTGCTGCAGGACAAGCAGGTCCTTTGCGCATCGGTATTTTTGCCGCCAGTGTGGCCAGTTCTACGAATCCCAGGGTCAGCAGCGGTGCCGGGTTTTACGGCAATATGGAATTATCCGGGAATTTAGCCGAGCCGGTTGTGACCGTTGGTCGTCAAGAAGGTTTAAATTTTCATGGTACCAATGGGACGGGGAATTTAACCTCCCTGGGGTTCGCCACCAATATCGATTGGCCGGGTATCGATGCCAATAGTACTAATGGAGTTGACAGCACCTTGGGAATCGGTTATAAGGGTGGGGATTTTCAATCGCCTAATTCAACGCCATTTAGGACATCGGCGCGTACTTATGCGGTCAAAGATCCTGATTCTCAGGGTTGTTTGGAACGTTATGATTCTAATTGCGGGGTCTTTCAAGGCGGCCGTTTAGGCAGAGGCGCCTCGTAATGGATTTTTTAAGTGTCATTTAATATTTGCATGTCTAATAAAAACACAAGGTTAAAATTGAAATCAAGAAATTGTCCATGGAAGATTGCTGCCTTTTTGGCATTTTTCATGGGGTGTACTTTTTTTTCTGCAGCCTATGCGCAATACAGCGGGGGTGATGAACCCTCCGGTTGGGCGCAAACCTCTATTGGTAGCGACATTTACGACGGCGGATCACAGAACAATTCCCCCTATGGCACATCAAGTGATGGTACCCTGTCCTATGGTGCGGCGACCCGGATTAGTTTTACGGTAAGTCCGTCAGATACCAATCACTCCCAAACATTTTCACGCCAACCGGTGGTAGCTGTTGAAGATGCCAATGGTAATGTAGTGACCAGTGACAATACGGACCAAGTGACGGTTGCCATTCTTAGTAATCCCGGTAATGGTCAACTAATGGGTACGACCACAGTCACGGTTGTCAATGGTTTGGCGACATTTACTAATTTGGCCATTAATGCAGCCGGCCAATTATATACCCTTCAAGCTACAGTTTCCGGTTTGACTTCTGCAACATCGGCTCCTTTTACGATCAATCCCGGCACCGGCCCTGTGGCTTCAGCTGTATGGGATGGCACTGCTAATTCCAATACAGGTGGTTATTGGATTTATATTTGGGCGGCTAATGATAATCAAAAAGAGCCATTTAGCTCAAGTGATAATAGCCTTGCCGGAGATTCATGTTCCATAACAATTTATAATCCTAACGGTACTCCTTATTCGGGTACTGGTACTGGTGCCACACCGTCGAGCTTCAATGTTAGCTATCCTAATAGTTGGTGTTTATCATCCACTGCATGGCTTCCTAGTCCTATTCTGCAAGGATATACGGCTTATGTGACCATAAACGGACAAACACCTTGCGGAAGCGCCTCATGTAGCGCAACAGTTCCTCTGGTAACAAATGGCAGCGGTACTGTTATCCAGGATTCCTATGGGAACGTGATCAATTGGTCAGATATCGCGGCCATTAAAGCCAAAACCGATACCATTAACTGGCAGGATGTCCAGGCGATCAAGAGTGATACGGATAACATCAATTGGTTTGATCAAACACAGCTGAATCCTCTGGTCAATAGGGTTAGTACGTTCCTTGGGGCAGACGATACTGCGTATACGGGTATTAACTGGCAGGCTTTCAAAGTACAAACGAATACCGTTAATTGGATGGACATTGCCCGATTGTCGGCTAATGGCATCAATTGGAATGATATGAACGTGCTTTCCAATGTCGGTATTAATTGGAATGATTTTAATGTGTTGACCAAAAAAGGCATTAATTGGGAGGACGTGGCCACCCTTCATGGTCTTGGTGTCAACTGGAACGATTTATCAGTATTGGGCCATGCGGGTATTAATTGGAATGATCTGGGAGCTTCGAGTAAGGCGGGCATCAACTGGTATGACATGGCTGTCATGACCGGGGTGAAGATCGATTGGAAGAATACGATCAACTGGTACGATCTGGCGGCATTAACTCACTCCGGCATTAACTGGACAGATCTAACGGTGTTGTCCGATAGGAATATCAACTGGAATGACATTAATATTTTAACCAATGTCGGCATTAACTGGTATGACCTTACTATTTTAAGTTCCTCAGGAATTAACTGGAATGATATTGGGGTCATGGGCCGTGACGGTATTAACTGGAACGATCTGGGAGTCATGGGCAAGACCGGGATCAACTGGAATGATTTTGGGGTATTGAGCAAGACCGGTATCAATTGGAATGATTTTGGGGTATTGAGCAAGACCGGGATCAACTGGAATGATTTTGGGGTATTGAGCAAGACCGGGATCAACTGGAATGATTTTGGGGTCTTAAGCAAGACGGGTATCAACTGGAATGATCTAAGTGTGTTGAGCAAAACCGGGATCAACTGGAACGATTTGGGTGTGTTGAGCAAAACCGGGA
>Ga0302320_10006107_pt1 | contig 26844 bp, 13 predicted proteins | sample Bog_T0_3_FD_202130 | JGI IMG/M metagenome (GOLD analysis project Ga0302320, IMG submission 202130) | Peat permafrost microbial communities from Stordalen Mire near Abisko, Sweden - Bog_T0_3 | ecosystem: Environmental > Terrestrial > Soil > Wetlands > Peat | place: Sweden: Abisko, Stordalen Mire...
AGAGATGGGGGTGATGGGGTTCTAGCCACGACCTCCCTCCTTGGACTTCGATGCAAACTGTTCGAAGTTCCTTCCCGCTATGGCCATCAGTTCGGGAACACCGGTCAGATACCAATAGGTGTCGGGACGGGTCAAGAGGCGACGAATGACCTGAAGCACTTCGAGAAAAGGTCCCTTCGGGGGATTAGTGGTCCATGCGGGCTGCAACGCGAGTGAACGTCGAGCAGTCCTCGAAACAGCCGATGTGGGAGCCGACCCGCCATAACTTTGGGGAAGGCCGGGGTTCGAGTTCCTTATTCGGCACCATATATTAAAGCAAGTCCTTTTCTAGTCAATTAATTACAACAAAACAAAGGACTTGCTTGATATGGCCCGCGTGCCTGGAGTCTATACAGTCACGCTAATACTCCACCTTCCTCGATTTTGTAGTAAGAAAATGGAGTTGTAGTAGGGGAAAAAAGCCCGGCGCAAATGGCCAGGCCGGAGACGGTCTCAACTAGGCTAAGCGGTTACGGACCTAAGCCACCTGGCCGTCAACACGGGGTCCAGTCGAATTGAACTGGCGATCTTGCACGAGGGAGTCTTGCCGCGCTTGATCAGGCTCAAAAATCTGCTCGGACGACAACGCTAGAGCGTTCCACAATTCCCATGCCCTTTGTGGGGCTGCGAAGGGTGCCCTTTTCTTGATGAAAAAGGCACTTGAGGGCGGTGGCTTCTGGGTACAGCAATTGTGGAACCGCTGTAATAGGCCAGCGAGTTCCACCGGCGTCGGAGCCGTCCGACGCCGCTCGATCTGTGTCGCAACGAGTTGCGAATCAAGGCCATCAAGCCGAGCAGTATTTCTCTGCCGATGGCGAGCGCTTCCAGGCGCCGGCATCCTATCGGCTGCAAACTCGGACAGCGAATGGCTGGCAGCAGACTCCCTTGCAATGGCGAAGTCCCAAGCGGCCCTTGGCGAATGGAGAAAACCGGATTGAGTCTCCGGCCGTCTCGACAGAGGAGCCGCGGATCGAGTTCGCCAACCCGGCGGCGCCGGCACGTTTTCGTCTGATCGGGATCGAAGCTTTTCTCAGTGAAGGCGATTCCGAAACCGTTCAGGCGCCCGGGTTCGTTTCAGGACTTCGAAGCATGGCTCGCTAAGCAAATGAATTCACTGAAATGACGCCTTGCTGCATGGCGATTGAGACCGCTTCGGTTCGGTCGCTCGCGCTGAGCTTTTCCAGGATATGATTCACATGGTTGCGCACCGTGAACTGACTGATCAACAACACTCGCGCGATCTCTTTGTTGGTGAGCCCTTTCGCAATCATCTGCAACACGTCCTTCTCGCGCGGACTGAGGCCGATGCGGCCTTCCCGTCCCTGGATTCGCTCGGCGATCCCTTTGGGGAAATGCAGCCGCCCGCTTGCCACGGTGCAAATGGCCTCGACAATCTGCGCCCGCGTCGAGTCCTTCAGCAGATACCCGCGGGCGCCTGCCTTGGCCGCCCGGTAGATATCTTCCTCGAAGTCGAAGCTGGAGAGAATGAGGACGTAGGGTGGACGCTCGCGCTTTTGAATGGCCGGCAGGATATCGAGACCCGAAGCCTTGGGCATGCGGAGGTCCAGGAGCACCACATCGACAGCATGGCGATCGAGAAAGCCGAGCGCCTCTTCTCCGCTATCCACTCCTCCCGCCAGTTTGAACCCGCTTTCCTTTCCAAGCAGGGTTGAGAGGCCGGCTCGCACGATCGGGTGATCGTCCACGATCAGGATTCGGATCGTATTCACTTCACTCTGTTTTTCCATGCCGCCCTCGCTCTCAGTCTGCCTTTGCGCATCAGTTGCCACCGCCAGATGGAGATCAGCGGTTGCGGCGTCACCGCTCGCACAGCCACGGAGGTTCCGTGTCCCGGCGAGCTTCGAATACGAAAGCTCGCGCCGATGCTGCCGGCACGGCGTTTCATCCCTCGGATGCCGAATCCGGCGGACTCTTGCTGTGGAGAGAATCCGTTGCCGTCATCCCTGACCGTCAGTTTTACCGAGGGTCTGCCGTACACCAGGCGCAGATAAATTGTGTGCGGATGGGCATGCCTTACGGCGTTTGCAATCGCTTCCTGGCCGATCCTGAACAGCGTGTCGACAATGCGAATGGGCATCTGCTTTGGTTCGCCCCGCACCGACATTTGAATGGCGATGGGGCCACCCTGCACGATCGCATGCGCCGCCTGCTCGAGGGCCCTGGTCAGGCCCATCTGTTCAAGATTTTCCGGGCGCAGAGCGGCGATGTTGCGCCGCGACTCGATGTGCGCAAATCGCACCATGTCGACGGTCGATTCAAGCTGAATCCGCATGGCGCTGCCAGGTTCCACCTCGCTGGAGAGGGCCTCCAACTGGAAGCCCAACCCCGCGAAACTCTGCGACAAAGTGTCGTGCATCTCCAGCGCCAGCCGTTCCCGCTCTTCAACCACAGCTCGGAATTGCGAGCGCTTCATCGAGGTGTAGGCCACCTGGACTCCGAAAGAGAGGGCCAGCAACCCAACCACCAGTTCCACCACGTGCAGCGTGTTCCACCATGGAGGAGGCTCTACCATTCGCGCGTCTTCCACCGAACGCATCAGCAGGGCAAAGGGCATCTCATCGCGCGCGAACGCCCTGTCTGTGATGCAAATGCCGCGCAAGCGCAATCGACTGCCCACCTCGAGATCGTTCATGGTCTCGGCCAGGCTTGGATTCTCGGCAATCGCCACGAAGGACTGGCTGCCCTCGTCGAGCTTGAGCTCCGCGGAGCGTCCGGCCGCGCGCTGCTTCGAAACCAGGCGTCCTTCTGTCTCAATGAACTGCGCATCGAAGGCGCCAGTCGCCGCCTGGGAAGCCGTGACCGAAACGGGAGGCACGGGAGTGTGTTGCCACAGCAGCCGCACATCGGCATTCCGCAGCACGGAACTGAAGTCGTGCAACTCCGCGTCGCCGCGAGCTTCGACCGCATCGCCAATCTGGATTGGCTTGCTGGTGTGGACGGCTTGAATCGCGACTCCCCCTGTCGAGTCCTGCACGAAGAGAACTGGCGACACCAGCGTCACCACACCATGAACGGTCACTTGGGAAGGAAGGTTGGGAGCAAGCAGGCGCAAACTGGAGATGGGCAAGGCGTTCAGGTCTGTTCTATGGTCTTGTAGTTCGCGCCGCATGGGCTCAAAATAACGCTCTTCCGACCATTGATCCGAAACCCCTGGCCAAGAGACCTGGTGCTCGGGCACATTCGCTCCTCTGGCGCGAAGCATATCTTCCAGGTCGCCCCTCGATGCCGGTCGTACTTCCACATTCCGCCACACGGCAGCAGTCGAATAAGACTGGAGACCGAATCTTCCCTTCGGAAGACATGCAGGGTCCTGAACTACTGCGGTCGTGATCTTGCCTTCCGCGCTGGTGGAACTGGCCACAAACGAGCACTCGTAGGCGAGAAATTTCAGGTGATACCAGGTCCCGGTTTGAATACCGGGCTGCACCGGGATCGCTTGGAACTCATGCCACCCATAGTCGGCGCGGCCGAGAATCAATGTGTCGTCAAGGTCGCGCAAGCCGGCGAAGTATCCGTGGTAGGCGTCAACGCCCACTTCCTCCTGGGAAGCGCGAATCACGAAACCCGCATCGCCGGCTTCGCCCAGAAGTTGAATATCGGCTTCAACCAGGTAGTTTTGCCAACGTGTGGAGCCATTCATGAGCTTGGCCCCGCGGTCGTCGGAGATGTTCTGCATGGCCCCATTCACAACCTGCCAGGTGCCGCCAAAGGCCTGCCATCCGCCTTGGCGCATCTGGCCGTCTCCGTTACGCCCAAACGAATCGTGAAACCGAGGTTCGTTTTCAGTTCGATCAAGAAGAAGGAGCGCGACAGCGCCGACAGCGCCCAACAAAGCGGCAATCGCGATCGCCCCCCAAACCTGCCGTCGCCTCCTTTGTTCGTGCCCCCCGAGCGGCCTCATTTGCCAAACCAGCCTAGGTCCAGAATCTCTTTCACCGCATCCGAATCGATGTTTTCCCGCGTGACCAACTGCGGCTGAAGCACGACATAGTTTTGCGTGGCGCCCCCAGTGAGTTCCTCCTGCATCAGTTTCATTGCGGCGCGGCCCATTTGGTTGGTGTTTTGCATGATAACGGAATCAATGCCGCCGGTTCGAACCGGCACCAGCAGGTTCTGATCGAATCCGATCAAATGAGTGGAAGACGTCTTATTGAACTCGGTCAGGGCGTAAAAGGCGCCGCGCGTCGAGAATTCGGACAAAGCGACAATTGCATCCACGTTCGCGCTGCCCGCCAACAACTTTTCGGCCACCTGCTGCTCCTGCGACACAGTCGGCAAGGCTAAACTGCGAAACGCGATATGGATCTGGGGAAACTCATTGGCCAGCGCTTCCTCCAGGCTGCGCGCCCGTTCCGCGGAACTCGTCAATTGCTTGGTGATGCCTAGAATCGCAATCGTGCCTTGGCCTTTGAGCAAGTGACCGACTCGCCGCGCCGCCATTTGGCCGCCGCTGCGTTCATCGTTCAGCACGTAGGCCAGGTTCTTGCCCGGGGCCAGGCCAAGGTCCGTGCCGACAACCACCACCGGCGTGCCCGCCCGCAGAGCCCTGTGGATAGAGATGCGAAGAGGCAAATCTTCAACAGGTGAAACGATCAGCCCCCTCGCGCCCCGGTCGAGAGCATGAGTGAGGATCTCGATCTGTCCCTGCACATCGTCCTCGCGCATTGGAGCATTCCAGTAAACGTATAACCCGCTTGCGGTTGCCTCACGTTCGACGCCAGTATGTTCCGCCTCCCAAAGGAGCGTGCCGCAGGTCCGCGGAATGACAGCGATGGTTGGAACTTGCTTCCGGCAGCCGGTCAACAGGAGAGGAGCGGCGCAAAATCCGACGAGGAGGGAGGCCTCAATCGCCGCGACGAGCCTTGGACCGAAACGAACTAATGGATTTATTTTCATCGAGATGTGACGAATTCGCGCGAATTCATCGTACCGAATCCCGGGTGTTATGTCGAGATGTACACGATAGTACACCTGTACCATGTTCAACCGATATGCCCATCGCTAGTATGGGTGTGCCTTCGAATGATGTCCCTAAGAGAATCTGAACTCTCCGGGAGTGAGCGCGGCGTGTGCGGCAGTGATTGACTTCGAAGGTAATGATTCGGCCAGATGGGAAGACGATTTCTGAAGCCGAGGTCAACCGATGAGGCGCGGAACGCGCAACTCACCATTGCGTGTGCGTATGCCTCCAGTCCGTTATCACCAGGAGGAGACAGTGAGCAAGTTGTCTAGATTCACCATTCAGGCATTGCGCCGGATGCCAGGCGCGACAGCAGCGAGAGGAAAGCAATCGGTCCGTTGGGGATTGTTGTTGGCCGTATTAGCCTTCTTCGCCAGTTCAGCCTTTGCGCAGTACAGTGCGAATATTCAGGGAACAGTCCTGGATCCCGCGGGTGCTGCCGTCAATGGCGCCAAGTTGCATCTCATCAGCGCCAATACCGGCCAGGATTGGTCAGCGGTTTCAGATGCCACGGGCGGGTATCGCTTTCTAAGCCTCGCGCCGGGCGACTACAAGCTCGAGGCGCAAGCCGCAGGTTTCTCGAAGACCACTGTGGCTCTGACTCTCACCACCGACCAGACAATGGCGATACCGGTCACGCTTTCCGTTGCCTCGGCGAACATCACCGTTTCGGTCACCGGCGAACCGCCCGTTCTGGATACCGCCGAAACCCGCAACGAGATGACGCTCGAACAGCATTCGGTTGACAGCATGCCTCTTGCGGCCCGCGACTTAACCACCCTTATCACCATGGCGCCGGGCGTAACCGGCCTCGGCCTGGTGACCGGCGGCACTCCCGGATCTTCCAACGATAACTTCTCCACCGAACAACAGACAGACTCCAGCGCGAATGGCCAGGGCGCCATGGCCAATATGTTCATTGTGGATGGCTTGGACATTACCAGCGCTATCCGCCCCGGCGTGCTCAACTTGCAGCCGAATCCGGATTCCGTGCAGGAAGTCAGCATTCAGGTCAACACCTACACCGTCGATTACGGACGCGCCAGCTCCATGCAGATGGTGATCACCACCAAGGGCGGCGGCGAAAAATTCCACGGCAGCGCAAGCGACTACTTCACCAACCAGTCTTTGTGGACCAGCAGCGACTTTACCAAGCAATCGGATTTCGCCAAGTATCACGGCAACAACATGTCGGGAACCGTTGGCGGGCCTGTCTGGCCGCTGAAGCAGACCTTCTTCTTCGCTTCCATCGAGCCGTTGCGATCTGTCGCGGCTTCAGCCGGCAGCGGCTTCTCCTTTGAGGATCCAGCGGTTGTCGCCTGGGCCAAAACTGCGTATCCGACGACGGTTGGAACGCAGATTCTCACAACCTATCCGGTAAAAGTTACCAATTCCTCTCCTTCGCTGACCATGCATGATGCGGGCATGGACGCGTATTGCGGCGGAGCTGGACAGTTGGCTTGCGATGCGACTGCCATAGATACCGGAACCTGGGCTGCCTCTAGCCCTCGCAACGGCACGCAGTGGAACCTGCGCCTCGACAAGAACTTCGCCAATGACCGTCTCTATGGCGACATCTACAAGGGGAATCTGACCAGCGGCACGCCTGAAGCCCGGCCGGCGTTTAGCTGGGTTGCGAATACCTGGACCCTGGCATGGCAGGGCAACGAAACCCACACCTTCTCCGCCAATACCATCAACGAAGCAAGTGTTGCCGGCATGCGCGTAGAGGGAATTCAGGAGTCGGGCGGCGAGTTCAAGGTTCCCTCCATCAGCGTCGGCTCTTTGAGCGGCAGCGGTGGCAACGGTGCATTCGGCGACGGCTTCGCGCAGGGCGATTTCATCCAGCACAACTATCACTGGCGCGACGTGCTCACCCACATCCAGGGCAACCACACCCTGAAGCTTGGTTATGAAGGCTGGACGGGCGACGATGTCGAAGAATTCCAGGGGCCCCACGACCAACCTTCCTTCAGTTTCAATAACCTTGGCGACATGATTGCCACGGACACCAGCAACCCCGCTGCCGTGCAGCCCTATTCCGAAGGTGGCGTGGCCTACAATCCCCTGACTGGCGCCCACCAGGAGTGGGACTGGAATGCCGCCAGTATGACCGGCGGCGTTTTCTTCGAGGACACCTGGAAGGTGCGCAGGAACCTCACCGTCAACTATGGCATCCGTTGGGACGACATGGGCAACCCCTACTCACGCACGGCCGAGACCGTCTTTGGAAACTTCTACATGGGCCCTGGCCAGTCATCCACACAGCAGGTTGCCAACGGCTTCATTGTGGAAAAGAACCATGCGCTGAACCGCGCGATCACCGACATTCTCAGCCCGCGTGCCGGCATTGCCTGGGATGTGTTCGGAAACAGCAAGTGGGTGCTCCACGGCGGCGGCGGCGTCTACCACAACTGGCCTACACCGGCGAATGTTCAGGAAGAGATGCGCGGCAACCCACCGGGAGGCATCTATCCGAACTTCTACGGCTCCGATCAGAACCTGGCACACCGGCCGATCTTCGGTTTGGGCACAGAAGAAAAACCGCCCTTCGGCTTTACGTATCCCACGCTGTCAGCCCTGGCGCTCAACGGCCAAGGCGGATTCACCAGTTTGGTCGTTCCCATCAACGGCGTGAACCCCAACTTGCGAACTCCGGTCACTTACATCGAATCCGTGAAAGTGGAGCACCCGCTCACGCGCACCTTTGTAGCCAGCGTAGGCTACTCCGGAGCGATCTCGCACAAATTGCTTTCCGGTGGCGGAAATCCTGGCAACGTAAGCTACGGCGTGGATATCAACGCCATGCCGAACGATCCGGGCGTCCTCGCCGGCACCACGCCCGTTCGGTATAACCAGAGCTTTGGAACCATCGGCTACACCGATAACACGGCCCACTCCACGTTCAACGAATTTGTCGCCGATGTGCACGGGCGGTTTGCCGGCACGGGCTTTGTCGATGTCTCGTACACTCGCTCGTCCTCCAAGGACAACTCTCAGGTCTATCCGGACAATACCAATCCGCAGCGGTATTTCGGCCCGTCCAACTGGGACGCTCCCAATCGCATTTCTTCCACCTTTAGCTACGACCTCCGGGGCTTTAACAAAGGTGAGGGAGTGCTGGGACGCGCAACCGGGGGCTGGGGTCTGAGCGGTACAGTGATCGGACAATCCGGATACCCCTTCACTGTGAACTCCACCAATTCTTTCAATCCCAAGGGTTACACCAGTGGTGTTTGCGGCGCTGGCCTAAGTGCTTTCAAAGCACCATGCGGCGACTACAACGCCGATGGCGACAACAGCGACTATCCCGACGTGGCGTCGTACTCCCAACTAAAAGGCAGAAAGAACTTCCTGCCTTTGAACCGTGGCGGCACTGGCGGCATCTTCCCCAACGCGATTACACAGTTTCTCCAACCGACAGTGGGGACTGAGGGCAACGAAAACGAGAATCTGTTCCGCAGCCCTGGATTCTTCGAGACCAATGCTTCCGTGCATAAACTCACGACGATTCACGAGAAGATCTCGGCGGAATTCCGTGTTGAAATCTTCAACGTCTTCAACCATCCGAATCTGGATGCCCCGGACAGCGACATCAACGATGGCGCATCCTTCGGCGTTTCCGGCGGCCAACACGAGCAACGCTGGATTCAACTCGGCGCGAACATCAAGTTCTAAAAGCCGATAGAATCCTATTGAGCCCCATGCTTCCTTTCCAACGCTGGAGCGGCCAATTCGAAGTCCGCTCCAGCGCCTCTTGTTCCCGAGCGGTGGGGTGGCGCTCCCGCAGGCTACTCCACCATCTTTTTTCGCGATGACGAAACAGCGATCATGCACTTCCGATGAAGGGATTTATGAAGTCGTACACACGCAGAAAATTTCTTGCCGCCAGCGCCGCTACGGCGGGCGTAGCCGCTTTTGCCTCCAAATCCTACGGAGTCCTGGCTTCAACGGCGGGCGCTGCCCCTGCTCCCTCCGTCGCCGTGACCCCGTCCATTCGCACCTTCGACTACAACCAGGTGGAGCTATTGGAAGGCCCGATGCGCCAGCAGTTCGACACCAATCATGAGTTTTTTCTTCGTCTTGACGATGACAAACTGCTCAAGCCCTTCCGCCAGCTCGCCGGCATGAAAGCCCCGGGAGATGATATGGGGGGATGGTACGACATCGATCCAGCTTTCAACGGGAAAGGAAGCTTTCACGGATTCATTGCGGGCCACAGCTTCGGTCAATATCTCTCCGGCTTGGCGCGCGCCTATGCTGTAACGGGCTCCAAACCAACTCAGCAAAAAGTGCAGCGGCTCGTCGAGTTATTCGCACCTACGGTCACGACGAAGTTTTATGACGGCTATCACTTGCCCGCATACACCTACGACAAGACCAGTTGCGGCCTTATCGATGCGTACCGCTTTGCCGGAGATAAGAACGCTCTCGCCGTGCACTCCTCGGCGACTGAAGCGGTCGTGGCGCATCTTCCGGAGAAGGCCCTTTCACGCAAGGAGCAGTATGCCCGTCCGCACAAGGACGAGGCCTATTGCTGGGATGAGACGTACACCTTGCCCGAAAACCTTTTCCTTGCCTATCGATTGACTGGCAACCCCCGCTATCGCGAACTGGCCACGCGATTCATTGAAGACGATCTCTATTTCGATCCGCTTTCGCGCGGCGAAAACGTGCTGCCCGGAGAGCACGCGTACAGTCATGTCAATGCCTTCAGCTCCGCCATGCAAGCCTACCTGGTTCTGGGCAACCAGAAGCATTTGCATGCCGCCCAGAACGGCTTCGACTTTCTGCGCTCGACGCAAAGCTTTGCCACCGGCGGCTGGGGTCCGGACGAACTGTTTCGGGTTCCGGGGAGCGGCGAAGTTGGCGCGAGCCTCACCAAGTCTCATGCAAGTTTCGAAACTCCATGCGGGGCCTACGGCCACTTCAAGATTGCCCGGTATCTTCTGGCAGTTACGGGCGACAGCCGCTATGGCGACAGTATGGAGAGCGTTCTCTACAACACCATTCTCGGCGCCAAGCCGCTCAAGGAAGACGGCACCAGCTTCTACTATTCCGACTACAACATGCAGGCAAGCAAGGTATACCACCCCGACAAGTGGCCTTGCTGCTCGGGAACCTTCCCGCAGATTACCGCCGATTACGGCATCAGCTCCTACTTCCAGGACGCGGATGGCATTTACGTCAACCTGTACGTCCCTTCGCGGCTCACCTGGCGGCAGCATGGATCCAGTCTTTCGCTGACACAGCGCACCACGTATCCGCACGCAGCGCACACCGAGCTTGAGCTCAAATCCGATCGCGATACGGCCTTCGCATTGCGGCTGCGCATTCCCGCATGGGCGGGTCCCAAGACTGTTCTATCCGTCAACGGGAAGCGCGTGGGCGCCGACCTGACTCCGGGACGGTTCGCCAGCGTTACGCGCACATGGAAGATCGGCGATCGCATCGCGATCGAGTTTGACGTTCCACTTACGCTGGAGCCCGTGGATCCGCAGCACCCCAATCTCGTGGCCCTGCGGCGCGGATCGCTGGCGCTGTTTGCTGTTAAACCGACCACTGCGACGATCACCCGCGCGAACCTTTTGAATGCTCGGCAACTTTCGTCCGGCTCACTGGACTGGGAAACCACGACAGAGGGCGGCAAGCTGGCCTTCAGGCCATTTGAAGCAATCGGAGAGGAGCAGTACCGGCTCTACCAGGAAGTGATAGGCTGAATTCGCATTGGAATAGTGCATGCCCGAATCCGTCCACGTTGAGTCCTGCAATGCGAGGCAGCAGTCGATGACCATTCCTACCGGGCGAGCCGCGGTCCCGATACTCGCGGCTTGCCTGGCGATCCTGCTATCTTCCTTTGTATTCGGACAGGCTGCCCCGGTTTCCACTGCCGCGGTTGTCGACGCGTTGCGAAGGGGCCAGAACACCGACGCTCTTCGCATTTCAGGCGAACTGGTTCGGACAGACCCGCAGTCCAGCAAGGCTTGGACACTTCGGGCGGTGGCGCTTGAGCAATCGGATCAACCGAAAGAGGCGCTCGCGGCCTATCAACGCGCGATCAAGCTCGCGCCCGACTATTTACCCGCTCTGGAGGGAGCCGCGCAGCTCGGTTACAAAGCGCAGTCCGCGCAGGCCGTTCCGCTCCTCCACCACATCATTTCTCTGCAGCCGGAGAACGCGACCGCCCACGCGATGCTCGGCGTGCTCGAATATCGCAAAGAGGACTACGGTTCGGCCGCGCACGACTTCGAGGCGGCAGATCAGGCGGTGCATTCTCAGCCGGACGCGCTGATGGCTTACTCCATCTGCCTGGCGCATCTCAATCGCACGGCGGAGGCCATCGCACACTTTCAAGAGATACTCGCGCTGTGGCCGGCGGATGCGGCCGCCCGCTACGATCTCGCGCTCGTGCAGTGGCAATCCGGCCTGGGCGCCGAAGCTTTGACCACGCTGCGGCCCGCGCTCGATGCGCAGTCTGCCGATTCGCGGGTTCTGCGTCTTGCGGCGGCTATCCATGAATCGAATAGCGAAACTCCGCAGGGCGTGGAACTGCTGCGCACGGCCATCGCGCGCAATCCCGACGACCCGGCCAACTACGTTGACTTTGCCATGCTCTCGTTCATGCATGGGTCATATGCCGTGGGCATCGACTTCGTCAATATGGGTTTGTCCCGGCTTCCGAATTCCGCGGCGCTTTATATGGCCCGCGGGGTTCTCTATGGTCAGAACGGCGACTTCGAGAAGGCCATGGCCGATTTTGAGCGCGCCCACAAGCTCGACCCCCACTACTCGATCGCTGCAACCGCGGAAGGGATCGCCCAGTCTCAGCGTCATAATCATGAGGCGGCCCTTCAGGATTTCAGGCGCGAGGTGCGCGAACATCCCAAGGACGCGTTTGCGTATTATCTTCTCGCGGAAGCCTTGTCGTGGTCTGGCCCGGATGCGAAACAAGCCGACGCATCCGACAACCTGACGGAAGCCATCTCCGCGGCCACAACGTCGGTTGCGCTCGATCCGCACCTGGTGCAGGCCTTCGACTTGCTGGCATCGCTTTATCTGCAAGCCGGTCTTGCCGACCGCGCTGTCAAGACATGCCGCGAGGCGCTTAGCCTGAGCCCCAAGGATCAGCAGGCTGTCTATACGCTCATCCTGGCGCTGCGCAAGACGGGCGCAAAGGAAGAACTCAAGGGCCTGGTGCAGACACTCACCGAGCTTCGCAAAGAGGAGCAGACTGAGAACAACACGAAGAATCGATACGGGCAACTCGTTGAGGGGCCATAGTACTCCATATCCTCTTCGTGCTTTTGGTCTCCGGTGCGATTAGATTGATGAATTGGGAACCGCTCAATACAACGGGCGAGAATTGATTGACGGGGGCTTGGTGGATTGCTACGTGTCCGGCTGAGCGTGGGAACACGATGAGACAAATTCAATTCCGCAATCTGTGCATCCTCTTCCTTGGGACCGCCGCGGCGGCGACTTGGGGATGGAACGTAGCGCACGATCGCTCCATCGCACTCCGGCCGGTGCTTGCGCAGACGCTCGCGAATCCGATCGGCAGTAGTGCTTCACCGTCCGACGAATTCCCCTCGGGGCTGGCTACGATTACCGTCGATTATCCAGAAGAGGGATCCATCTTTCCTCCGGAAATCACCGCGCCGACATTCCTTTGGCGTGACGCCGCGGGAGGCGCGGCCGCATGGACCGTCAATGTTTCGTTCAGTGACGGGTCGCCGGGAATTCATGCCACGGCGGCAGGCGAGCGGATGCGCATCGGCGATATCGATGCTCGCTGCGTCTCCGCGAGTAACGAACCGCCCAAGCTGACGCCGCAGCAGGCAGCGGCGCGGACATGGATGCCAGACGAGGCGACCTGGAAAGAAATCATGCTTCATGCTACGGAACATCCGGCCACGATCACCATTTCAGGGTTTGCAGGGGGACACGCGCCCGTTTCCCAGGGCAAGGTGACGATCGTGGTTTCGAAGGATAGGGTGGGCGCGCCTATCTTTTACCGCGACGTTCCATTGATCCCATCGAGAACGCAAAAGGGCGTGATCCAGCCGCTGGCAAAGCAAGATCTGCCTTTGCTTGCGTGGCGTCTGCGCGACATTGCCGAGCCACGCAGCCGATTGCTGCTCACAGGCCTTCATACCTGCGCCAATTGCCATTCGTTTTCTGCCGATGGCAAGACCCTTGGGATGGATCTTGACGGTCCCTCCAACGACAAGGGGCTCTATGCGCTCGCGTCCATCAAGCCGCAGATGAGCATCGGCAATCGGGATGTGATCTCCTGGAGTTCCATCAAGGACAAGACGGCATCGCCTTCAAGAATCGGTTTCATGTCCCAGGTTTCGCCGGATGGCAGGTATGTTCTGACCATGCTGCGGGGGCTCAAAGCAGAACTTGCGAACAGCTACTTTGTGGTGAACTTCACCGACTATCGTTTCCTTCAGGTCTTCTATCCCACTCGCGGCATTTTGGCCTGGTACGACCGCACAACCGGCAAAAAGCAGCCCCTCGCTGGGGCGGACGATCCGCGCTACGTGCATACCGACGCAGTATGGAGTCCCGACGAGAAGTTCGTGGTCTTTGCCCGGGCCGATGCGAGAGAGCCGATCTCAGCGGGACAGAAGCTCCCAGAGCACGCCAACTCTCCGGACGAAACGCAGATCCAATATGACCTCTATCGCATTCCCTTCAATGGGGGCAAAGGCGGCGAGGCTGTGCCCATTGAGGGAGCCTCGCACAACGGCATGAGCAACAGCTTTCCCAAGGTCTCGCCCGATGGACGATGGATCGTCTTTGTGAAGAGCCGCAATGCGCAGCTCATGCGGCCCGATAGCGAGCTATACATTGTCCCGGTGGAAGGAGGAGTGGCCAGACGGCTGCGCTGCAACACTCCGCTGATGAATTCCTGGCACAGCTTCTCACCCAATGGCCGCTGGCTGGTGTTCTCCTCGAAGAGTCGCACGCCCTACACCCAGATGTTTCTGACGCACATCGATGAAGATGGAAATTCCAGTCCTGCGATTCTCATCGACAATGCAACGGCGGCTAACAGAGCGGTAAACATTCCTGAGTTCGTGAATATTCCGCCGGATGGAATGGCAAAGATCGACGCGCCCGCGGCCGAGTCCTACCGCATGATCGATGTGGCCTCGGAACTCACCGCAAAAGGGCAGACGGAAGCTGCCATCGCGGCATGGAAGAAGGTCCTCGAACTGGACCCTGAGAATGCCAGGGCCTACAGTTACATCGGGGGAATTCTGATGTGGAAGGGAGAGATCGCGGAGGCCGCAAAGTATCTGCAGCGGGGACGCGAACTCGATCCCGGCTCGGCACAGGCTGAGATCGATCTAGGCATTGAGCTTAGTTACCGCGAGCAGTTCAACGCCGCAATCGAGAGCGCCGATTGCAAGGCCGCTATTTCCTACGGCAAGGAAATTCTGGCGGTAGTACCCGACGATGCCGAAGTGAAGAAGGCCCTTGAAGACTGCGCGGTGAACCAGGTTCGCCAGCAGATGCGGGCAGCACTTGCGAAATCCGAGTGGTCCGCCGCACGGTTGCTTGCCGACCAGGTGCTTGCCGCCAGGCCCGGCGACGACGAGGCCGTCAAGGCCGTCAAGGCGTGCGGCGAGGCGGTCACGAGTCCTTCGGAGAAGAAAGAATAAAGCTGGGGGTGTAGGCGCTTGACTGCCAATGCGGCGAATCGCACGACAAAATAGAGCCTCGTAGAGGCGAAGCATTTTTTCCGCCTCGTTCGGGGAATTTGTGGGCACGCGGCGAGCTCATCTCAGTGGATCGGCAAGGAAGCGATAAGTCCCCGCGGTCCTGGCCACGCAGTTTCACCTGGCGCAACGGGCGGTGCAGCTTCGGCCGGCCAAAGACACGCTCGATGGTTCAATCGGCCGGCCGGGGCAGTGGGCGGCGCGGCCATGCGCTATGCTCAAAGGGGAAGTGTGCATTCGCCGACATCCGGGGCGCGCAGCGCCTGGGTTGAGGCAAATTGCCGGTTCCGAGCCTGGCGAAACCAGCAGTTTGCCGGGCCAGACGGTTCCGGGGCGGGCGGTTACTGAGGCTCCCCCCGCATTCGGGCATGGGCGTGGCGGCTCAAGCGCTCGGCTCCCGTGTTCGCCGGGAGGCTCAAGCACACCGAGGAAGTGGACGCCCTGGACGCCCTGGACGCCCTGACGGGCTTCGAACCCCGGGGCCGGCTCGGCGAGAACCCTCTACGGTCGCGGTTTTTGCCGTAGCAATGGGCAAGGCGGCGTTTTTTTGCGTCAATGGCGCGATTCCGGGCGTCAGATAGGTCAGGCGTCAATGAATCGATTTTTCGCGGGCAGGCGGCACATTTCCCGAACGGACTGATTCGCGGAAGCTGCGGTTGCCGGTCGCAGGGCAGCCCGGCAACACAATCCATTGGGCACAAACCGGAGTTTCAGGGCGTTTGACCCTGGCTACAGGAAAGATTGAGTGAGGCATAAGGCGTTGAAACGCATTCTTGAAATAGGTTGTTTTGTTCTTCTGGGCCTGGCGGCCACCGGCTGCCACAAGAAGCCGGCCGCGCCGGCGGCGGCAGGGATGCAGGGCCTCCCGGTGCAGACGGTGTCGGTGACCCTGGCCCCGGTCGCGCAGGCCAGCGAGTATGTGGCCACCATCAAGTCGCGCCGCTCGGCCACCCTGCAACCGCAGGTGGACGGACGGCTGACGCAGATTCGCGGCCGCTCGGGCGACCACGTGAAGGCGGGCCAGGTGCTGATGGAGATCGATCCGCAGCACCAACTGGCTACCGTCGAGTCGCAGCGTGCGACCGAGCGGCAGAAGAAGGCGCTCTACGACTACAACGTGTCGGAGATCGAGCGGCAGCGGAAGCTCTTTGAGGCCGGCATCACCAGTCGCGACGTCTACGAACAGGCGCAGCAGTCTTTTGGCAACGCCAAGGCGGATTACGAGTCGGCGGTTGCCTTGCGCAAGACGCAGGAGGAGCAACTGGCCTACTACACCATTCGCGCCCCGTTTGACGGCGTGGTGGGCGACATCCCGGTGCATGTAGGCGACTACGTTGCCCCGGCCACCATGTTGACCACGGTGGACGAGAACAAGGATCTCGAAGCCTACATCTACGTCCCCACCGAGCGCGCCGTTCAGGTGCGCATGGGGCTGGATGTGGAACTGATGGACAACACCGGCAAGGTGCTCGACAACACCAAGATCGACTTTCTCTCGCCGCAGGTGGATAGCACTCTGCAGGGGATTCTCGTGAAGGCCGCGGTGCATGCCTCGCCCGAGTTGCTGCGCAATGCGCAGATGATCAAGGCGCGCGTGATCTGGAGCACCACCCCCATGGCGGTGATTCCGGTGCTGGCGGTCACACGCCAGGGCGGGCAGAGCTTCGTTTTCGTGGCCCGGCAGCAGAACGGGCACTTTGTGGCTCACCAGACGCCGGTTACCCTGGGCGACACCGTAGGCAACGCCTATTCCATTTCTTCGGGGCTGAATGCCGGCGACCGGGTGATCGTTTCGAGCACGCAGTTCCTGGTGAACGACATGCCGGTTCTGCCGATGGGCGCCTAAAGCAGGTCTGGAACAAAGGGGTCAACGATCCTCTGGCGCAGTTGGCCGGGGGCGGGCACCGGGCGTTGGCCAACTGCGCCCACTGCAAGCGAAAAGGAAGGCTTACCTTGTTTGTCGATTTCTTTATCCACCGGCCGGTTTTTGCCACGGTGTGCGCACTTTTGATCATTCTGGCGGGAGCGGTGTGCATCCCCAACCTGCCGGTCGCGATGTACCCCACGCTGGCGCCTCCGCAGGTGTCGGTCAGCAGCAACTATGTTGGCGCCAACGCAGACACGGTCGAAAAGGCCGTCACCATTCCCCTGGAAGAGGCCATCAACGGCGTTGAGGGGATGCGCTACATCAGTTCCTCCAGCACCAACAGCGGCACCAGTCAGATCACCACCACCTTCAAGACCGGTTACGACCTGGACATCGCCGCCGTGGATGTGCAGAATCGCGTGGCCAGCGTTCAGGGCCGGCTGCCCTCGGCCGTCAACGCCACCGGCATCACGATTACCAAGTCCAACTTCAACTTCGTCTTCGGAGCGGGCTTCTATACTCTCGATGGCCGTTACTCGTCCGAGTTCATCTCCAACTACCTCGACGTTTACGTGAAGGACGCCCTCAAGCGCGTGCCCGGCGTGGGCGACGTGGTCATCTTCGGCGAGCGCAAGTACGCCATGCGCGTCTGGCTTGACCCGGTTCGCCTGGCCGCACGCAATCTCACCGCGACCGACGTGGTCAACGCCCTGGTCGAGCAGAACGTCGAAATTCCCGCCGGCCAACTGGGCCAGCCGCCTTCGGACTCCAAGCAGGCCTTCCAGGTTCCGGTGCGCGTCGTGGGCCGGCTCACCAGTCCCGCGGAATTCGACAGCATTATCGTCAAAAACTCCGCCAACGGCCTGGTGCTGCTGAAGGATGTGGGCCATTCGGAGGTGGGCGCCGAAGACTACAGTTCCTCGCTCAAGTTTTCCGGCCGCGAAGCCATGGGCATCGGCGTGGAGCAGTTGTCGAACGCCAACGCCCTCGAGGTGGACGCAGCCGCGAAGGCCGCACTCGCCGACCTCGCGAAGAGCTTTCCGCCAGGCCTGAGTTACGCCGTCGCTTTCGACTCGACAACCGTCGTCGGCGACTCCATCCGCGAAGTGCTGGTGACGCTGATTGAAGCCATTCTCATCGTCATCGTCGTCATCTTCCTGTTCCTGCTCGATTGGCGCGCCACCATCATTCCCGCCGTCACCATTCCGGTCTCGCTGATCGGAACCTTCGCCTTCATCAAGCTGTTCGGCTTCTCCATCAACTCGCTCACCCTGTTCGGCATCACGCTGGCCACGGGCCTGGTGGTCGACGACGCCATCGTGGTCATCGAGAACGTGCAGCGGCACATCGCCATGGAGCACTCCGATCCCCACGAGGCCACTTCGAGAGCCATGGGCGAGGTTACCAGCGCGGTCATTGCGACCTCTCTGGTGCTGATCGCCGTCTTCGTGCCGGTTTCGTTCTTCCCCGGCACTACGGGCATCCTCTACCGGCAGTTCTCGCTGACCATTGCTTTCGCGATCGCCATCTCGGCCTTCAACGCGCTGACCCTTTCGCCGGCGCTGTCGGCAATCTTCCTGCGCGGCGAAGAAGACCGCCCCCATCAACTCGACTTCCTCCACATCCGTCCCGTCTCAAGCGCCTTTGCGGCCTTCATTCACGGGGCCGACCGCTCCATCAGCTGGCTGGCCTCGAGCTATGCGAGATCCATTCACGTGGCGCTGCAACTGCGCTACCTTTTGCTGGTGCTCTTCTTTGCCGGCCTGGGCGCCACCGTCTGGATTTACGGGCACGTTCCCACCGGATTCATCCCCCAGGAAGACCAGGGATACCTGATGGTCATCGTGCAGGCTCCTCCGGGCTCATCGCTGGCCTACACCACCTCTCTGGCTGACCGGGCCGAAGCCATCATCGGCCAGAATCACGACGTCGCCGGCGCCTTCTCCATCATGGGCTTCAGCTTTGCCGGCGACGCTTCCAACGCTGGCATGATGTTTGTCAGCACCAAGCCATCCGATCAGCGGCGCGGCAAGGGCCATTCCGCTGCCGACATCGTCGCCGACCTCTCGCCCAAGCTGCAGATGCTGATGTTCGCCCCCGATGGCGGCCTGGTGGCCATGTTCCAGCCCCCTGCGGTGCAGGGCGTAGGCAGCTATGGCGGCTTCCAGTTCATGCTCCAGGACCAGGGCAAGAACACTCTTTCCGACCTGGACCGCATCGCCCATCAGATCGTGGGCGCAAGTAGTCAGCACAAGGATCTCACCGGACTGCTCACTACCTTCTCAGCCAACGATCCACAGGTGCTGGTCACCATCGATCGCGAGAAGGCCAAGGCGATGAACATTCCTCTCTCGCAAATCACCTCCACCCTCAGCGTGTTCATGGGCTCGGAGTACATCAACGACTTCGACTACAACAACCGCACTTACCGCGTCTTCGTGCAAGCTGACCAGCCCTTCCGCATGTCGGCCCGCGACTTGCATAACTACTACGTCCGTTCCGACTCCGGACAGATGGTGCCGCTGGATAACCTGGCCAAGGTGACGGAGAGTTCCGGCCCACCGGTCATCACCCACTACAACCTTTTCCGCGCGGTTGAAATCGACGGCTCGCCCGCGCCCGGCTACAGTTCCAGCGAGGGACTGGCGTCCATGGAGAAACTGGCGACCGAGAACATGATGCCAGGAATGAGCTTCCAGTGGACCGGACTGACCCTGGACGAAATCGAATCCAGCGGCAAGGCGCTGATCATCTTCGGCCTCGGCATCCTGGTCGTCTACCTCACGCTCTCAGCCCTGTACGAGAGCTTCGCGCTGCCTTTCATCATCCTGCTTGCCGTTCCCATGGCCGTCCTTGGCGCATTGGGGCTGGTGTCGCTTCGCGGCCTCGCGAACGACGTCTACTGCCAGATCGGCCTGGTCATGCTCATCGGGCTCTCGGCGAAAAACTCTATCCTGATCGTCGAGTTCGCCGAGCAGTTGCGCAGGAAGGGCCGCTCCATCGCGGAGGCCGCCATCGAGGCCGCGGAGTTGCGGCTACGGCCCATCCTGATGACCTCCTTCGCCTTCATCCTGGGAGTCTTGCCCCTGGCCTTCGCCACCGGCGCGGGCGCCCTGGGGCGGCGCTCCGTAGGCACCACCATCGTCGGCGGCATGTTGTTCTCCACCGTACTCAACCTGTTCTTTATCCCGGTCCTCTATGTGATTCTGAGCAGGCTGCTCAGGCGCGGGGACGACGATACTGCACCGCACCCGGCCGAGTCATAAGCTCTTTGGGCTGCAGAAGAACTCCTGAACACGGAAGGCCGGGGCTTGAGTCCCGGCCTTCCGCATTTTTTGGCGCCGAAGCGTCACTGTCGATCGTGAGTGTCCGGCCAACCCGCCTGGAAGCAGCGGGCGATCTGCGATGGATTCTTCTTATGGCAGAAGAGTCTTGAGTCGGAACTGCTCGACGTAGCGTACCCTCCGCGCAAGACCAATCTTTTCGTGTATACAGATTGTTGTGGCCGTTGAGGGAACCCACCCGTGCGCGTCACGCGATCAGGGCCATTTTGCGCAGTTCGCCGCTCAGACTTGCCGCACTGACGGGTTTAACGAGGTAAGCGTTGCATAACTCATAGAAGGATTGCACGACATCCTTCACATCGTCGACAGCCGTCTGCATAACAATTTTCGTCCCGTGGGTCGACAGGACGCCATCTTTTGTCTCCATGGCGCGAATCTTCCTCACTGCCTCCACACCATCCATTCCCGGCATCCGGATATCCATGCAAATCAGGTCGTAGGGCGCCGCGTCGGCACGAGCCATGCGAAATGCTTCCACAGCTTCTTCCCCGGTAACGGCAACGTGGCACTCGCCGTAGCGGGAAAGAACGCTCTCTAGAAGTATCCGGCTGGTTAATTCGTCTTCAACGATAAGCGTTTTCACGATAGGTATCCCCTTCTGGTTCATCAACTTGTTCAGCTTCATTGGTTTGCCTTCATCGCGTCTCTCAGTCGGCCGAACTCGAATCTCAGGTCGGCCATGTGGCCAGCCACAAACTGCAAATCCCCTGCATTGGCTGCCTTTTCCATCACGGATGCCACGTTCCGGAGACGTTCGCCGCCAACATTTGCGCAAGCGCCCTTTATCGAGTGGGCCAGCCGAGCTGAGTTGGCAGTATCCCCGCTTTTCACAAGGTCTTTCAAACACTGAATCTGGCGGGGAATGTCCTCAAGAAATGCCGCAAAGACGATCCGCGCCAGCTCATGATCCCCTTCCAGACGGTCCAGCACGCCTGCCTGGTCAAAGATATCCGCCGTGTCTTCGATAGTTCCGGGTGGGGCAACTGTCCCAGTCGGCGGGGGAATCGCGACATCGCCGGCCGACAGCCATTTCTCGATCGCATTCCTCAACTCGGCCTTCCTGATTGGTTTCGGCACAAAGTCGTTCATGCCCGCCGCGAGGCATGCTTCCCGGTCGCTCTGCATCGCGTTGGCGGTCAAGGCTATGATCGGAATGTCGTGATTGAGCACCGCGGACCGCGGATCGCGAATATGGCGTGTGGCCTCCATGCCGTCCATTACCGGCATGCGCATATCCATCAACACCAGATCGTACGGAGTCGATTCGAGAACATTGAGAGCTTCTGCTCCATCAGCCACCGCCGACGCGCGCAGGCCGAGCTTCCGAAGCATGCCCAAGGCCACCTCCCGATTGGTGGAATTATCCTCGGCGATCAGAACTCTCCCGTGGAGATGGGCGGTCGTCTGGGTTTCCAGCTTTGATCCTGGGGACTGAACTCCCAGTCTCAGACTTAGCCCCAGGCGCACCGTGAACCAGAACTCCGATCCCTTGCCTTCCTGACTGGTCACCCCAACACCTCCGCCCATCAGCTCGGCCAGTTGTTTGGAGATGGCCAGTCCCAGCCCTGTGCCGCCATAGTTGCGCGTAGTGGAAGCGTCGACCTGGCTGAACTTGTTGAAGAGGACGCCGATTTTGTCTTCCGGTATGCCGATGCCTGTATCGCGCACCGAGAAACGCAGCAGGCAATCGGATTCTCCTTCTTCCTCCAGCGTCACGCTAACGGCCACCGCGCCCTTCTCCGTGAACTTGATGGCGTTGCTTACCAAATTGGTAAGAATCTGGAGCAACCGCCCAGGGTCGCCCCGCAGCAACCTCGGAACCGTGGGATCGTCAATGCATAGCAACTCGATTCCTTTGGCCTTCGCAGTCGCCGAAAGAACCGAGTCAAGGTGGTCGAGCAGGCTCAGAAGATCGAAGTCGATCGTCTCCAGTTCGAGCTTCTTCGCTTCTATCTTGGAAAAATCGAGAATGTCGTTGATGAGTTCCAGCAATGATTCGCCGCTGGCGCGGGCAATCTCCACATAGCGGTGTTGCTCGGCGGTCAATTCCGTCTCCAGCAACAGCCCGGTCATGCCGATGACTCCATTCAACGGCGTGCGAATCTCGTGGCTCATGTTGGCCAGAAACTCGCTTTTGGCCGCATTGGCTGCATCCGCCTCCATTGACGATTCGCGGGCGCGCTCGGTCTCCAACTGGAGATGCTGGTTGCTCTCGAGCAATGCAGCGGCCGCTTCCTTCTGGGAAGTGATGTCCCGATTCGTGCCCACGATTCGTATCGGTTTCCCAGACGCATCCCGCCTCATAAGTGCATTGCCGCTGAGGTGGCGGATGGTTCCATCGGGCCATACGACGCGGAACTGGACGTCGAGCTCCATTTCTCCTCGTACAGCTGCATTGAATTCCTCTTCCGCCCGGATACGGTCTTCCGGGTGCACCAGATGCCGAAACGCCTCGAAATCACCGCCGAACTTGTCCTCCGTGGTGCCGAAGAGGCGGAACATCTGTTCGTCCCAGTGCAGTACACCATTCACATAGTCGAAGTCCCAAATGCCCGCGCTTCCCGCGCTTGCCGCCAAAGCCAACCGGTCCGTGGTCTGCTTCAGAAGTTCTTCCGTTCGCTTCTGGGCGGTGATATCCCAATTGGTGCCGATCATGCGCACTGGTTTGCCGTCGGCATTGCGCTCAATCTGGGCCAGAGCCCGGATATTGTGGACGCTGCCGTCCGGCCAAACCACTCGAAACTGGGTGTCGAATTCCTTTTCGCCGCTCAGGGCCGCATTGCTCTCCCCCACAACTCGTTCCCGGTCTTCCAGATGCAACCGGCTCGGCCAATCCTCGAGTCTATGGCAGAACTGATCCTGTGCGGTTCCGTAAAGGCGAAACATCTGCTCGTCCCAAACCAAGGCGCCGCTCGAAATGTCCCAATCCCAAATGCCCACGGCGCCCGCGCGCGTTGCTAACATCAGACGGTCCGCGGTCTGCTTCAGGAGGATCTCGGCATGTTTCCGCTCGGTAATGTCCTCCGCAACTCCGACCACTCGGATCAGTTCTCCGTCCCAATCGTGAATATGAAAGGACCTGTTGTGAATCCACTTCTCCAGCCCGTCGGGAGTCCGAATGCGGAACTCCGAGTCGCTGGGTTTTCCCCCCGCTTTTCGCGCCTCAAACGATTGGGCAGCCCGGTCCTCGGGATGAATCGCTTCATACCATGCCATCGGACTCTGATAGAGGCTGGCGCAGCTCCGGCCCCAAGTCGCTTCAAATGCCGGGCTGATATAGATCACTTCGCCAGTCGCCGGCGCTATGATCCAAAAAACTTCCTGAATGTTCTCCGCCAATTGGCGAAAGTTCTCTTCGCTGCTCCGCAAGGCGTGCTCGGATTGTTTGCGGTCCGTGACATCTTGGGTGGTGCCGGTGAACCCGAGGAAGTCACCATCCTGCGAAAAGTGCGGCTCCGCGTACGATTCGGTCCAGCGCCACTGGCCATCGGCACGAAGGAAACTTACCTCGCCCCTGAAAGGCGAATGCTTTTGTAAAGCATCGTTGAATGTTTTGAAATACGTTGGCGCATCTTCCGGGTGAATCTGCGACTTCCACTTTTCCGGCTCAACCTGCTCGGAGGTCCACCCTGAGAACTCGCGGTATGCCTGATTGACAAAGCGGATCGCTCCCTGAGCATCGGTTACCCATATCCCAATCGGGCAACTGTCGGCCATGATGCGGAAACGGCTCTCGCTCTCCAGCAAGGCTTGCTCGGCCATTCTGCGCTCGGTTATGTCGCGAAGAATCGCGGACATGGACACCACCTCGCCAGTGGGACTCTTCACCGGTGACACCGTGACCGACACGGGGAATCTCGATCCGTCCTTTCGAAGACACAGGCTTTCGTACTGGGAGACGTTGATGCCCTGTAATATTTGGCCAGTAAGGTAGCTCAGGTCTCCCATCCGCTCAGGCGCCATCAGCATGGATATATTCTTCCCTATCGCCTCCGCGACGGAATATCCAAAAAAGCCCTCAGCGCCACGGTTCCAGGCGACGATGATGCCTGTTGGCGTGCTCGCGATCATTGCATCGCTGGAACTTTCCACAATCGCAGCCAGGGAATTCTGGGTTTGCTGGTGCGCCCGCCGCTCCGTCACATCGTGCTTGATGGCGATATACCCGGTGGTTGCGCCATTTGAGTCCTTGACGGGAGCGATCCGCATCTCCTCGTCATAAAACGTGCCATCTTTGCGCCGGTTGGTCACGTCTCCGTCCCAGACTCTGCCGGACAGGATCGTGCTCCAGAGCTCTTTGTAGAATCCCTCGGGGTGGCATCCGGATTTGAGAAGGTGAGGAGTCTGCCCGATAGCCTCTTCGCGGGAGTATCCTGTCAGCGCCGTAAAGGCCGGATTCACGAACTGAATTGTTCCATGAGTATCCGTGATCACAATTCCGTCAGCCGCTTGCGTTACGGCCTCAAGCAAACTGGCAGGATCGAGAGTGTACTCCTCCTGAGACACACTTCACCTCGCGATGAGAACACCATCTGCGTTTCTATCGGCAGATTCGCCTTTTGCCTCTAGTGCAACGACGGGAGAATGGTCGGGCTCAGGAAGACAAGATGCCGTCAACCGGGTAAGTCCGAGTGATTCACATCGGCGAATAAGCAGAGTCAAGAGAGAAAGGCGGCAACCATTCGACTGCGTTGAGGGGTGAATAGCGTAATTCCATTCACCATGAAACTTGTTCTTCTCCAGTTTCACTCGCCTGATTCCCTCATCAGTTACTTTTCGACCGGTCAGGTGTTTGCTATGGTCCAAACGGTAAGTTACTTGAAGACCTTGGGCGGTCGTCGTGCGCGAGATGAGATTGACGACCGTCTCATCATCGCGAAGCGGCTCGAAAGCCAATCTGTCCGGTCGAAGAGAGAGCCTTGATTTTTCAATCAAGGTCGAGAATAGTGACCAATTGTCGATGCCGGGCCTGGCTTCCTGCTGAATTCTCTGGCCCCCAGAAAGGAGGTTGCCAAATTGAACGACCACTCCCGGCGCGGTTCGGCATCGCGAGCATATCCAGGAGACCCGTCTGGAAGATCGCCTGCTACGCGAACGCGCCATGCGCTCTCGGCGCGGAACATGCCTCCGAAATCACCCATTGCCATGGCGTTCTTTCCAAGCAGATTCCCGCCTATCCACCGGCTCGGGCGGACCATTTGTCCGCTGGTCACTCCCTAATCGAGCGCAATTACGAGCAACGAGACGAAGTCGATCTATCGAGGAAAACGGCGGTTTCCTCTAAATAACTAAAAGTAAATAGGATGCGCGCTGTACCTGCTTTTGTGCGCGAAATCTACACTCTCGAGCTGTGACGTCGCTCGATCAACGAATCCGTGTGACTGTAAGCTATTTAAGATATCTGGCTTAAGAGGTGAAACAATTGGTGCCGGGAGGGGGGGGGTCGAACCCCATGACCTTGCGGTCGGCGGATTTTGAGTCTCTCAAGAATACCGTAAGTCTATGATAAATAAGCGAAATTGAGCGTAATGTCGGATGTCCACAACTGACTGCCCATCAGCAACTTAGCGTAATTATCCGAAATCGAGCCAAACTGATGTCTGTACCCGAACTTGTACCCGACAATCGAGTGTTGTCCCTCGCTATTGAGGTTAGCTTAACGCCGTTGCAGCCCATTTCTGTTCGCTCCAGTGATGGCTCGGAGTCCAGTAGTGGGCGGTTGATTCAGCCGCGGGTACAGACAGGATGCACGGCAGAAGGAATGCCCGGAGTAGAACGCCGACCTCTTCGAGGGATGGCGAGTCGCTGCCTGGATACAGCCGACTGACGAACGCGTTCAATTGCCGTGTCTTCTGCGGACCGCCCAGGAATTCCTCAGTCAGAGCAAAAGGAACATCCTGCGGGATTCCGACTCCACGCCGCTCGAAAGATGCGCGGATAGCGTCGCGCAAGGTGGCCATCTCGAAGGTCCAGGTGTTAGCCATGAGCCAGATGTCGTAGAAGTCCTTAATGCGGCTGTTGCGAATATCCAGCACAACCATTGCATTGAGTTTCTCCGCAATGGCGGCTTCGCGTGGATAGGCACGGATGACCGGTGGCTCCATTGGGAGCAACACTGGAAACGAAGCGAATTCCGGCTCTGGATAAACGGCGTCGCCGAATCCAATATCGACCTGCATCGGAATCCGCGCGCCAGCCAGGACGGCGTGGAATTTCACGCGCACACCCTCGTATTCGTCTTCTTCTTTGATCCTTGTTCCCTCGACTGATTCGCCGTCGAAGAGAATGCCGTCATCACCTTCGACCTTACAGATGCCCCGAATTGTTTCCTCGACTTCACGAATGGCCGACGATCCCCATCCGAGGAGGTCCAAGTCCTTCGTAGGCCGGTGAGTATCACCCGTCCAGAGCGTAAACAGCGTCGCTCCCTTGATTGCGAATCTGTCGCGGTAGGTCGAGCTACCCAGCCGATACAGAAACCGTTCGATCGCGTATCTGCCCAAGACTCGCTGGTAGTCTTGGCCCTTGCTCTGGGCCAGAGACAGCAAACGTGATCGGATTGACGCCGCTGGATTCTTCGCCGGTTCGTGGGTCATAGCGCCTCCATGTAGGGGCGGATGACGTTGCAAACGCGGCAGATCTTGGCATAGTGGTAGATGTCGTTGATGGTAGCCTTCTTTTGGCGGAGGCTGTCTTTCAGCGCCTCGATTGCAACGTCCAGGCCGATCTTGTTGCGGAACTTGAAGCAGTCTGCCACGGTCTTTGCGGCTGAGTAAACGCGCACTGGCACGCCTTCAACCGTATGCTCTTCGACGCCTTCGGAGAGCGAAGGTTCCGTGAGACGAACCACCCGGAGCGAAGGCGACAGGATGGCAGGCTTTC
>Ga0302320_10006108_pt1 | contig 26842 bp, 28 predicted proteins | sample Bog_T0_3_FD_202130 | JGI IMG/M metagenome (GOLD analysis project Ga0302320, IMG submission 202130) | Peat permafrost microbial communities from Stordalen Mire near Abisko, Sweden - Bog_T0_3 | ecosystem: Environmental > Terrestrial > Soil > Wetlands > Peat | place: Sweden: Abisko, Stordalen Mire...
CTGGACGACGGCTCCATCAAAGGTGAGATATGCCTCGATTGTGGCGACGATATTCCCTTCAAAGCGCGCCGATCGGCGACTTCTTCAACGGCCTGCTAGGGCCAGGTTCCCGGATCATCTGCCACCCGCGAGGCTATTGCACTCGTGGCCGGGTTGAGAAACAATTTGAGTTGGGAATAGGTACGCGGGGGCGTGAGATGGGTAAACAGGAAGCGGGATTTGACTTCCACCGTTATCGGCAATTGCTGGCCGAGGCGGTCGACGAAACCAGGCGGCTGGAGCTGATCGACCTGTTGATCGAAGAGCGGGCCAAGGAACGGCTAAAAGCCGAACACGCCTCGGACCGTGCGGCGAGGACGGCGAAGACCATCGCCGCGATTCTGGGCACATCAAGGACCTGAATTGGGAATCGCAGCTGAGCCGTTGATCGCTATCCGGCGCGCCCTTGCCGCCGCCAGGAGGCTAACCAGACTCGCCGTGCTGGCCGCCCTCGCCGCGTTGTACGTCACCGGTGTCGCGATGGCGCAAAACGCGGGCGGCATCGCGGCGGAGCCGGTGTCGCTGCCCGATATGGCGCTCGGATCGAAAAATGCTCCGGTTGTCATCGTCGACTACTCGTCGATGACCTGTTCGCATTGTGCCGACTTCATGACCAAGGTCTTTCCGATGCTGAGGTCGAAATATGTCGACACCGGCAGGGTGCGCTTCGTGTTTCGGGAATTTCCGCTCGACGCCAAAGCCGCGGCGGCCTCGATGCTGGCGCGCACCGTCGCCAACGAAGACTCGGCAAGGTATTTCGGCGCCATCGACACCCTGTTTCGACAGCAGGATCAGTTGATCGCGCAGCCCACCGACACGCTGCAGCGGGTCGGCGGTCAGTACGGGCTGAGCCAGCAGGCGGTCGAAACCGTTCTGAGGGATCAGGCTCTGCTCGACAAGCTCACCGTCGACCAGAAAATCGCTAGCGAGGTTGTGAAGGTCAAGGCAACGCCGACCTTCTTCATCAATGGCCAGAAGCACGAAGGCTTCATGCCGTTCGAGGAAATCGACAATACGATCAGGTCGTCATTGCGTTAGAGCGTTTTCAAGCGAAGTGGACACCGGTTCGCGTCAAGAAAACGCGGCAAAATCAAGAATCTAGAGCCCCGTTTCGATTCAATCGAAACGGAAAAGGCTCTAGGGAACCCGACTCATTCGCCCGGTTGCGGCGTTGCAGCGAAAGTCACGCCGATCCGGTTGCGCTGGATCCAGGCAATCCGGCATTCGCGCACCGAAGAATCGTTCGCCATGACCAGGCGAAAATGCGGGGGTACGAAGGCCGAATTCTCGACATCGATGGCGGCACCCTCGAGCGAGATGTTGCGGACCGTGCAGCTCATCACGGAACCGCCCGAGGATACATAGGCGCGTTCGTTGATTTCGGTCCGCGGGTGTTTTCGCTTTTCTTCCATAGGCTTCTGCCTTGATTGCCGGCTGGGGAACAAGCTTAGCGCCAAACCCTAAATAAATTGGGTTATCGTCTTCGCCTTGCGCCGGTCCCTGGTTCCGGGCGGGGATCATTTTGGCCGCCGCGCGCGAACCTGCGGGGAGCTGCGTTCCAGGGGCCGGTCTCGTGCTCCGTTGCTGCTGTGCACTCCGCGAAAGGCAATCTGCCTTTTATGATCGATCGTGCCGACACGCTCTTCCCTGCGTCGCCTCGACGGGGTAGCTTTCCCGGTGCTGTCGGTGCGTAGGCGCGGCGCCCGCTCAAAAAAAGAACATGCGCCGAGGGGAAAACGCCATGTTCGAGATACTCGATCGACGCACGAGTCTGACCGGCAACCAGATCAAAATCCTCGCCGCGGCCATCATCGGCGATGCGCTTGAATTCTTCGACTACTTCCTGATCGGCTTTGTGCTCGCCTTCCTGATCGGGCCGTGGAAGCTCACCTTCGGCCAGTCGGCCATCGTGCTGATGAGTTCCGGCATCGGCGCCATCATTGGCGCCTATGCCTGGGGCTGGCTCGCCGACCGCATCGGCCGCCGCAAGGTCTTTATCGGCACCGTGCTGAACTTCTCGATTGCGACCGGCCTGTTGTACTTCACGCCGGACAATGGCTGGATCTACCTGACCATCATGCGCTTCTTCGTCGGCGTCGGCGTCGGCGGACTGTATTGCGTCGACCTGCCGCTGGTGCAGGAGTTCATGCCCTCCTCCAAGCGCGGCTGGGTCGGCGGCATCGTCACCTGCGTCATTCCGCTCGGCACCGGCCTCGGCGCGGTGCTCGGCGCCAATGTCGGCAGCGGCGACTGGCGGCTGCTGTTTGCAATCGGCGTGCTGCCCGCGCTGCTGGTGCTGCTGGTCCGGCTGTGGGTGCCGGAGTCGCCGCGCTGGTTGTGCCGGCAGGGCCGTTACGAGGAAGCGCGGCAATCGCTGGCCTGGGCGCTGCAGATGGAGCCCTCCGCGCTGCCATTGCCCACGGCCGCCGATGCCGGCCCGATCGTCAAGAGCTACTGGCTCGACCTCTTCAAATATCCGCGCAGCATGGTGGTGTCCTGGCTCGGCAATGCCGGCGCGCAGACCGGCGTCTATGGCATCACGCTGTGGGTACCTTCGCTGTTCGTGCTGCTGCTCAAGGTGACGCCGCAGGAAGCATCCAAGATGATGATCCTGCTGACTGTATTCGGCTTCATCGGCCGCCTCTCCTTCTCGTTCTTCTCGGAACTGATGGGACGGCGCAACGCCGGCGGACTGCTCGGTTTCGGCGCCGGCGTTCTGACGATCGTGTCGGGGTACAATTACGACGCTACGATCATGGGCGTATCGGCATTCTGGCTGCTGCTTGCCATCACCTACTTCTTCGCCGATGGCGGCTTTGCCATCGTCGGACCCTATGCGGCGGAAATCTGGCCCTCACACCTGCGGACCACGGGCATGGGATCTGCCTATGGCTTCGGCGGCATCGGCAAGATCATCGGGCCGGTGGGTCTTGCCCTGATCGTGGGCTCGGGCAACTATCTCAAGCCCGACGTGCCGTTGCCGGAAATTCCACTGGCCTTTGTCTATCTCGGATGCTGGTTTTTGATGGCGGGCGCGGTGTATTACTTCCTCGGGATCGAGACGCGCGGCAAATCGATCGAGCAGATCGACCGGGAACTCGCCGTCACCGCTGATCTGTCGAGCGCCACGGCCACCGTCGGACGAGCGTAGCCTTGGAAGTTCAAGCCTTCTTGGAAGTTCAAGCCTTGGACACACGGATTGCGACATCTGCCGACCTTGCGGGCGACCAGACCGTGATCTTGCGTGCCGAGGCGGTTCGCCCCGCGGTCGCGGCCGCTTCAAACGAAATCGAGAGCACACGCCGGCTGCCGCCGGCGTTGCTCGACAAGCTCCATGAAGCGGGGCTGTTTCGTTTGCTGCTGCCGCGCTCCTCGAACGGGATCGAGACCGATCCCGTCACCTTCTTCCACGTGATGGAGACCATCGCGCGCGCCGATGGTTCGACCGCATGGTGCCTGAGCCAGGCCGGCGGCTGCGCCATGTCGGCGGCCTATCTCGATTTGCCAGTGGCGCATGCGATCTTCGGCAATGACCCGCGCGCGGTGCTGGCGTGGGGGCCGGGTCCGAAGGTCAGGGCGGTCGAATGCGAGGGCGGCTACAAGGTCACGGGCGTCTGGGCCTTCGCGTCGGGCGGGCGGCACGCGACCTGGCTCGGCGCCCATTGTCCGATCTATGCGGCTGACGGCTCGCCGAAGCTGGATGTCGAGGGCCGGCAGCAGGAGCGCACCATGCTGGTGCGGACCGAGGACGTGGCGTGGACCGACATCTGGAACACGGTCGGCCTGCGTGGAACCGCCAGCGATCAGTTCGCGCTTACCGACTTCTTCGTTCGGTCGGACCACTCGATCACCCGCGAATTCGATCAGGAATGCCGCGAGAGCGGCCCGCTCTATCGTATGGGAGCCGGCACCTGCTACCAGGTTGGCTTCGCGGGGGTGGCCTGCGGGATCGCGCGCGGCGCACTCGACTGCTTCATCGACCTCGCGCGTACCAAGGTGGCGCGTAACTACAAGAGCCCGCTGCGCGACAATGCCGTGATTCAGTCCAATCTGGCCCAGACCGAGGCCAATCTGCGCGCTGCACGCAGCTTCGTGCTGCAGTCGATGGCCGACATCTGGACGCATCTTTGCGCCGGCGCCAGCATCACCGTCGAGCAGCGCATCACCATCCGCCTGGCTGCGACCCACGCCATTCACAAGGCGCGTGAGGCCGTCGACTTCGCCTACCATGCCGCGGGCGCCACTTCGATCTTCGAAAACCACCCGCTGGAGCGCCGCTTCCGCGACATCCACACCGTGACCCAGCAGTTGCAGGGCCAGCTCAAGCATTTTGAAACCGTCGGCGCCTGGATGATGGGCGCCGATACCGACCTTACCTTCGTCTAGGGAGAACACCGATGCCACTCGGCGGACTGCAACATTACACCATCGAACCGCAGGATCTGGAGCGCACCAAGGACTTTTATTGTGACGTGCTAGGTCTCGAAAACGGCGACCGTCCGCCGCTCGATTTTCCCGGCTACTGGCTCTATTCCGGGGGCGTCGCCACGGTTCATCTGATGGGTACCCGCAAGCCGCGCGAGGGCATCCTGGTGCGCGGCACCGAGAAGAAATACGAAGACACCGGCCGCCTCGACCATATCGCCTTTGCCGCGACCGACGTCGACGGCGTGCGCAAGCGCCTGCAGGCGAAGAACGTCAAATTCCGCGAAAGCATCGTGCCGCGCACCGGCGATACCCAGTTTTTCCTTTATGACCCCGACGGCGTCGGCGTGGAGCTGAATTTCCCCGCGCCGTAACAATGAGCTGTCGTCACCCGGCCGGGCGACGACCGTGCGGCGGCGCGCGCCCATTTCTCGACAAGGTCATGACTCGGCCACGCCCCGGGCGCGGAACGGTCGGCTTTTCTTCAATTTTTCATGGCGATTTGAAGAGCCGCGCCGCTGCGGCAGGATAGCCGGGTGCCGCGCCTCTCAACCTACCCCAGGGCATGTGTGCCCGGCTATTCGCGGGCGGCTCGGCCGGCGCGCGCACGATCCGACGTTGCTTGGCGGGTTTGGGCTAGTCCAGCCCGCGTTCGTGACTGAGGCGCACCATCTCCTCGATGAATATGGTCTTTTGCTTGTCGTTGAGGCTATTGAACAGCGGTTCGGCCGCGTCGGCGACGTTGCGCTGATCGACCGCGCGATCGTTGAGGAACTGGGCTTCATTGCGCATCTGGTCGATGATGTCGTCGGGCGGGTCGCGCTGGGCGCGCGCAATTCGCAGATTGAGCCGGTCGGCGCCGTTGTGGCCGAGATAGTGCATTGCGCTGTTGAATCCGGTCCAGTTTTTCTCCTGCTCGGGGGTCAGATTCAATTCCGTCTTGATTCGGTCGATGTAGGCGTCGCTGTTGGCGACGATCTGCTCGGCGGTGAGTTGTGGCGCGCCTTCCTGGGTCAGGACCGCCTGCTTGGTTTCCTTGGCGGCCTTGGCGGCTTTTGTCGTCTTCGCCGGCGTACCTTGTTTCGGTGGCTCGGGCGCCGGAGCGCTTTTCCCGACACCAAGCACGCCGGTAAAGACGCCGACCACCCCGCCGATCGCACCTCCGAGAACGCCGCCGACCGGTCCGGCCGCCTTGTTGCCTTCCTTGGCTCCCTCCTGGACGCCTTTCACCAGCCCTTGCGCCTCTACGGCTGCCGGCGCGCCGAGCAGCATGACGACAACTGACCCAAGCGCAAGGCGCCATCCCAATCGCATGCGCGCTGTCGGTGTCGGGCTGATCATTATTTCGTCTCCATGGTCCATCTTGAAATGAGGCCGGGTGTTTTGGGGGGTGGCACGCATCGTGCCAAGTAACGACTTTATCGTTTTCGTACCGCACAAGTCTACCGTCGCGCCGCACGGTTCATGTGAACAAGGAGACGACCCATAAGCGCATCCGCAGGCTCGGGCGGGGCATGCGGCGCTATCTCGCACCCTTCCGACGGCAGCGGATGTTCCATGCGTGCAGCGCAGTATTTTCCCAAAAAACACAATCAATTGGCTGTGCCGCGTGGGTTTCACGATCGGGACAGGATATGAATTTTCTCGGTCGCCGCTTGGCAACACAACGTTAGTACTAGGGCTCAAGCCACCTGATTTCTCGACAGATCGCGGCAATTCTGCTCTGATCGCCAACAACGAAACCTTCGCAGCGCCCTGATTGTGCCTTTTTGGACACCCCGGCGGCGAAGAAAAAAACAACAAAGAGATTTCAGTTTCACCACGCTTGGTTCACCTGGGAGGGAACGCCATGTCACGGAGAAAGCTGTCTCGCCGACAATTCGTAGCCGCGACCGCACTGTCATCCGCCGCGTTGATAACAGCACCGTATGTTCGAGGCGCTTATGCCGCGGGCAAACTCACCTTGGGCTTATGGGATCACTGGGTGCCCGACGCCAACAAGGCTTCCACTGCTCTGATCAACGAATGGGCCGCCAAAGAAAAGGTCGAGGTTTCCATCGACTACATCACGAGCCAGGGCAACAAGAACCTGCTCACCATCGCCGCCGAGGCGCAGGCGAAATCCGGCCACGACATTCTTGCAATGCCGACCTGGTGGCCTCACGCCAATTCAGATCTGCTCGAGCCCGTCAACGATATCATGGAGCCGCTGATCAAGCAGAACGGCGCGGTGAACGGCACGGTGCAATATCTCGGACAACTGGACGGCAAGTGGCTCGGCGTCCCCGCCTGCATCGGCAGCCAGATCAAGGGTCCCTGCTCGCGCATCGACCTGATGAAGAAATACGCCAATATCGACGTCCAGGAAATGTATCCCGCCGGCGCGCCGCCTAAAGCCGACAACTGGACCACGGATACCTTCCTGAAGGCGGCAGAGGCGTGCTTCAAGGGAGGTGTTCCCTTCGGAATCGGTCTTGGCGAAACCACCGACTCGGTCGACACCGCCGGCGCGTTTTTCCAGGCGTTCGGCGCCCAACTTGTGGATGCCAAGGGCAACCTCACGGTCAAGACCGACGAGGTGCGACAGGCGCTCGAGTTCTACAAGAAACTGATCGCCTTCCTGCCTCCGGACGTGGCGGCGTGGGACGACGCCTCCAACAATAAATGGCTGGTATCCGGCAAGGGCGCGATGATCATGAATCCGCCCAGCGCCTGGGCGGTCGCCAAGCGCGATGCACCGCAAGTCGCCGAGCAATGCTGGACACACGGTTTCCCGGTTGGACCGAAAGGCCGGTTCGCACCGTTCCTGCCCTACTTCTGGGCCACCTGGAACTTCTCCAAGAACAAGGAAGCCGCCAAGAGCCTGTTGGTGCACTTGTCGCAACCCGCGGCGGTCGAGAAGCTGGTCGAGGCCAGCGGCGGCTACGATTTGCCTTCGTTCGAGAAGCTCACGACCTTCAAGATCTGGGCGGAAGAAGGCCCACCCAAGGGAACGCTGTTCCATTATCCAAATCCCTACAAGCACCAAATCTTGTCGATCGCAGCCTCACCCGCGCCTCCCAAGGTGGCCCAGCAGATCTACGCCCAGGGCACGATCACCAAGATGTGCCTGCGATTTCAGCAGGGCGAGGCGATGGAAAAGACGCTGGCCTGGGGCGAAGGCGAGTGTGAAGGCTTCATGCGGAGCTAGGCCAGGGTGCTGACCGCTGCGGCGTGCATCCGCCATGACGCCGCTGTACTGACGCGATCGGGCGCCGGCCAAAGCCGGCCCCGCAAAATCCCGCTCCTCAATATCGAAATCCGCGAGGAAGATGCATCATGGTCGATGTCGCATTTCAGCCGCACGGCGTTCCCCAGGCGCGCAGCACGCGCAAGCGCGCCAGTCTTCGGACGGCGCTGAAGCGGAAATCGACCGCGGCATTTCTGATGACCTTGCCGCTGATCCTGTTGATCTCAATCCTCGTGATCTATCCGGCTTTTTATTCCCTGCATCTGGCGACCCTGAACAAGTCGATGCAACGTTTCGTCGGTTTCGGCAATTTTGAGTTCCTGTTCAAGCGCGAGACGTTCTGGCTGGTCGTAAAACAGTCATGCATCTTTGCCATCTCCGCCGTGTTCTTCAAGGCCCTGATCGGCTTCATCGTCGCGCATTTCGTTCACAACATTCCGGCCAAGGGCCAACGCAAGTGGCGCGGCATGCTGCTGGTGCCGTGGGTAATTCCGCCGGCGATGAGCACGCTGGCGTGGCTGTGGCTGTTCGATCCCTCCTACAGCGCTTTCAACTACACCCTCGCATTCTTTGGCATCGGACCCATTCCCTGGACCGGCGACGCGGCGTGGGCCCGGTTCTCGGTCATTCTCGTCAACGTCTGGTACGGCGCGCCTTTTTTCATGATCATGTATCTGGCGTCGCTGAAATCGGTGCCTGAACAGCTCTACGAGGCCGCGGCCATCGACGGCGCCAACTGGTGGCAGCGCATCTGGTACGTGACCCTGCCGATGATGCGCAACATCATCGCGATCACGACGCTGTTCTCGCTGATCGTCACCTTTGCGAATTTCGACATTGTCAGGATTCTGACAGCCGGCGGTCCGCTCGACCACACCCATATTTTCGCAACCTGGGCCTTCCGTGTCGGCATCGAGGGCAGCGATATTCCACTCGGCGCCAGCGTGTCGCTGTTCATGCTGCCGATACTCGCAGTCGCGGCGATCTTCATCCTGCGCGACGTCAACAAACGCGGGAACGAAGCCTGATGGCCAGCACCATCGTGATCGACAAGGCCGCGCCGACGCGCAATGTCAAATATGGCAGCATGAGCCGCGACCGTACCTGGGCGCTGCGATGGTCGTATTTCTTCCTCGGCCTGTTCGCGATCTTCTCGCTGGTGCCCCCGCTCTACATGCTGATCACCTCGCTGAAGGGAAGCGCGGAGATCTCGGCGGCGACCAACCCATGGTGGGTATTTCATCCCACACTTTCCAACTACATCGAGCTGCTGACGTCGAACCAATATCTGAGATTCTTTCTTAACTCGGCGATGGTCTCCGTCTTTGTCGTGACCATCACCATGCTGATCAGCGTGCCGGCCGCGTTTGCACTGGCCAGGATGCGGTTCTGGGGCTCGGCAACGCTTGCTACCGGGGTCTTCCTGACCTACCTGATCCCCGACAGCCTGCTGTTCATTCCCCTGTTCAAGATGTTCGCCGTGATCGGCGACTGGACCGGAATCCAGCTCATCAACAGGTGGTACGTCCTGTTGTTCATTTATCCGACACTGACGGTGCCGTTCTGCACCTGGATCATGATCGGCTATTTCGCGTCGATTCCGAAGGAGCTCGACGAAGCCGCGATCATCGACGGCGCTTCCTGGTTCCAGACCCTGACCCGCATCTTCATTCCGGTCGCCCTGCCCGGACTGATCGCCGCGACCATCTTCGCCTTCACCCAGTCATGGGCGCAATTTCTCTATCCGCTGGTGTTCACGACCTCGACCGATCAGCAGGTGTTGCCGGTCGGCATCATCACCACCCTGATCAAGGGCGACGTGTTCAACTGGGGGCAGATCATGACCGGCGCGCTACTCGGCGCGGCGCCCCCACTGATTATCTACGCGTTCCTGATGGACTATTACATCGCCGGCCTGACCGCCGGCGCGACAAAGGGTTGATGAGCATGGCTGATGTTACCTTGCGCAAGGTTATCAAGCGCTACGACGACGTCGAGGCGGTGCGCGGCATCGATCTCGACATCGCCGACCATGAATTTGTCGTGCTGGTGGGGCCGTCGGGCTGCGGAAAATCCACCACGCTGCGGATGATCGCCGGCCTCGAGGATATCACCGACGGCGACATCATGATCGGTGGCGACGTCGTCAACGACGTGCCGCCGAAGGACCGCGACATCGCCATGGTGTTCCAGAATTACGCGCTCTACCCGCATATGACGGTTGCCGAAAACATGTCGTTCGGCCTGCGCCTGAAACACTATCCGAAGGCCGAGATCAAGACCCGGGTCGATGAAGCCGCCCGCATGCTCGACATCGTCGAGCTGGTCGATCGCAAGCCGAAGCAGCTGTCGGGCGGCCAGCGCCAGCGCGTGGCGATGGGCCGGGCCATCGTACGCAATCCGAAAGTGTTTCTGTTCGACGAACCGCTCTCCAATCTCGACGCCAAGCTGCGGGTGCAGATGCGGATCGAGATCAAGAAGGTGCACCAGAAGGTCCGCACCACCACCGTCTATGTGACCCACGATCAGGTCGAGGCCATGACGCTGGCCGACCGGGTCGTGGTCATGAACCACGGCCGGATCGAGCAGATCGGCACCCCCAACGATCTCTACCACAACCCGGCGACGCGCTTTGTCGCCGGCTTCATCGGCTCGCCGGCGATGAATTTTTTGCCGTGCCGGCTGGAGGACGTCGCAGGCCAGCTGCACATTCGCCTGACCGACCGCATTGCCTTTCCATTGCCGCCTGCCCGCGCCGCGAGATATCACGGCCTCGCGCGAAACGAGAAATTGCTGCTCGGCTTGCGGCCCGAGCATATCACCGAGGCCAAGGTGCATCCGGAGCCGGGCATCGAGCCCTTCGACGCGGTTCTGGACGTGACCGAGCCGATGGGAATGGAGACTTTGATCTATTTTACGCTCGAAGGCGCGCAAGTCTGCGGGCGGGTCAATCCCAATGCCGGCGCCCGCGACGGCGGCCCGCTTCGATTGGCAGTAGACCTCAACAATATGCACCTGCTAAACGAGGCGACCGGCGCCGTCATTTGACGGTCGCATAACAAGAAAAGGCCAGGGGCTGGCAAGGACCGGGCAAGGGATCTGGAATGGCGTCCAACAAGAAGAAAATTTTCGTCACTGAATCGATGTCGCAGCAAGGGCGGGCTCTGTTACGGGAACGGGACGACATCGAAATCGTCGAATTTCCCAACATGATTTCGGCTCGGGATTTCGAGGCCATGCTGAAAGCGCAGGCGCCGGTTCATGGCGTGGCGCTCGGCGCGACGCGTTTCGGGGAACCGGAGCTCGAAGCGTCCGGCGACATGAAAGTGGTGACCCGGATCGGCGTTGGCTACGACGCGGTCGACGTCCCCGCGCTGAGCCGCCGCAAGGTGCCGCTGATGGTGGCGGGCACCGCGAACTCCCCGTCGGTCGCCGAACAGGCGATGTTCATGATGCTATGGCTGGCCAAACGCGCCGTCGAAATGCATGGGCTGGTGAAAGACGGCAAGTGGGCCACCCGGCTTGGGCTGCTGCCTTACGATTTGTACGGCAAAACGGTGCTGATCATCGGCTTCGGCCGCATCGGCACCCGCATCGCCAAACGCTGCCTCGCCATGGAAATGAACGTCCTGGTCTTTGACCCCTACAAACCGGCGGCCGAGATCAAGGTCGCCGGCTGCGAGCCGGTCAGCGATCTCGACGCGGCGTTGCCGCGGGCCGACTTTGTCAGCGTCCACTGTCCAAAGACGCCGGAGACGGTCGGAATGTTCAATGCGGCGCGGTTGAAGCGCATGAAGCCATCGGCCTACCTGATCAACACCGCGCGTGGCGGAATCGTCGACGAGGCCGCGCTCTACGACGCGCTGGTGTCGGGCGGGCTCGCCGGCGCGGGCCTCGACGTTTTCGAGCAGGAGCCGCCGCCGGTGGGCCATCAGCTGTTCGAACTTGCCAATGTCATCACCGCGCCACACGTGGCCGGCGTGACGCGGGAGGCGGTCGACCGGATGAGCGAGCAGACCGCGCGCAATATTCTGAGCGCGCTTGACGGCGAACCGATCCGTGGGAACGTCATCAATCAGGACGTGCTCGGATAATCCGGGCCGGTCGCCCCCCCCGCAACGGCAAATTGCCGCCAGTTTGCGCATCAAGCGACAAAACTCAGCCGCATTCGCGAGCGAGGAAGATATCCGGACACGGCAGCGGAAACGCGAGTCCCTGCAATTTGCATCATCTGGAGGCCTGGTTTTGAGTCAAAGCGACCCGACCGATCACGCGCTGGCAGCCATCGCCAGCATCCTCGATCACCCGGAAACGCATCGGGAGCCGGAAAAACCGGCGGCTGAAAACAGGGCGCTCAGCCCGGAGCGGAGTGCGGCCGACGGTTATCACAAGGTCGGCCCCGGCCCGATGGCCTCGATCCGCTTCAAATGGACGGTCCGCCGTGATGATATTGGCGAATATTATGTCGACGAGACCATTGGCGAGAATTCCACGCCGATCACCAGCGGGCCGATGTCCGGGGATTCGGCCGTCAAGTTCGTCGACGATCGCGAGAGCGAGGCGCGGCGGCGGTTTGAGCAGCTCAAAGCCGAAATGACAGGCCGCGAGCCCGCGATCGCGGATCTGGTCCGCAAAAACAGCGGCGAAATGTAGCGGTTGCGGCCACCGGCTTTTCGCATCGCAAGAACAATTACCGAATGCGATTGCAAGTCCTGATCACCGCAATAAGCTCTTTGGCGAACGCGATCCATTGGTCTATATCGACTGCGGTTTGATGTTGCGCGAAAGCAGCCCAATGATTCGAATCCTCAGTTGCCTTGCCGCCGCGTTTCTGCTGGTCGCGCCATCGGCGCATGCCCAGCAGGCCTCCCGTCTCGATGAGATCGTAAAACGCGGCACGTTGCGCGTCGGCCTGACCGGCGACTATTTGCCGTTCAGTTCCTTCGACAAGGCGACGTCAAATTTCCGGGGATTCGACGTCGACATGGCCGAAGCGCTCGGCAAGGCGCTCGGCGTCAAGGTCGAGTATTTCCATACCGCGTGGCCGCAGCTGATGAAGGATTTCGAGGCCGACAATTTCGACATCGCGATGGGCGGAATCTCGATCACCCTCGATCGCCAGAAGAAGGGCATGTTCTCGACGCCCATCATGCGCGAAGGCAAAACGCCGATCGCGCGTTGTGACGACAAGGACAAATATCAGACCATCGCCGATATCGACAAACCGGGCACGCGCGTGATCGTCAATGCCGGCGGCACCAACGAACGATTTGCAAGGGCCAACGTCAAGAGCGCCGAGATCAGGGTCTATAACGACAATGTCACGATCTTCGACGAGATCGCCAAGGGCAACGCCGACCTGATGATAACAGATGCATCGGAGACGCAATATCAGCAGAAACTGCACCCCGGCGTGCTCTGCGCGGTGCATCCGGAAAAGCCGTTCGACTTTGCCGAGAAGGCCTACTGGCTGCAGCGCGACGCCGCGCTGAAGGATTTCGTCGACCAGTGGTTGCACATCGCCATCGAGGACGGCAGCTACAGGAAAATATATGCCGCCTGGTTCCAGTAGGTCGACGTTTCCCGGGAAATTGACCCTGCGGCCAATCCTAAATTAGACTGGTTGGCGTCGCATTGAACCAAAGCCCGCGGTCGACGACTCACTTCATGAAAGTGATGCAGATCACGCTGTAGAGCGCTGCCGAACCGTAGGGTCAGGGACCGGATTTCGCCTGCTCAGGAGGTCACTATGAAAAAGCTTTTTGCCGTCGCCGCTTTTCTGCTGGCGAGCACCGCCGCGCAGGCCCAGTACTCGTTCGAATATGGCGGGCGCACGATCCGCATCGATCCAGACCGCGGGACGGTTTCGATACCAGGCGTCTACGACAACAGCGGCCGGAAGGGGAAACGCGACGCCGACCGCAAGAATAAACAGACCCCGGATCAGGCGAAGAACGACCCGATGACGCCGGTGCCGGCCGATCAAGCCCCTGCGCCGGCGGCAAGTCCGTTGCCCGAACCTGCTCCGGCCACCACTGCCAACAATGCGCCGGGGGATAATATCACCGCCTTGCCGCCGCCGAGCCCGTCCACCCCGCCGGTTCAACAGGACGCCACGCCCAGGGTCGCCCCCCCGGTGCTTGCGACCGCCCCGGTGTCGGCGCCGGTGCAGAAGCAGCAGACGCCTGCCCCCGCCCCCGCCGCTCAGGCAGGGAACTCGCCGCTCGGCCTGTGGCTGACGGAAGAAAAAGAGGGCCAGGTCCGAATCGAACAATGCGGCGCAAATCTGTGCGGCTATTCGGTGGATACCAAGTCGAACCAGAACGGCGAGCAGGTCTTGATCAACATGAAGCCCGGCAAGGATGCCAAATGGAGCGGGCGCATCTATGACCCGAAGACCGGCAGCACCTACGATTCGACGATCGCGCTGAAGGGCACCGACACGCTTCGGGTACAGGGCTGCGCCTTTGGCGGCATGTTCTGCGGCGGTCAGACCTGGAGCCGGGTGAACTAGACCAGCGAGCGAACCCGCCGCCAACACCACGACGGGCGCCCCGCCAACTGGCAGGCCCGCGTTACCGGCATCATGCCGTATGGGTTGCCGCTGCGACCTCGGCCTTGCGATTGCCGCCGAACGTGGTCTCGTGAATCTTGCCGTCGACGATATGGATCCGGCGGTCCGCGCGCGCCGCCAATGCTGCATCGTGGGTGACCACGACCACGGTCTGGCCGCCGTCGGCGATGTCGCGCAAAATGCCGAACACCTGCTCGGTCGACGCGGTGTCGAGATTTCCCGTCGGCTCGTCGGCGACGATGATCTCGGGACGGTTGGCGAGTGCGCGTGCCAGCGCCACGCGCTGACGCTGTCCACCGGAAAGCTGGTTGGGCCGCTTGCCGGTCTGCTCGCCGAGACCGAGCGAGGTCAGCAACATCATCGCCCGCTCGTTCATCTCCTTGGCCGACATCCGGCCGGCCGCGCGCATCGGCAGCAACACGTTTTCAAGCGCGGTGAATTCGGGAAGCAAAAAGTGGAACTGAAACACGAATCCGCATTTGGTCAGGCGAACATCGGCGCGTTCGATTTCCGATAATTTGGAGGTGGCCTGGCCGCAAATGATGACCTCGCCCTCCGTCGGCGCATCGAGCAGGCCAAGCAAATACAGCAGCGACGATTTTCCGGATCCCGAAGGTCCGGTGATGGCGAGAAATTCCCCCTTCTCCACCGACAGATCGATGCCGTCGACCAGGGTATGGGAAATGACGCCCTGAACCTTGCGGACCAGCCCGACGACCTGCAGCGCGATCTCGGTCAAGACGCGCCCCTGATGATCTCGACCGGATGCACCCGCGTTGCCTTGCGCGCCGGAAAGAACGCTGCCACCGCACAGCACAGAATCGAAATGGCGCCGGAGGCGATGTAATGCATCGGCGAGTAATAGATCTGAAGCGGCACCGTCGCGCCCGTCAGCGGATTGAAGATGGTGATCTGGGACCACGCATAACACAACAGATATCCGAGGATCCATCCAAACAGGATTCCGACCGATCCCATGATCGCGGACTCGATGATGAAGATTCGCCGCACCGAGTATTCCCGCATGCCCAGCGACTTCATGATCGCGATGTCGTGGCGCTTTTCGTGGGTGATCGTGGAAATGATGTTGTAGGTCGCAAACGATGAAGTCAGCAGCATCGCGCCCATCACGGTCAGCACGATGAAATCGCGCGTTGCAAAGGTTGACAGCAGATCGGAATTGGCTTCCTGCCAGGATACCGACTTGTATCCGGTCTGCGCCTCGACCTGGGTAGCTACCTTCTGCGCGACCAGCGGATCGGTCAGCCGCACCCGCAACTGGTTGATGATTCCGTTCTGCCCCATCAGGGTCTGGGCCAGCCCGATCAGCGAATAGATTTGTCCCTCGTCGACGCGCTTCAATCCGGAATGAAAGATGCCGACCACCGTGGCGGAAATCTGGGTTCCCTCGCCGCCGCCAAGCAAAACCGTATTGCCATTCTTGATGGCAAGTTTTTCCGCCAGTGCCTGGCCGATGATGATGCCGTTGGCGGCCTTTGACAGGTCGGTCAGTTGTCCCTCGATCATCTGCGTCGCGAGCTTGGAGACGCCAACTTCAAGCCTGGGATCGATGCCCATCAGGGTGACGCCGACCCGTCCGCCGCCGTGATCGACGATCGCGCTGGTCTTCACCGATGGCGCCACCTCGCCCGGCAACCACGACCTGAGCGATGCCATGATCGCATCGGGATACCGGATGCCCGGACGGCGGTTGACGTTGGCGACGTTGGACATCGCCACCGCGGCATATTCCTGATCCGCCGGCTGGTTCGGGACCGAGCGGCGCTCATCGTCGACGGTGACGTGCGGCATCGTATCGACCAGTTGCCGAAGAAAATCGATCTGCGAGCCCTGCATCAGGCCCGCCATCATGATGGTGAAGCCAACGCCCATGGCGACCCCAAACATGCCGACCAGGGTTTGTCGAACCCGAGTAGTGACATGCGTCCACGCAATGCTGAGCAGAAGGTTGGTTGTCATGTGCTCCACGGGTGTTGGATGGACTGCCGAACGATTGGGTGTCGACGACCCCTGTACATGAAAATGATCGCCTACCGCGCGCTGTACTTGCCGACGTTTCGTCGTGCATCGTTGACGATGGAATCGACGTGCGCCGACATCGCCGAGGATATGACGGCGTCGTCGGGATTGCTGGAACTGGTCACGACGGCGGCGGGTGGCCGGTCCGGCGCCGCGCCGGCACCCGGCGCGGCATCCGCGGGAGCCTCAGGGGCAGGCCTCGCCGAGACATTCTCGCCGCGGACCCGGGTGCCGTCAGCCAGATCGGCGCGCGCCGGCGACAGCACGGTGGTGTCCTTCTGTACGTTGCCGATGATTTCCACGTTGCGGCTGCCACGAATCCCGACGCTGATCGGGACCCGCTGAACTTTTCCGCCGCTGACAATCTGAACCGCGTTGCCGCTGACGGCCTCGGCGGGCACCACGACCGCCGCGGGCTTTTCACGATAGATGATGTTGACCTCGACGGTCATGCCGATCCGCAGCGGGGTATCGCGCGGCAACAGCAGATAGACACGAAAGGTCTTTCGCGTTGGATCGCCTTTTGGCGTGATTTGCGAAACGGTAGCCCGCAACGCCTGCGTGGCAAAGGCCTCGCTTCGCAAAAAGGCCTTCTGCCCCACTGCAATGCGGGTGATTTCCTCTTCGTTGATTTCGGCCACCACCTGCATCGGCGCCGGCGGCCCGACCCAAAACAGCACATCGGTCGGTCCGACGATCTCGCCGACCTCGCCGTCGCGACGCAGCACCATGCCGTCCAGCGGCGCGCGCAGCACCAGCGAATCGATGCGCACCTTCTGCGCGCTGATGCGCGATTTGGACTCCTCGAACTGCGTGAACCGCTGTTCGTATTCCGTCCTCGCTGCGTCGTTCTTGTCACGATCCTTTTCGGCGCGGGTGAGATCGCGCTGCAGCTGCTCGTTGTTGATTTCCAGTTCATGGAGCGCGCTGACTTCTTCGGCGTCGTCCTGGCGGCCGAGAACCTGGCCGACCTTCACCCCCTGCCCCTCGCAGCGGCAGAGGTCGACCAGCCTGCGTCGCTGAAGCGGGACAACCTTTGCCCAGCGCTCGGGTTCTACCGTTCCTGTTCCATAGATCGCCTCCGAAACCGGCGCGAGGATCGCAACTGCCGTGGTGACGGTGGGAGGCCGGAAAACATCGGGATACAGCAGATAAGCTCCGCCGAGACCCAATACAGCAACCGCTGCAAGCACGGACCCGGACCACACAAGACCGCGCGAAGGCATCGGCTTCTCCTCAAAGGCTCAAAAGCCGAACTTCTTGCGCAGTTCGGAGGGTACTTTATCCATCAGCGCGTCCATATCGCTCTTCTTGGTGGTCGAATCGGCGGGGCCGCTGGCTGGAGCCGCCGGCGCAGGTTTCGCGCCAGCCGACGGCGACTGCGGCGACGGGTTATCGGCTGTCACGGCGGACTTGGCCGGTGTGGCATGCCAGCGGCCGGCGTCGGCCTTGGCCTGGCTGATGTCTGCGGGAGTCATTCTGGTCTCCAGAACGCCCATCAGTTGCCGGGCCCCGTTGCGGAACTCGTCTACCCGGGTTCCAGCCTGGACGATGTAGGCCCATTTGTAGGCGCTGGCGTTGTCTTTCGGAGTTCCCCGCCCGATGGCGTAAAGTCCGCTGAGAACCAGCATCGCGTGCGAATGACCGTGCTCGGCCGCGCGCGAGAACCAGCGGAAGGCTTCTTCGTCGGAATGCGGGCGCCCGACACCGGCGGAACAGAGTGCGCCGAGATAGAATTCGGCGTCGTTATCTCCGGTTTGCGCGGCCTGAAAATAGCGCTCGGCCATTTCCTTGTCGGAGACCGTATCTGCGGCACAGGCAACCGGCTTCGCAAACAGAGCGGCAGCGCAGACGATTGCCAGAAAAACTCGCCTCATGAAAATCTCCAGGATTCCGGCAAAATCACTGAGCCTGCCGTAGATCGCTGATGCTACTTGCCTTTTTCTCGGTCGCGTTCTCAAAAACAATTGCCAGACTGTACACTTCGCTGCAGGTCGGTTCAAGAACCGGCCCTGCTCCCGGCAATTCGCTGCATGCTCCACTCTCGAGCGTTGAGCAAAGCTAACGCGAGCCCCGAATTGTCGGTGTGATTCCCATCACATTCTCAGGCGAAGGCTTGTGTGACTGTGCCGTCGTCCAATCAAAAGGGGGATGTCATGAAACTCATTCGCAATGCAGCTTCCGCCGCCCGTGTCCTGATACTTCTGGGAATCGCAATCGCGACGCCGGCGTCGGCGTCCACCTTCGACGGCAGCTGGAATGTCCAGATCGCATCGAGCAACGTGGCTTGCCCGAGCGGGACGAGCGTCGCGATCGGCATCAACAACGGCCAGGTCGAGTCCAAGAACGCCATGGTCACGGCATCGGGCCGGGTCGCCGAAGCCGGCGCCATCAGCGTGACCCTGAGCAGCGGCATGAAGCGGGCCGTCGGTTTCGGTCACCTCACCGCGACATCGGGTTCAGGCACCTGGCGCGGCGCGATGTGCTCCGGCACCTGGACCGCACAGCGCAATTGATCGACAACCTCAGGCGGGCGCGGTTATTCGCCGACCTCTGCGGAATATTCCGCGTCCGTTACGTGCTCCATCCAGGTCGCGTGGTTGCCATCCAGCGATTCCTGCATCGCGATGTGGACCATGCCGGTGGTCGGCGCGCCGCCATGCCAGTGCTTTTCCCCAGGTGGAATCCAGACGACATCGCCGGGCCGGATCTCCCGTATCGGGCCGCCTTTGGTCTGAACCCGCCCAACGCCCGAGACCACATAGAGCGTCTGCCCGAGCGGATGGGTATGCCATGCGGTTCGCGCGCCGGGCTCGAAGGCGACGCGATTGGCGACCGCGCGCGCTGGCGCTTGCGGCGCGATGATCGGGTCCTGCCACACCGTGCCGGTGAAATTCTCCTTTGGCGCGCGGCGTGTCGGCCGCGACCCGGCGAGATGGATTTCCATGACTTCCTCCTTTGTTATCGACGCGACCGCGGTTCGTCGTGATTATTTCTTCGAAGCTGCGTAGCGGGCCTTGGTCTCGGCATTCATGGGATAGAGACCTGGCAGCGCCGCCCCGCCGTTCACCTGCTCGACGATCCAGGCTTCCATCCGCTCCTGCTCCGCACCTTCGGCGAGGATGAGCTCAAGAAACGCCTGCGGAATCACCACAGCGCCGTCCTGGTCGGCGACGACGATGTCGTTCGGAAAGATCGCAACGCCGCCGCAGCCGATTGGTTCACCCCAGCCGACGAATGTCAGTCCGGCGACCGAGGGGGGCGCCGCAAATCCGTCGCACCATACTGGCAGACCCGTGCCGAGCACGCCCTCGAGGTCGCGCACGACGCCGTCGGTGACCAGCGCCGCGACACCGCGTTTGACCATGCGGGCGCACAGAATATCGCCAAAAATGCCGGCGTCAGTGATGCCCATGGCGTCGACCACGGCGATACAGCCTTCCGGCATGGCCTCGATCGCGGTCCGGGTCGAAATCGGCGACGACCACGACTCCGGCGTCGCCAGATCCTCCCGCGCCGGCACGAACCGCAGCGTGAAGGCCGGCCCGATCAGCCGCGGCTGTCCGGGCCGCAACGGACGCGACCCCCGCATCCAGACGTTCCGCAGGCCCTTCTTGAGCAGGACCGTGGTGATGGTGGCCGTGGACACGCGCGACAGGGTTTTGATGGCTTCGGGGGAAAGGGACATCGCAAGCAGCGCTCCGGATCGGGATCAATTGGGCCGCCGCATCTTGCGGGCCGCGGGCATCGCGTCAAGGGGCCTCACCCGCGCCGGAGCTCAGCAGCAGGGCAGCCCGCAATAATGACATCTTATCGCAGCTCTGCGGATTAATTTATTGAAGTTGCAGGATCATTTGCGTGAGGCGAATTCCACTTCCGCGCAAAACAGGCTAAAGCCTGATTCAGCAGTAACGACATCCGCCGCAGAATGTGAGGCCATGGCCGCGACGCTATCCCCGCCCCGCCTGTTGCCAAGCGGCGACAGCGCCATCACGGTGGAATTCAGCCACGACATCGATGACGCCGCCAATGCGCGGGTGCTGGCGCTCGACCGCACGCTCGCCAGTCAGTCCGTGACCGGGGTGACCGAGACCGTGCCGACCTACCGCTCGCTGCTGGTGCATTACGACCCCGTGCTGACCGACTTTGACGCGCTGGGCGAAAAGCTTGCCGCGCTCGCGCAGCTCCCGGTGCCGCCGGTGACCAAAACCCGGCGCTGGCGCATTCCCGTGGTCTATGGCGGCGAATTCGGCATCGATCTCGAGGATGTCGCCAAAACGCTCGAGGCGACGCCGGACGATATCGTCGCAAGGCATGTCGCCGGCGACTATCGCGTCGCCATGATCGGATTTACTCCCGGCTGGTCCTACCTCAGCGGCCTCTCGCAATCGCTGCAGATGCCGCGGCGGCAGAACCCGCGGCTGTTGACGCCTGCCGGTACGATCTCGATCGGCGGCGTGCAGACCGGCGTGCAATGCCTGGCGGGTCCGAGCGGTTGGCATCTTTTGGGCCGGACAGCGGTCAGAACCTACCAACTGCGTCGCGATCCCATTTTCCTGCTCGAGCCCGGCGATTGCGTGACATTTTCGGCGGTTGACGCCAAGACCTACGCCGAACAGGATCGCGCCGCGGGAGCCGGCGAGATCGTCGCCGAATTGATGGCCGCATGAGCAAGCTCGTCATCCCGGCGATCGGGCCGGCAAGCTCGGTGCAGGACGGCGGTCGACACGGCGCCCAGCGCTACGGCCTGACCCCAAGCGGTGCGATGGACCGGCTGGCCCTCGCGACCGCAAACACGCTTGCCGGAAATCCCCCGTTTGCAGCCGCCATCGAGATCGGCCCGTTCGGCGCCGCGTTTACCGCGCGCGAAGGTGCGGTTCGCGTCGCCCTTGCCGGGGCGCCGCGCAACGCCGATATCGCCGGGCGCGCGGTTGCGTCGGATACATCGGTGACGCTCGCCGACGGCGAGACGCTGACGTTGGGCTTTGCCCGCGGCGGCTGCTTCAGTTACCTCGCCATCGAGGGCGCGATTGCCGGCGAGCCGATGTTCGGCAGCCTTTCCGTGAATGCGCGCGCAGGCCTCGGCAGTCCCTATCCGCGGCCTCTGCAGGCTGGGGACGAGTTGCAGACGCGTCAACCGAGCGGCGCGACCGAGCGTCGGATCGATCTTCCCTCCCCAGACGACGGACCGATCCGCGTGGTGATGGGTCCACAGGACGACGAATTCGACGACGCCACCAAAAATCTGCTGCTGGACTCGGAGTGGAAGGTGTCGGCGTCCAGCGACCGCATGGGTTATCGCCTGGAGGGACCGGTGGCCAAACATCTGTACGGCCACAACATCGTCTCGGACGGCACCGTAAACGGCAGCATCCAGGTGCCCGGCAACGGCCAACCGATCGTGCTGATGCCGGACCGCGGCACTACCGGCGGCTATCCCAAGATCGCAACGGTGATATCAGCCGATCTCGGGCGGTTCGCGCAGCTACCGCCCGGCCGCGGCTTTCGGTTCAAGGCCGTCAGCATGGCAGAGGCGCAGGCCGAGGCGCGAAAATTCGCCGAAATGCTGCGTACCCTGCCCGACCGCATCGGAGCGATCGAGAGCTTTGATCTCAACATCGCGGCGCTGCAAGATGCTAACGTCGCCGGCGCCGCCGTCAGCGCGGTCGACGCCGGGACGTGGCAAACCGCCTCGCCGGCGGATACGCTGGCACCGGACTGATCGGGACAACACGCATTCGAACGGGCACACCATGACATCAATCGATCTGAACTGCGATCTCGGCGAGAGCTTCGGCGCCTGGGAGATGGGAAATGACGCTGCCATGATCGGGCTTGCCACCTCGGTCAACATCGCCTGCGGCTTCCATGCCGGCGACCCCGATATCATGCGCAAGACCGTCGATCTGGCGAAGTCGCGCAATGTCAGCATTGGCGCGCACCCGGGTTACCGCGATCTGCACGGCTTTGGCCGCCGGCCGTTTCCGGGCATGAAAGCCCAGGAGATCGAAAACCTGGTCGCCTACCAGATCGGAGCGTTGCAGGCGATCGCGACCGCGGCCGGTCACAAGGTGACCCATGTCAAGGTGCACGGCGCGCTGTCGAACGTGGCCTGCGAGGACGACATGACTGCCCGCGCGCTGGCGTCGGCGATCAAGGCGGTCGATCCCAACCTGATTTTTGTGGTGCTCGCCAATTCGCGGCTGGTGCCGGCTGGAGAAGCCGCCAACCTGCCGATGGTGCACGAGGTTTTCGCCGACCGCGCCTATGAGGACGACGGTACGCTGGTGTCGCGCCGCAAGCCCGGCGCCGTGCTGCACGATGCTGACGCAATCGCGAAACGCGTGGTGCGGATGGTGCAGGATGGCGCCGTTATCTCGGTCACCGGCAAAGCCATGAAGATGCGCACCGACACCGTCTGCATTCACGGCGACACGCCGGGCGCCGTCGATATTGCCCGCGGCGTAAGGCGGGCGTTGAAAGACGCCGGCATCGAGGTGGCGCCGTTCGCGCGGCCATGACGGGTGTTGGAACGCAACGCACGCGCTTGGACGTCCCGCTTCGCTGCCAGTGCGGTCGCGTTCGCGGCGTCGCGAGCGACGTTTCCCCTTCCAGCGGCCTGCGCCTCGTTTGCTACTGTGGGGATTGCCAGGCCTTCGCGCACTTTCTTGAGCGGCCAGATGTGCTCGACCCTGCCGGCGGAACCGACATTTTCCAGATGCCACCGGCTCGCATACGGCTCACCGCCGGCGCCGACGCCTTGCGGTGCGTGCGCCTCTCGAACCGCGTTCTCCGCTGGTACGCCGATTGTTGCCGCACGCCGATCGCCAACTCGGCCGCCGACCCGCGCTTCCCGCTCGCCGCCGTGATTCACGCTTTTATGGATCACGAGGATAGCGGACTTTCTCGGGACGAGGCGCTTGGGCCGCCGCGTTGTCGCATTTTCGAAGGCTCCGCGACCGGGCCGCTGCCGTCGAACGCGGCACCTCCACCATCGTTCGAAGTCTATGTCGGCCGCTTTTTCAAATTCCTGGGCTGGTGGATACAGGGGCTGGCCAGGCCATCGCCGTTCTTCGACGATCAAACCAGGGTTCCGCGCGCCGAACCGCGCGTGCTTACGCCGAGCTAACGCTTTGGTCTGCGTTAATAAGCGGACGCCTCTGTAAACAATCAAGCTGTCTTACGAACAGGCTGGCGTACACTAGACTAGAACGGGTGCACCGACAACGTGCCGAACACGATGGCCGCAATCAGTGCAAACGCACCGTAGAACGCAGCCATCTGAACTCCCCGTCCGGTCCGCCCGGACAGTGAACGCGCATAGAGGTGCAGACGGGCTTCCGCCGATAGTTCCCGCATGGTCGATCTCCAACGCTCCATTGCGCACTATGGAACGCTGTTCGCATCGAGATACAAGGCGGACCGGGAAATAGCGATAGTAGCGCTTCTGCAGCCTCCCTTTGCAGGCTAAAATTCTCCACGCCGGATTCACGCGAGAATTTTATTCGTTCATATTTGAGGATAATTGAATTGGAACCTTGTTCCGTCAGTAGACGTCCTGCTGGAACCGGCCCTGCTTCTTGAGTTCTCCGACAAAGCGCACGGCCTCATCGGTGGAGCGCGCGCCGAACTGGGCGACGATATCGACAAGCGCACGTTCGACATCTTTTGCCATCCGTTTGGCGTCGCCGCAGATGTAGATGTTCGCGCCCTCGGCCAGCCACGTCCACACTTCGCGGCCGACCTCGCGCATGCGATCCTGCACATAAAACTTCTTGTCGCCGTCACGCGACCACGCCAGCGACATCCGCGTCAGCAGGCCCGAAGTCTTCATGGCGTTCAATTCGTCGGCATAGAAGAAATCGCAACTGGAGCGCTGATGGCCGAAGAACAGCCAGTTCTTGCCGGCCGCGCCGGTCGCCTTGCGATCGAGCAGGAAGGCGCGGAACGGCGCGATGCCGGTGCCCGGCCCGATCATGATGATCGGCGTCTTCGGGTCCTGCGGCAGCGCAAAGCCATGGGCCTTCTGCACATAGACCTTGACCTGATCGCCGGGCTGGATGCGCTCAGCCAGGAAGGTCGATGCCAGGCCGTGCCGCTTCCGCTTGCCGATGACGTAGCGAACGCAGTCGACCGTCAGCGAGAGCTTGCCGGGCGTCGCATTATGCGACGAGGAGATCGAATAGAGCCGCGGCTGCAGCGGCTCCAGTGCCTCGACGAAGGCTTCGGGATGCGGACGCACATTGGCGAATTTCTGCAGCGCCGCCATCACATCGAGCGTAGCGGCGTCGCCGTCGGGATCCTCGCCCCGCCCCAACGCGCGTGCTTTCTCGCGCTGCGCGCCGCCGGTGACAAAGGAAAACAGTTCAAACAGCGAATCCGGCGCGGGCGCCAGCGAAACCTCGGACAGCAGAACCTCGCGCAGCGTCTTGCCCCGCACCTCAGTGGTGTGGGACGCGCCGAGCAGCGCGATGATCTGGTCGACATGGCCGAGGTCGTTCTGCGCGAAGACACCGAAGGAATCGCCGACGACATAATCGAGCCCGCAACCGCCGAGGTCGAAATCGAAGTGCCAGGTTTCCTTTTCCGATCCGTTGCCGTTCAACAGCCGCCGCGACACGAACGTCGCGGCGACCGGATTGTCGCGCGAACGCCCCGGTTCGGCCGTGATCGCCGGCGCCGTCACGGTTGAGGGGGCTGCCGAGCCGGGTGATGCCGGTGGCGCCTTCTCCAGTTCCTCGTTCAGCGTCTTGAGCATCCGGGCGGTTTCCTTGCCGCCGGGGACGCAGAGATTGAGCCGCGCTTCTGCCTTGCTGGCGAGCGCGTCCGAATAGTCGTTGCAATTGTAGCCGCACTGGCCGCAATCCTGCTGCGCCATCGCCGCCATCATGCGCCGCCGCAGCGGTCGTCCTTCCGCAAGCTTCATGCGGTCTGTGATCGGCATGGTCTGGTCGTGCCAGGGCGCTTCGCCGTCATCGCCGTCACCGGTGGGACCTTGCAGCACAGCGGCGCCCTGCTCGGCCGACAACGCCGCGGGAGCGTCGGTCGAGAGCAGCCCGGCGAAGAAGCCGTTGAGCCAGGACCGTTGTGCCTCGGAAAACGGCGCGCTGGAGGGAATGATTTCGATTTTCGGTGGCGGCGTCATCTGATTCATGTGGATACCTCGGCATCCGCCAGCTTGCGGAGCGTTTCGCCGTCGTGGCGGCGGGCAAAGCTCAGGAAGGTTTCGTCGGGCGAAGCGCGGTTCGAAACATACGCCTTCATCAGCCGCTCGACATAAACCGGTGCGTCCTCGGCCGTGACATCGTGAAAAACCTCCTGCCCGACATCGGCGTCCGGACCGAAGCCGCCGCCGGTGAAGACATGAAAGCCATCGACGGTGTCATCGGTATCGCCGACCGGAATGCGCGCACCGATCATGCCGATATCGCTGATGTAATGTTGCGCGCAGGAATGATGGCAACCGGTCAGATGGACGTTGATCGGGGTCTTGATCGCGACCCGCGGGTCGCACCAGTCTGCGATCCTGGCGGCGGTGCGCTTGGTGTCGGCAAGGCCGAACTTGCAGCCGGCGCGGCCCGTGCAGGCGATCAGCCCGGCGCGGAGTTCCGAGGTTTCGATGGCAAGCCCGAGCGCTTCCACCGCGGCCGTGGCCAGCGCCACCTTCCCGTCCGGCACACCTGATATCAGCAGGTTCTGCCAGACCGTGAGGCGGATATCGCCGTCGCCGAGGTCTTGCGCGATTTTGGCGAGGCCACGCATCTGATCGCACGTTACCTTGCCAACCGGCAGCGCGATGCCGATCCAGTTCAGGCCCTCCTGCTTCTGCCGGTGCACGCCAATATGCGCGGTGCGATCGAAGCGCGGCCTCGGTTCAAGTGCGTCCGGCGATACGCGGGTAAAGGCGTGGCCGAGTTTTTCCTCGACCAAAACCAGGAACTTCTCCATGCCCATGCCGTCGATGACGTATTTCAGGCGGGCCTTGAGCCGATTGTTGCGGTCGCCGAGATCGATGAACACGCGCACGATGGCGTCGGCGACTTTGGTGGCATCCTCCGGCTTGACGATGATGCCGGTCTCTTTGGCAAAATCCTTGTGGCCGGTGATGCCACCGATCCCCAGCCGAAACCAGATACCGGGCTCGACGCCGAACCCGTCCTTCACCTCGATTGCGGCGAAGGCGATGTCGTTGGTGTCTTCCAGCACCGCGATCTTGCCGGCGCCGTCAAAGGCGACGTTGAACTTGCGCGGCAATCCCGTCAGCGAGCGATCGTTGAGAATGTGGTAGTGCCATTCGCGGGCGTAAGGGCGGGTGTCGAGCAGTTCCTGCGGATCGATCCCCGCCGTGGGTGTTCCCGTGACGTTGCGGATGTTGTCGGCGCCGGAGCCGCGCGAACACAGGCCAAGATCCTGGATGCCCTCGATCAGGGCCACCGCATGCTTCGGCGGAATCTCGCGCACCTGAATATTGGCGCGGGTGGTGACGTGGCAGAACGGTCCGCAATAGCGCTCGGCGAGATCGGCCATTCCGGCGA
>Ga0302320_10006109_pt1 | contig 26837 bp, 19 predicted proteins | sample Bog_T0_3_FD_202130 | JGI IMG/M metagenome (GOLD analysis project Ga0302320, IMG submission 202130) | Peat permafrost microbial communities from Stordalen Mire near Abisko, Sweden - Bog_T0_3 | ecosystem: Environmental > Terrestrial > Soil > Wetlands > Peat | place: Sweden: Abisko, Stordalen Mire...
CGGAGCGCTCGCGCACGGTGGCGGTCGGGCTGTCGGCGGGGGGCGCGCCGCCTTCGGGCGCCGCCGCCGCCAGGGCCGCAGCGCTGCGATGCGCGGCCGCGCTGCGGGCCACGGGCGCCCGCGCGCTGGAGCCGTCCTCGTATTCGGCCACCACGGTCAGCTCCAAGTCGCTGCGGTCATGGCCCAGCGCCAGCACCACTTTGGCGTCCGGGGTCATGGGCTGCTTCTTGACCTCCTTGCCCACCTTCACGGGCACGCTCAGGCGCATGAACTCGGCGTCGCCGGGCTTGCGCAGCCACACCGAGTAGCCCAGCAGGTCGTCGCGGTAGATGGGGTCCCACAGCATGAGGTAGCGGCCGCCGCCCTGGGCCAGCAGGGTCAGGCCCGTGGGGCTGTCGAAAGTGGCCGCGGCCTTGGCCGGCGCCGGGGCCAGCCACAGGGCCGCCACCAGGGCCAGGGCCCGCAACGCGCGTTCAGGGTTCAAGGCCATACTCCTTCATCTTGCGCCACAGCGTGGAGCGGGAGATGCCCAGCTTGCGGGCGGCCGTGCTCTGGTTGCCCTTGAGCTTTTCCAGCGTCGCGTGGATCAGCTGCTTCTCCATCTCCGCCAGGCTCAGGAATCCGTCGCCCAGGTCCAGCCGCGGCGAGGTGAACGCGCCCAGCGGCGCGGCCGGGCCCGGCCGCTGCCAGGCCTCGCGCGGTATCTCCAAGGGCGCCGCGGCCGTGGCCGGCTCCCACAGGCCCGAGCCCGCCAGCGGCAGGGCCAGGCGGGCCTGCAGGTACGGCGGCAGGTCGCCCCGCTCCACCTGCGGGCCCTCGGCCATCAACGCGGCGTGGTGGACCAGGTTCTCCAGCTCGCGCACGTTGCCGGGGTAGAAATACGTGGTCAGCGCGTCCCACGCGTCGGGGCTGAACTCGCGCAGCTCCTTGCCCAAACGCTGGCTGTACCGCGCCAGGTTGGCCCGCAGCAGCAGGGCCAGGTCCTCGCCGCGCTCGCGCAGGGGGGGCAGGTGCAGGTGCACCACGCTCAGGCGGAAGAACAGGTCCTCGCGGAACTCGCCGCGCGACGCCAGCTGGTCCAGGGGGCGGTTGGTGGCGGCGATGATGCGCACGTCCACGGGACGCTCCACGCTCTCGCCCAGGCGGCGCACGCTGTTGTTCTGCAGGGCCCGCAGCAGCTTCACCTGCAAGCCCGGGCTGGTGTCGCCCACCTCGTCCAGGAACAGCGTGCCGCCGCTGGCCTCCTCGAACAGGCCCTTGCGGTCGGTGTCCGCGCCGGTGAAGGCGCCCTTGCGGTGGCCGAACAGCTCGCTCTCCTGCAGCGTCTCCGGGATGGCCCCGGCGTTGACCGCCACAAAGGGCCCGCCCGCCCGGCGCGAGGCCGCGTGGATGGCCCGGGCCAGCAGTTCCTTGCCGGTGCCGGTCTCGCCGGTGATGAGCACGGCGGCGTCGGTGGCGGCCACCTTCTGGGCCAGGTGCAGCACGCGCTTCAGCGAGGCCGATTGGCCCAACAGCGTGGCGCCGCCGGCGGTGGGCAGGCTGAGCGCGGAGGAGACGGTGGGAAGGGCTTCCATGGTCACCGGGTGGCGGCGGCCGCTTGGGCCGCCTGAAGGTAGCTGGTCAGGGTCTTGTCGCCGGGCTGCAGTTCCAGCCCCCGTTGGAAGGCCTCGGCGGCCTTCAAGGCTTGGCCGCGGCGCAGGCAGAGCACGCCCAGGTTGCGCCAAAGGCCGGCATTCTGGAAGCCGGCCTGCAAGGCCCGGTGGTACAGGGCCAAGGCCTCGTCGTCGCGGCCGCCCTGCGCCGCCAGGGCGTCGGCCCGGCGCAACCAGGCCTTCACCGCCGTAGGGGCCTGGGCGTCCAAGGCTTGCAGGCGCTGGCGGGCCGCGCTGAAACCGGGGTCCTGCGCCAGGGCCGCGGCATAGCTGCCGCGCGCCGACGCCGCCAGGCTCAAGCGCTCGAACGCCTGGCCTTGGTTGTAGAGGACCAGGGCCCGCGGCAGCATGCCCGGGCGGCCCAGCGCGCGCCGGTAGTCGTTCAGGGCGCGGGCGGCGTCGCCGGCGTTCAGCGCCTCGTTGCCGTCCTGCACCAGCGCCACGCTGTACCAAGGCAGCAGCGCCGCCTCCACCGCCTCCAGCGTCGCGGCGGGCCGCGTCGGCGGGCGGGCGGCCCAGGCGGCGGCCACATCCGGCTCCCCGGCCCGGCGGGGGGCGCGGGTCAGCACCCGGCCCAGCCCTTGCTGCTGCAGCTGCCAGGGGCGCAGGGCCTCCGGCGTCAGCCACTGGCTGTAAGGGCCCGCGGCCACGGGCCGCAGCCCCGCGTTCAAAGCCACCAGCCCCAGCGTGGCGGCGGCGGCGGGCCCGGGCGGGGGCTGGCGCAGGCCGGCGTCGCGGCGGGCCAAGCATGCCTGGTACCAGGGTTCCCCGCCGAGCGCATCCAGCACCAGCGTCAGGTCCCGGCGGCGGCCCTCGACCGCTTGCAGGTGGAACAGGGGCAGGCTGTGGTAATCGCCTTCCACCAGCAGCAGCGCCCCCCGGGGCAGGCCCAGGACCAGGTCGTGGCCGTAGTCCCAGGCCGCGAAGCTGCCGCTGCGGTCGGCCACCGGCAGGTGCCACAGGGCCGCGCTCAGCGGCAAGGCCAGGGCCAAGCCCAGGGCCAGCCGCGGCCAGCGGACGCCGACCCAGCGCCCCAAGCCCAGGCCCGCCAAGGGCATCAGCAGCACCGTGGCCGGCAGCAGGAAGATCAAGGTCAGCCAGCGGTTGTCGGCGGGGGTCTTGTTCAGCACCGCCCCGGCCAGCACGCCCAAGGCCAGGGCCCCCAGGGCCACCGCCGCCCGCTCGCGCCGCGCCCGCCAGAACCAAGCCGCGCCCAGCAGGGCCAACAACGGCAGTCCCCAGGCGATGCCGCTGACCAGGCTCGCGGTCCAAAGACGCAACTGGTCAAGGACGATGGGCCAAGCCGGCCCCAGGCCCGCCTGGGTATAGCCGTTGCGGCTCAGCATCCACCAGAACTGGGCCCAGCCGCTGGGATGGCCCAGGTCCAGCCAGGGATCGCGCGCCGCGCGCAAAGGCAGGTAGGCGTATAACGCCAAGCCCGGCAGCAGCAGCCCCAGCGCGACGCCCCAGCCCTTGACCCGGCCCCGCCACGCGCCCCACGCGAAGGCCGCGCCCAACGGCAGCAGCCACAGCCCCGCGCTGAGGAAATGCCCCGCCAGCATCAGCCCCGCCAGCAGGCCCGCCACGGCCGTGGCCGCGCGCTTGCCTTCCCAGGCTTGGTGCAAGGCCAGCCACGCGCCGAAGCCCAGGCCCAGGTTCAGCAGATAGATGCCGCCCTTGGCCTCGGTGGCTTGGTCCCAGAACGCCGGCGCCAGGCCCACCGCCAGGACCGTGAAGACGACCGCCGACCGTTTGAAGGCCGCGCCCTGCCCCTGCGCCCAGGCCAACGCCAAGGCCCCCGCCAACAGGGCCGCCAGCACGCCCAAGCCCGCGCTGAGCAGGTTCATGCGCCAGCAGGCCGCGCCCAGCGGCAACGCCATCACCGCGCAACGCCCCAACAGCGTGGGCAGAGGATAACCCGGCGGATGCTGGATGCCCAAGGTGGCCGCGGCGGTGATGGTCTCAGCCGAATCGTCGGGGGGGAAAGCGGGTGATAAGGTATGCAGATAAAAGGCCCACAGGATCAAGGCCAGCCCTGCCACGCCCAGCGCCCCTCGCCGCGGGTGTTCTATTTTGGAGCTCATCAAAAGACTATACGGGGAAATGGGATCTACAACAAGACGGCAAAATCAGGGCTTCGGCAGATGCCAGCGCTAAACCTTCGCCCGGGGAGCGCGCGCCTCGTGCCTCAAATTCGAAAAATGATAGGACCCCATCAACAGCACAATAACCGGGGTAGCGGGGGCCGTCCCAAAAGGGCAGCCAGGCGGTCAGGACGGGCGCGGCGGCGGCGAGCGCCAGGGCGGGCCAGGCCAAGAGCATGAATAGCAGGGGGGTCCGCTTCCTGGCGCGTCGCTCCAGCCTAGATCCAGATCTTCGAGCGCTTGAGCACCGGCTCGATGCGCAGCTTCTCGAAATGCTCCTTCCATTCCCCCAGCCCGAAGAACGCGGCCAGGGCTTTTTCGTAGGTCACGGGCGCGGTCACCACGCGCTCTTCCACCAGGTCCAGCTCGGCGCCGGCGATGTTGCGGCGGCGCTTGCCCAGGTAGTCCTCCACAAAGGTGTTGCTGGCCTGGCCCTTGACGGACTTGAACTTGGGCCAGTCCTCGGGGGCCAGCGCCAGCGGCGCCGACCCCAGGGCCTTCCACTGGCCCTTGGCGAAGGGGGCCAGGCTGGTCAGGCCGGCGAAGGCCAGCGGGCGCCGGGCCAGCGCGTCGGCCGCCTCGGCGGCCCCCGCGTCGGCGCGGTGGTCGAAGATGACGATCAAGGCGTCGGCTTCCCTTTGGGCCAGCACCTGGCCGAAGCACTGCGAGCCGTCGGGGAGGCTGAAGCCGAAGACCGTGCCGTTGGGGGCGGCGCTCAAGCCCGCCCCGCCGGCTCGGCGGCCGCCGGGGCCGCGTTGGGGTCCTTCCAGATGGCCTCGAAGTCCACCTGCAGCGTCTCCCATTCGGCCCGCTTGACCTTGACCCACAGCTTGTCGCCGATGCTGATCTTGCGCTTCTTGCGCGAGCCCAGCAGGCAGTAGTTGGCGGCGTCGTAGTCGTAGTAGTCGTCGCTCAGGCTGCCCAAGGAAACCAGGCCGTCGGCCGGGAACGGGTCGATCTCGCAGAAGAAGCCGAACTGGGCCACCGACACCACCGTGGCCGGGAAGGTCTGGCCCAGGCGCGCCTCCAGGAAGCGGATCTGCTTGGCCTTGATGCACTCGCGCTCGCAGCCCTCGGCCTTGCGCTCCATGGTGCTGGTCTGCTCGCCCACGATGACCAGGTCGCCCACCAGGGCCTTGGCCTGGGCGGGGCTCTTGCCGGCGAGGCGGGCCTTCAGCAGGCGGTGGATCACCAGGTCGGGATAGCGGCGGATGGGGGACGTGAAGTGGCAGTAGTCCTCCAGCGCCAGGCCGAAATGGATGGTGTGCACCGGGCTGTACTTGGCCAGCCTGAGGCTTCGGAGGATCAAGGTCTGGATCAGGCGCTGCTGGGGCGAGCTGGCCGCCTTGGCCAGCAGGCGCTGCAGGTCCTTGGGCGTGGCCGCGCCGCCCTTGGGCCCGCCGATCTTCAGCTTGCCCAGGAAGCCCAGCGTTTCGTCCAGCTTGTCGGGGTCCGGCTCCTCGTGGATGCGGTAGAGCACCGGCAGGCCGGCCTCGCGCAGCTCGGTGGCCACGGCCTCGTTGGCCGCCAGCATGAACTCCTCGATCAGCTGGTGGGTGAAGATGCGGGCCTTGCGGAAGAGCTCGGTGGGCAGGCCCTGGGCGTCCAGCTTGACCTTGGTCTCGGGGAAATCGAAATCCAGGGCCCCGCGCAGCTCGCGCAAGCCGCGCCGCAGCTTGGCCACGTGCTGCATGTCCTTCAGCGTCGGCCCCAGGGTCCTGTCCTCGCCGGGGCGCAGGGGGGCCTGGCCGTCGAACCAGGCCTGGATCTCATCGTAGGTGAAGCGGCGGCTGGAGTGGATGACGCTGTTGGCGAAACGGGTGGCGGTGACGTTGCCCTTGGCGTCCAGGCTCATGAGCGCGCTCATCGCCAGGCGGTCGACGTCGGGCTTCAGCGAGCACAGGCCGTTGCTCAGGGCCTCGGGCAGCATGGGCAGCACGCGGTCGGGCAGGTAGACGCTGGTGGCCCGCTCGTAGGCCTCGTGGTCCAGGGCGCTGCCGGGGCGCACGTAATGCGCCACATCGGCGATGTGCACGCCCAGCTCCCAGCCGTCGCCGCGGCGCTCCAGCGACACGGCGTCGTCGAAGTCCTTGGCGTCGGCGCCGTCGATGGTGAACAGCGTCAGCCGGCGCAGGTCCAGGCGCCCGTCGGCGGTCTTGTCGCCCTCCGGGGGCTCGGGCGCCAGGGCGTCGGCCTCGCGCAGCGTCTCCGGGTCGAAATCCTCCTTCAGCCCGGCCTTTTTTATCAGGATCAGCGTGTCCAGGTGGGCCGTGCCGTCGTCACCGATGCGCGAAAGGTACTTCGACGCCTCCGGCTCGCGGCCTCCCTCGTCCAGGCCCGGCGCCGACACCACCACCCAGTCGCCGTCGGGCACGGCCGCGGGCACGCCCACGGCCTCCAGCTCCAGGTCCAGCTCGCCCAGGCGCACGTCGCAATAGGCCGCCTTGCCGTCGCGCCGCAGGCGGCCGACCCATTGGGCCCGCCCGCGCTTCAGCACGCGCTTGACCTCGGCGCCGGGGCGGCGCTCCTCGGCGCCGCGGAAGCCCTTCTGCGCCGGCAAGGGCCTGATCTCCACGGTGTCGCCGGGCAGGGCCCAGCCGCGCATGCGCTCGGGCACCACGTAGTCCTGGGCCATGGGCGCGCCGGGGATCTTGGCGAAGGAGCGCCCGCCGCCGGTGAGCACGAACTCGGCCTGCAGCAGGCCGCCCGGCCCGGCGGCGCCGCGGTGGACGGCCGCCGCCCGGTAGCGGTGGCGCGCGTTCTTCACCACGCTGCCGTCGCCCACCATCAGCTCCAGGTCGTCGAGCACCTTGCGCTTCAGGTGCTTGGGCAGGCCCAGGCCCTTCAGCAATTCGGCCTCGCTCAGGCCCTCGGCCTGGCCCGCCAGGGCCGCCATGATCTCGCGCTTCAGGCTCACGATTCCGCTTCCTCGGCCACTTCAAGCACCTCTTCCAGGGTGGTGACTCCGCGCAGCACCTTGGCCGCGCCGTCCCAGAACATGGGCCGCATGCCCGCCGCCACGGCCACCGCCTCGATCACGTCGCTGTTGGCCCGCTCGGCCACCTTGGCGCGGATGGCCTCGTCCACCACCAGGATCTCGCTGATGACGCTGCGGCCCCGGTAGCCCGTGTTGAAGCAATAGCGGCAGCCCTTGCCGCGCCAAAGATGGGTGGGCGCCTCGGCCGCGCCCCAGGGGCCGGTGAGGCGCTTGGCCAGCTCGGGGGCCACCGGCACCTCCGCGCGGCAGCGCTGGCAGACGTTGCGCACCAGGCGCTGGCTGACCACGCAGCGCAGGGCGCTGGACACCAGGTAGGGCTCGGCGCCCATCTCCACCAGGCGGGCCACGGCGCTGGCCGCGTCGTTGGTGTGCAGCGTGGCGAAGACCAAGTGGCCGGTCAGGGCGGCGCGGATGGCGATCTGGGTGGTCTCCAGGTCGCGGATCTCGCCCAACAAGATAACGTCGGGGTCCTGGCGCAGGATGCTGCGCAGGGCCGCCGCGAAATCCAGGCCGATGTCGGCATTCACCTGGATCTGGGTCAGGCCCTCGATCTTGTATTCCACCGGGTCCTCGACCGTGGTGATGTTCTTGTCGCCGGAATTGAGGATGTTGAGCGCGGCGTAAAGGGTGGTGGTCTTGCCGCTGCCGGTGGGGCCCACGATCAGGAAGATGCCGTGGGGCCGGTGGATCTGCTGCTTGATGGCGCGCAGCTGGCTGTCGTCGAAGCCCAGGTGGTCCAGGCCCAGCATGATGCCGCTCTTGTCCAGCACCCGCATGACCACCTTCTCGCCGAAGATGGTGGGCGTGGTGGCCACGCGGAAGTCGATCTCGCGGCCCTCCAGCTTGATCTGGAAGGTGCCGTCCTGGGGCATGCGCCGCTCGGAGATGTCCAGCTTGCTCATGATCTTGATGCGCGACACCACCGCCGGGGCGTCGCCGCCGCCCAACGCTTGTTCTTCCTGCAAGATCCCATCGACGCGGTACTTGACCTTCAAGTGGGTCTTGTCGGGCACCAGGTGGATGTCCGAGGCCCGCTTCAGCAGGGCCCCGATGATGATCAGGTTCACCGCCTTGACGATGGGCGCCTGGTCGGTGATGGACTCCTTGCCCTGGTCGCGCACCGTCTTCATCAGGTTCTCGACGATGGCCACCTTGTAATGGTCATGGTACTCGGCCAGCTTCTTCAGGATGCCGCCGCGGGTGGCCATTTGAGGCAGCACCGTCAGCTTGGTCCTGCGCAGGATCTGGTCCAGGGCCACCACGTCGTTGGGGTCCTGCATGGCGCAGACCAACTGGCTGCCGCGCTGCTCCAAAGCCAGCACGCCGCGATCCAGGGCCAGCTCCTCGGGCACCAGCAGCACCGTGGCCGGCTCGGGCGACGCGTTCTCCAGCTCGATATAGGGCACGCCCAGGTCCGCCGCCAGGACCATCAGCAGGGACTCCTCATTGAGCCAGCCCTGGTTCAGCAGAAGGTTCTGCAGGGTGGGCTTCACGCCCAGGCGGGAGCGCTCCTGCTGCAGCTTGGCCTCGGCCAAGGCCTCGTCCGTCACCAGATGATGCGCCGCGTTGAGCCTTTCCAGGTTCCTGTCTGAGATCTGCACCGACCCTCCGGTTGACTTATCGGTCCGGGGCCTCAAAATCAGCCCATGCCGACCCGCCGCACGATTGACTCTACGCCGCCGCCGCCGCCATGGGAACTGCGCATCGCTTGGCTGGCCCTGGCCTTGATCCTGGCCGCCGCCGCCTACGACGCCCTGCGCCTGCACCCGGGCTTCGCCGCCTACGATGAGGAAGGCCCCTTGGGGCTGGCGCAAGCCTGGCGCGAGGGCGGGGCGCTGAGCTGGGGATTCGGCAAGGGCAGCCTGCACCGCGCCCTGGTGGCCCTGGCCATGGGCGCCTTCGGCCCCGGCCAACTGAGCCCGCGCCTGCCGGCGCTGCTGGCCGTGGCCCTGGAAGGCCCGCTGCTGTTCCTGTGGGCCCGCCCGCGCCTGGGCGCCCGTGCGGCGCTGTGGTCGGCGCTGGCGCTGGGGGTGGGCACGGCCGCCTTGATGCGCGCGCGCATGCTGGTGGTGCCGGCCCTGTTGCCGGCCCTGTTCCTGGCCCACGCGGTGTGGCTGGACCGCCTGCGCCGGCCTTGGCAGCACGCCTGCTTCGGCCTGTCGCTGGCCCTGTGGCTGCTGGACTACGACGGCTGGCTGCTGGGCGTGGCCGTGCTGCTGCCGCTGTGGCTGGCCCCGCTGCGGGCGCGCCGCCCGCGGGCCTTCGCGGCCGGGGCCGCGGCGGCGGCGCTGGCGCTGGCGGCCCTGCTGGGCCCGGCCGTGGCCGCCTGGTGGCGCACCCGCTCGGCGGTGTCGTGGGCCGACGGGGGCCCGATGGCATGGGTGGCGCAGAACACGGCCTCGCTGCTGGGCGGCGGCCATCGCCTGGCTTTTTCGGGGGTGGAGGGTTGGCCCTGGCCCGCGCCCTGGACCTGGCCCCTGACCCTGCTGGGCCTGGCCCCGCTGGCCCGGCGCTGGCCCGCATCCCTGTGGCTGGCGCTGGTGGGCGCCCTGCCCCTGGCCTTGCTGCACAGCGGCGCCGAAGCCCACCGCATGGCCCTGCTGCAGGTGGCGCTGGCGCTGGCGGCCGGCGTGGGGGCCGCGCTGCTGCTGGCCCGCCCCGGCTGGCGCGTGCTGCCGTTCCTGCTGCTGGCCGGCGGCGGCGTGGCCGAGCTGAACGCCTTCCTGACCCGCGACCCGGCGGCCTTCCAGGCGGCCTACGGGCGTTCCCAGGACCTGATGGCGGCGGCCCGATGGATGCAGGCCCAGGCGCCGCCGCAGGGCTGGGACCTGGTGGACGGCCTGGGGCCCTTCGACGACGCCACGTTCCGCGCCTACCTGGACGCCCGGGGGGTGCGCCACCACGGCGGGCGCCCCGTGGCGCTGCTGCACCAGGATTACCTCCCCGCGGCCCTGGGCGCCGGCATCAAGCCCGTGCAGGGGATCAGCTCCAGCGCGGGCCATGCGGTCTTCCTGGCCTTCCCCGACCCGGCCCAAGCCCAGCGCCTGCGCTCCATCCGCGCGCAGCTGGAGCCCCTCACGCTGGCCATCCGCGCCAGCGCCCATCCCGCCGAGCTGAGCGCCCTCTGCGCCGCCTGGCTGCGCGCGCCGGGCCATGACGACCCCTGGGCCCGCACCGTGGCCTGGGAGCAGTGGCTGCATGCCAGCCTGCAATCGCGCCTGGTGGACACCGGCGGCGTCACCGCCCTGCTGGGCGAGCCCCTGGTCAGCGGCTGGGCGCCGGATGTCCTGGCCCAGGAGCTGCAGGCCAGCCAGCCGGGCCTGGCGCAGCGCTGCCGCGACAAGGCCGTGGCCGTGGACCCGCGCCGCCGCGACTGGAGCCTGGACCAGCGTTTGGCCCGATATTAACGGGCAAAAAAAGCCCGGGCCCGCTTGACAAGGACCCCAGGCCTGAGGCATTATCCTGCCCTCGCGCGCGCGTGGCGAAATTGGCAGACGCGCTAGGTTCAGGGCCTAGTGGCCGCAAGGTCGTGGGGGTTCAAGTCCCTCCGCGCGCAAGGATCAAAGGAGCCCCCAGTCCGCTGGTGGCTCCTTTTTTTTATGGGTCGTGGATGTTGCAGCCCGGATCCCCCTCGCCATTGACCCGCCTGGAGCAGGGCTTATTGCTGGCCGTGCTGGCCTTCTATGCCATGGGCCTGCCGCTGCAATACCTGCTGCTGCAACCCGGCTTCGTGGGTTACGACGAGCAAGGCGTGCTCGACCAGGTGCAGTCCTGGCTGGAGGGCGGCCACCTCAACTATTCGTTCGGCCAGGCCGGCCCCCTGCTGCTGGGCCTCGGCTGGCTGACCCGCTTGGCCGGCCCCAGCCTCAGCCTGCTCCACCTGCCCTACCTGATGGCCGCGCTGGCCCAGGGGCCCCTGCTCTATCTATGGCTGCGCAAGCGGGTGGGCGAGCGGGCCGCCCTGTGGTCGGCGCTGGCCATCCTGGTCAACGCCATGACCTTCACCCAGGGCCGCTCCCTGTTGGCCCCCGAGCTCTGCCCCAGCCTTTTCATCGGCCTGCTGTGGGCGGCCGACGCCTGCGAAAGCGGGGCCCAAGCATTCCTGTGGGGCGCCGCCACCGCCTCGCGTCTGTTCCTCTATGAAGGCTGGGCCCTGGCCGGCCTGGCCCTGCTGCCTTATGCCGCCGCGCAATGGCCCCGCCGCCGCTCTGCTTGGGCGGCCCTGGGCGGCGCCCTGGTCCTGCTGGCCCTGGCCTGGCTCAGCTACGGCGACTGGCAGGCCTATCTCCAGACCCGCTGGGCCCATACCGCCGGCGCCAGCCCCCTGGCGCGCCAGGCCTGGGACAATCTCATCGGACTTCCGCTGCCTGGGCATCGCCTGCCTTTTTCCGCCGTGCCCGGCCTGCCGCTGCCCCCGCTGTGGACCTGGCCGCTGGTGGCGCTGGGCTTGCCGCTGGCCTGGCGCAGCCAGCGCTGGCTGGGCTGGGTCGCGCTGACTGCGGCGCCGGCCCTGGCTTCGGCCGGCACTGCCCAGGAGCCGCACCGCCTCTTCCCCCTGTGGGTCGCTTTGGCCGTGGTCGGCGGGCTGGGCGCCGCCCGCCTGTGGCGCAGCCGCCGAGGCTGGGGGCCGGCCGCTTGCGTGGGCCTGCTGATACTGGGCATGTCGGTCGAGGCCTGGGGCTGGTGGCGCGTTCCGGCGGCCAACGCGGGCCTCAGCTATGGGCTGAGCCGGAACCTGCAAGAATGCGCCCGCTACCTGGCGGCTGAGGCGCCGCCCGAAGGCTGGGAGCTGATCGACGGCTTGGGCAGCACGCCGGATGAGTCCTTCCGTTTCCTGTTGGATGAAGCCGGGGCGCCGCGCCGCGCCGGCGGCCGCCCGGTGGCGCTGGTGCCGTGGGATGACCGCCCCGGCTTGGACGGCCTGGCGGGCCTCATCCAACCCGTCTCCAGCGGCGGGATCCGCCCCATCTACCTGTTCTTCCCCACGCCCGCGTCGGCCGCCCGCCTGCGCTCGGTGGCCCGCCTGCTGGCGCCGCTGCACCAAGCCCAGCTGCACCAGCGGCCGGTGACGCTGCGCGCCCTGGCGCGCCAAGCCCTGCAGGACCCGGCATGCCGGGACCCTTGGGCCCGCACGGTGCTGTGGGAGGCCTGGCTGGATGCTTCCCGCGCTGCGGGCCTTTGGGATGCTGCCGCGGCCCGCCCTGGCTTGGACGAGGGGCTGTTCAATGGGCGCTGCTACGACCTGGCGGCCGAGATGGCCCGCCCCTCCGACCCGGCCTGGGCCGACGCCCTGGCCCAACGGGCCCTGCGCGCCGACGGGCGGCGGCGGGACCTGCCCCCGCTGCTGCGCGCCGACACTTTTTAGGGGCTAGGCCGCGCCCGCCCCAGGCTCGGTCCACTTGCCGTTCTTCTTGATCAGTTCCACCAATCGGTCGTCGGCCCCCGCCATGGGGATGCCCTTTTCCACGCAATCCTTGCCCACATAAAGGTTGATCAGGCCGGGGGCCCCGCCCACGTAGCCGAAATCGGCGTCGGCCATCTCACCGGGCCCGTTGACGATGCACCCCATGATCGCCACCTTCACCCCCACCAGGTGGCCCGTGCGCGCCTTGATCTGCGCCGTGACCTCCTGCAGGTCGAACAGGGTGCGCCCGCAGCTGGGGCAGCTGATGAACTCGGTCTTGCTGATGCGCACGCCCGCGGCCTGCAGGATGTTGAAGCACAGGCCCACCGTGTCCAGGCCCTCGGCCTCGGCGTCCGCCTGCACCAGCAGCGCGTCGCCCACGCCATCCAGCAGCAGCGCGCCGAAGGCGGTGCTGGCGCTCAACATCAGCTCGTCCGCCGGCTCGATGCTCTCCAGGGCCAGCAGCAGGGGGTGTTGCCGGGCCTGCCCCGCCTCCCACGCCGCCAAGGCGCGGTTGAGCTGGATCAACGGGCTGGGCTGGAAGCCGCGGATGCCCAGCAGCACGTCAGCCACCCCGGCGGCCTCGGCGGCGGCCAGCGCCGGCCCCAAGGACGCCAGCAGGTCCTCCCAGGGGGCTTGCACCAGCTCCAGCAGCACCGACTGGCCCTGGGCCGCGGCGGCGGCCAGGGCCCGGCCCAGGCGCTCCCGCGTGGCGGGGCCCGGCGCGCCGGTGGGGATGCGCAGGGCCAGCATGTGGGCCCGGCACCCGGCGGCCAGCTCGGCGGCCGCGGCCAGGTCGAAGCGGGCCACGCTGGGCACCTTGCGCTCCCAAGCCTCGGGCACGAAGCGGTTCACCCCGGCCAGCCCCTCGGCATCCTCCACAGTGAAGACCATCACCTCCGGCCGGATCATGAACTCGTTGGGGCCGCGCTTGTAGCCGCGCAGCCAGGCCAGATTGGCCGCGTCATCGGCGGCGGGATGCGGCGCCGGGGTCAGCACGCGCACCAGGGAGCGCTGGCCCAGGCTCAGCGAGCCCAGCTTGCAGGCGCCGCCGTCGCGGCGCTGGTAGCGGTCCATGGGGTGCCCGGCCACCCACGCGTCCGCCAGCGGGCCCTGGGCCTGGCCGCGGGTCACGGCGCTGCCCGCCGGCTGCGCGGGGTAGCGGTTGGCGATGCGGAAGGCCACCGGCATCTCGAGCTCCGGGTCCTCGGTCAGCGACACGCGCACCGTGTCGCCCAGGCCGTCCTCCAGCAGCGTGGCGATGCCCGCCATGCTCTTGATGCGCCCGTCCTCGCCGTCGCCGGCCTCGGTCACGCCCAGGTGCAGGGGGTAGTCCATGCCTTCGGCATCCATGGCCGCCGCCAGCAGGCGGTAGGCCTGCACCATCACCTTGGGGTTGCTGGATTTCATCGACAGGACGATGGCGTGATAGCCCAGCTTGCGGGCGATGCGCAGGAACTCCAGGGCCGACTCGACCATGCCCGCGGGCGTGTCGCCATAGCGGTTCATGATGCGGTCGCTCAGGCTGCCGTGATTGGTGCCGATGCGCATGGCGCGCCCCAGCTCCAGGCACCGCTTCACCAGGGGGGTGAAGCGCTCCTCGATGCGCTGCAGCTCCTCGCCGTACTGGGCGTCGCTGTAGTCCTTGGTGGCGAAGCGCTTGGTGTCGGCGAAATTGCCAGGGTTGATGCGGACCTTCTCCACGTGCAGGGCCGCCTCCATGGCCGCGTCGGGCATGAAATGGATGTCGGCCACGATGGGCGTGCGGCAGCCGCGGTCCCACAGGCCCTGGCGGATGGCCTTCAGGTTGGCGGCGTGCTTGGGGGTGGGCGCGGTGATGCGGATCAGCTCGCAGCCCACCGCCACCATGCGCAGGCTCTCGGCGATGGTGGCCGCGGTGTCCAGCGTGTCGGCGGTGCACATGCTCTGCACCAGGATGGGGTGCTGCCCGCCCACCCACTGGTCGCCGATGGCCACGGCCCGGCTGGGGCGGCGGCGATAGGCCAGGGGCGAGGCGGTGTAGTAAGGCAGGGTCTGGGTGCTCATGGCGTGGCTTTCCTTTCGGGGACGGAGCCGGCCGGGCTCCAGTCGCAGTCATAAAGCGCCCAATGCGGCGCGACTTGGCGCCCATGGGCCAGGCAATGCTGGATGAACAGGGGATGGGCCGCAGTGGCTTGGTCGTATTGCGCCACCAGGTAGGCGCCGTCGGCGGCCGAATAAGCCGGGGCCTCCAGCAGGACCCAGCGCGGCTTCAGCACGCCCAGCGACCAGTCCAACGCCATCTTGTTGTGGCCCACGCCTTCCAGCGGCAGGCTGGGCGCGGCGCCGGCCACCACCGGGTCGCATTTGCCCAGCAGGTCCACGCCCTCGGCGTCGGAATAGTAGAAGAAGGCCCCCGCCCAGGCCGAGGCCAGGCGCCCGCCCGAGGCCGTCAACGGCTGCAGCCGCAGGCCCAGCTCCATGCGCTCCCGGGCCGCGGCCCAGCCGGCCTGGGCCAGGCTGGGCAGGGCCAGGTAGGCGTTGAACGAGGCCAGGCACAGGGCCCAGGCCAGGGGGCCGCGCCAGCGCGCCAGCCAGGGCCGCAGCCCCAGGCTGGCAAAGCCCAGCGCGAAGAGCAAGGGCCAACCGGGGGCGAAGAAGCGCAGGAAGGGGAAATAGTCCGCGCCGGTCCAGGCGCAATAGGCCAGCAGCAGCGCGCAGGCCGCGCCGTAGGGGCGCAGGGCCCGCACCGCCAGGCTGGAGGCCGCCGCCACCGCCACCAAGGGGTAGCGCAGCAGGGCCTCCCCCGCCTTCCAGGCGCCGCCGCCCCATTTGCCGGGCCAGGCGCCCGCTTTCAGCGTGTAGGTGTTCGGCAGCCAGGCGCCATAGTAGGCGTGACGCCACAGCAGATGGGCCAGGCCCGGCGCCAGCACCAGGCCCGGCGCCAGCCATCGGCGCCAGCCCCCGCCCAGGCGCGGCCAGGCCAGCGCCAGCACCAGCAGCGCCGGCAGCGCCCCATCGGCCCGCAGCAGGGGCAGCAGCGCCGCCATGGCCAGCGCGCGCCAGGCGTCCCCGCGCCGGGGGGACGCGGCCCAGGCCAAGGCCTGGGCGCTGCACGCCGCCACGGCCACGCTCTCCAGGCCGCTCAGGGCGGCGGCCAACTGGTCATAGCTCAAGGCCAGGGCCGCGCCGGCCAGGCTGGCCTCCAGAGCGGAGGCGCCCAGGTGGCGCGCCAGCGAGCGCGTGGCCAGGGCCAGCCAGGCCAGGCAGGCGCCTTCGGCCAGCAGCACCCACGCCGAGGCGGTGGCCTTGCCCGCGCCCAGGGCGTGGATGGCGGCCATGCCCAGGGTCCACAGGAGATTGCTGTAGCCCTCCACGCGCTCGCTGCCCGTCCAGGTCAGGCCCTTCCCCGCCGCCAGCCGCGCGCCGTAGCGCATGGACACCATGGCATCGTCCTCCAGCCACCACCAGCGCCGGCCTTGCAGCACGGCCGAGCTCTGCCACAGCGCCAAGCCCGCCAGGACCGCCAAGGCCAGCCCCAGCCCCAGCCCCAGCACAAAGGCCTGGTCGGACCAGGCCGGCCGCAGCGCCGGGCGCAGGGCCACCCACAGCAGCCCGGCGGCCAGCAGCCAGGCCGCCGGGCCCAAGGGCGCCAAGAACAGCCCGGCCAAGGCCAAGGCCGAGGCGGCGGCCCGCGCGCGCGGGGGGCTGGCGGCCGGCGTCAGCGTCACGCGCCGGCCTTGGCCTTCTCCTCGGCGTTCATGCGCAACGCCATCTGCAGCAGCTGCTCCTCGCTGATGCCCAGCGCCTGCATGGCCTCATAGTGGCTGCGGATGGCCCCCTGGGTGTGGCCGCCCTCGATCATCCTGGCGCGCTCCTCCTTCACCCGGTCCATCAGCCGCGCCACCAGGGCCTCGTCCACGGCCAAGCCCTGGGCCTGCAAGCGCTCCTGGTTGGCCTGCAGCACCTCCTCGACCGCGCCGGCGCCGCTGTGCTTGCCGAAGATGAAGCGGTGGGCCCCGCCCACCTCCTCCTCGCGGATGAACTGGTAGATGGCCGGGTGGATCAGGATGCCGGCGGTGTGGATGCCGCTCTCGTGGCTGAACACGCCTTCGCCCACGATGGGCTCGTGCTGCATGATGGGCACGCCGCTGGCGTCCTCCACCGCGCGGCGCAGCTCGTGCAGGCGGTGGTATTGGAAGCGCGGCAGGGTCACGCCATAGAGCTCCTTCAGCACCATGACGAACTGGTGGATGCTGGTGTTGCCGGCGCGCTCGCCGATGCCGTTGGCCGTCAGGCTGGGATGGGTGGCGCCGTGCATGACCGCCCGCACCGTGTTCAGCGCGCCCAGGCCGAAGTCGTTGTGGAAATGGGCGGTCAGCTGGCAGCCGCCCTGCTTCACTTTCAGGGCCTCGATGATGGGCGGGAAATAGTGGTCCACGCCCTCGGGCGTGAACACGCCGCAGGTGTCGCTGAAGCAGAAGCGGGTGCCGCCGGCGGCCACGCAGGCCTGGGCCCATTCGATGCCGTAGGCAAGGTCGCCGCGGCTGGCGTCCTCGGCGGCGAATTCGACCCGGGTCAGCCCCCTGTCGCGGGCGTAGCGCACGGCCTCGGCGATCAGGCGGATGTTGGCCTCGCGGTAGAAGCTGACCGGCGTGTCCAACCACTGGGCCTCGGGGCGCCCTTCGCGCTTCAGCAAGGTGCGCCCCAGCTTGTATTTAAGGTGCAGGTCCGACATGGTGCTGAGGATCAGGACGCTCACGTCGGAGGGCTTGCCCCCCGCCTTGGCCACGCAATCCAGCACGCAATCGATGTCGCCCCGGACCGCCCGGCACATGCACAGAATGTCCACCCCCGCCGGTATCTGGCCGGCCTGCTGGGCCTTCAGGATGTCCACCACGGCCTGGCGGTCGCTCTCGCTGCTGATGGGGAATGCCACATCCATGACATCCACGCCCATCGACGCCAGCAGCTTGCACAGGGCCAGCTTTTGCCGGGGCGAGAACGCCACCCCCGGCATCTGCTCGCCGTCGCGCAAGGTGTCGTCGTAGAGGAAGATCCGCGCGGGGTCGGGGAAAGCCAGGCCCTTGGTGTAGGTCTGGGGGCCGCGGATCAGCTGGTCCAAGGGCTCGCGCAACTCGATCATGGTCTCTCCGGTTCGGGGCAAAATGGCATGGCCGGCCCTGCATTAGCGGCGCATCAGGCCTGCATCATAAGGACTCTGGCTGGCCTTCGCAACTTGGTCCCAAGCGTCGCCCGCCATGGCTCAGTCACCCATCAACGGGCGCCCATCGGCGTCGGGCCGCTCAGCCCAAGACGAGTGATCCTATCACTCGTCAAGAGCGCCTCGGGCCTTCTTTTAACCTTATTTAACAATTGTTTTTAAGTATACTGAAAAATACCGGCCTAACAATTTACTTGACGAGATGCGCTCGGCTGACTATAGTCCTAGTGAGGAAGTATCCTAACCGAAGGGAGGTGAAAATAATGACCAAAACACAGAAAGGCTTCACTCTTGTGGAGCTCATGATCGTGGTGGCCATCATCGGCATCCTTGCCGCAGTGGCCATCCCGAAGTTCGCGCAGATGTTGGAGAAGTCCCGTGAGGGTGCGACCAAGGGCAACCTGGGCGCCATCCGCTCGGCCGTTTCCAACTACTACGCTGACCAGCAGGGCTGGTATCCTATCGCCATGGACACCAACTCCTACATCACCAACGCGCAGATGGGCTCCACGGTGCTGCCTGCGTTCTGCCCCACCTATCTCGACACGGTTCTCCCTGGCGTGAAGGTGACCGGCAAGAACACGACCAACATCGCCAATGGCGCCGGCCCGGGCGCAAGCCCTGCCAGCGCTAACCTGGTGACGAGCGGAAGCTGGGCCCTGCCCGGCTTCACCAACGCTTCGACGTACGGGTGGAAGTTCGATTCCCCCAACACCGCCAGCAACTCCGGCGCGTCCGGAGCGGTCTGGGTCAACAGCAGCATGGTTGACATGTCGAACCTGTCCTACACCACCTACGGCTTCCAGTAGGCCTAAGTGGTCATAAAAAAAAAGAGCTGGCCCGCAAGGGCCGGCTCTTTTTTTGTCCTAAACCAATCCAGCCATCTTATAATACGTATTGTCACGTTCGACTTTTTCCGCGCGTTGGCGCGCATCTGCAAGGAACAGTGATGTCATCTCCCCGCAATGCCAAGGGGTTCACGCTGGTCGAGCTCATGATCGTGGTGGCCATCATCGGCATCCTCGCCGCCGTGGCCATCCCCAAGTTCGCCCAGATGCTGGAGAAATCCCGTGAGGGTGCGACCAAGGGCAACCTGGGCGCCATCCGCTCCGCCATCTCCAACTACTACGCGGACCAGCAGGGCTGGTACCCCATCGCCCTGGACACCAACTCCTACATCACCAACCCCCAGATGGGCTCCACCGTGCTGCCCGCGTTCTGCCCCACCTACCTTGACACGGTGCTCCCAGGCGTGAAGGTGACCGGCAAGAACACCACCAACGTCGCCAACGGTGCCGGCCCGGGCGCCAGCCCCGCCAGCGCCAACCTGGTCACCAGCGGCAGCTGGGCGACGCCGGGCTTCACCAACGCCTCGACCTACGGCTGGAAGTTCGACTCCCCCAACACTGCCAGCAACTCCGGCGCCACCGGCGCGGTCTGGGTCAACAGCAGGATGGTCGACATGTCCAACGTGTCCTACACCACCTACGGCTTCCAGTAAGACCCCATCGCAGCCACAAAAAAAGGACCGGCCCCGCGTTCCAGGGACCGTCCTTTTTTTATGCCTTCCCCGCCCCCGCTAGGCGGGCGGGCGCACCATGCGCAGCCGCAGCACGAACTGATTGAGCTCCTTCAGCGTGGCCTTCACCGCTTCCGTCCCCTCCGCGTCGATCCGTCCCGCCACCTGGTCCAGCCACACGGCGCCGGCCGCCTTGTCCACGCCCTGGGCCAGGCCCGGCAGCTCCAGCTCCCGCCGGCACTCCTGCACCAGCTTGCGGCAGGTCAGCTTGTACTGCTCACCCTCGCTGTGCTGCACGTTGGCGCTGGCGTGCTCCCGCGCGGCCTCGATCATCGACTTCATCTGGCCCTCGTCGAGGCCGCTGTTGGGCTCGATGCGGATCTGCTGGATCTGGCGGGTCTCCTTGTCCTGGGCGCGCACCCGCAGGATGCCGTTGGCGTCGATGTCGAAGCTGACCTCGATCTGGGGCGTGCCACGGGGGGCCGGCTTGATGTTCACCAGCTCGAAATCGCCCAGGAAGATGTTGTCGGCCGCCAGCGGGTTCTCGCCCTGGTAGACGCTGATGCGCACCGAGGTCTGCATGTCATTGGCGGTGGTGTAGACCGCGGTCTTGCGCGTGGGGACCGTGGTGTTCTTCTCGATCAGCTTGCTGAACAGGCCGCCCGAGACCCGCACCCCCAGGCTCAATGGGGTCACGTCCAACAACAGCTTGTCGCGGACCTGCCCCTTCAGGATGCCGCCCTGGATGGCCGCGCCCACGGCCACGGCCTCGTCCGGGTCGACGCCCGCCAGCGGCGCCTTGCCGAAGAACTGCTCCACCGCCCTCCGCACCGCCGGCACGCGCGTCATGCCGCCCACCAGCAGGACCTCGTCCACCTGGGACTTGAGCAGCTTGGCGTCCGCCAGGGCCTTTTCAATGGGCCGCAGGGTGGCCTGGACCAGCGCGCCGGTGGCGGCCTCGAAGCCGGTGCGGGTCAGCGAAAAGGTGAGGTGCTTGGGCCCCTCGGGGCTGTTGGCGATGAAGGGCAGGTTGATCTCCGCCTGCACCTGGTCGCTCAGCTCGATCTTGGCGGCCTCGGCGGCCTCGCGCAGGCGCTGCAGCGCCAGCTTGTCCTTGACCAGGTCGATGGCCTCGGATTCCATGAAGTGGGCCAGCAGCATCTCTATCACGACCCGGTCGAAGTCGTCGCCGCCCAGATGGGTGTCGCCGTTGGTGGCACGGACCTCGAAGACCCCGCCCTTGAGCTGCAGAAGCGTCACGTCAAAGGTGCCGCCGCCCAGGTCGTAGACGGCCACGGTCAGGTTCTTGCGCTGGTCCAGGCCGCAGGACAGCGCGGCGGCCGTGGGCTCGTTGATGATGCGCAGCACTTCCAGCCCGGCGATCCTGCCCGCGTCCTTGGTGGCCTGGCGCTGGGCATCGCTGAAATAGGCCGGCACCGTGATCACGGCCTGGGTCAGCTCCACGCCCAGCTCCTGCTCAGCGTCGTGCTTCAGCTTGCCCAGCACCATGGCCGAGACCTCGGGCGGGCTCCAGTCGCGCCCGCCGGCCTTGATCCAGGCGTCGCCATTGGCGGCAGGAACCACTTCGAAGGGCAGCAGGGCCAGGTCCTTGGCCAGGGCCGGGTCGGCCGCTTTGAGCCCCATGAAGCGCTTCACCGACGACACCGTGTCGCGCGGGTTGGTGGCCGCCTGACGCCGGGCCGCCCGCCCCACCAGCCGCTCGCCGCCGCGCAGGAAGGCGACCACGCTGGGGGTGGTGCGCTCGTTCTCGCGGTTGCTCAGCACCTGGATCTCGCCGTCGCGGATCACCGCCATGCACGAATTGGTCGTTCCCAGGTCGATGCCGAGGATCTTGCCGTCGCTGGCGGCCATGTCAAAGGCTTAAGAAGGCGCTGTGGATGGCCTTGCGCAGCCGCGTCAAGGCCTCATCCTTGGGGTCGGCTTTGATGGCCTTGGCCAGCACATCCAGCGCGAAGGCGGCGTTGCCCAGCAGTGCGCCCAGCAGGGCCAGGTCGTAGCTGGCGGCGCTGAAGGCCGGCTCCAGCTTCAGGGCTGCTTTCAGCGGCTCCACCGCCTTGGGCAGGTCGTCCGCCTTCAGCCAGCGCGCCGCCTCCGTGAAGCGGGCTTCCGCCTCCTTGCGCTCCTTGCTCATGAGCATGCGCAGGCCGGGGGTCTCACCCATCAGGATGAAGGGATTGATGGTCTTGAAATCATAGCTTCGCCGCGCGTCGGGATCGGACAGGGTGCGGTAAGCGTTCACCACCTCGATGGTGCGCTCGTGGGCCGCGTCCTCATCCCCGGCGTTGCGGTCCGGATGGACTTGGTGGAGCTTCTCAAGGTAATGGGCGTGGATGTCGTCCGCCGAAGCGGAGCGCGACACGCCCAGGACCTCGTAGTGATTCCTCTCAGGCACCCTTGATCGCCTCCCGCGATTCCTGCTTGAGATAAGCCTCGATGAAATCGTCTATCTCCCCGTCCAGCACGGCCTGGGTCTGGCTGCTCTCCAGGTCCGTGCGCGTGTCCTTGACCTGCTGGTAGGGATAGAGCACGTAATTGCGGATCTGGCTGCCGAAGCTGATGTCGGCCTGCTCGCCCGAGATGCCCTCGAACTTGGCCTTGCGCTCGGCCTCGGCGATGACGAAGAGCTTGGCCTTCAGCACGCCCATGGCGCTGGCGCGATTCTTGATCTGCGAGCGGTCGTTCTGGCACTGCACCACGATGCCGCTGGGCAGGTGGGTGATGCGCACCGCGCTCTCGGTCCGGTTCACATGCTGGCCGCCCGCGCCCGAGGCCCGGAAGACGTCGATCTTGAGGTCCTTGTCGTCGATGTTGACCACCACCTCGTCGTCCAGCTGCGGCAGGGGCTCGGCCGAGGCGAAGCTGGTGTGGCGGCGCCCGGCGGAGTCGAACGGCGAGATGCGGACCAGGCGGTGCACGCCCTTCTCGGATCGCAGCAGGCCATAGGCCCATTCACCGTCGATCTGCAGGGTGGCGTTCTTGATGCCGGCCTCGTCGCCCGGCTGCAGGTCGATCAGGCTGACCGTGAAGCCGCGCCGCTCGGCCCAGCGCGTGTACATGCGCAGCAGCATCTGGGCCCAATCCTGGCTCTCCGTGCCTCCCGCGCCGGGCTTCACGTTCAGCGTGGCCCCGTGCCGGTCGTAGGGCCCCGACAGCATGCGGGTGAAGTCCAGCTTGTCCAGGCGGCCCTCCAGGGCCCTGCAGCCGGGCCCGAACTCGGCCTCCAGCGCCGGATCCTGGCCCAGCTCCAGCAGCTCAGCCGTGGCCTCCAGGTCGCCCAGGCCGCCGCTCAAGGCCGCCCACACCTCCAGGTCGCGCTTGGCGCCGGACATCTCCGCGGCCTTTTGCTGGGCCACCCGATTGTCGTTCCAGAACCCGTCCTGGGCCTGTTCATGCTCGATGCGCCGTATCAACGCCCCTTTGGCGTCGACGTCAAAGGAACCTCCGGTATTCGGAGACCCGTTCATGCAGCGCGGCCAGCGCCCTTTTTTGATCGCCATTCAACATGATGAAGTCCTTCAGCTCGTTTAAGGTCCGTCTAACCGATCATGGCAGGTCCGGGCTGCGCAGGCGCCGCCCATCGGCAGGGCTGTGAACGGGGTGGGCCATCAGGTCCAGCACCCGCAAACGATGCCGTTCCAGGCGGTCATTGGCCCGGTGCGCGCCCGGCTCCCCGCCCACCCAGCGGTGGTGCTCGACGCCGAAGCTCACCGAATGGAGGTTGCGGTCGCCGCCGAACAGCGCCCGCACATGCCCGGCCCCGGCCTCGGTCCACCCCGCCTTGCGCACGCCGTCGGCCGCCTGCACGGCGCGGCGGGACCACTCGGCTTCGCCGCTGCGCCGCAGCAGCTCGGCCAACAAGGTCAGCTCCCTCAGCAGGGATGGATGGGTGAACATGGCGTCCTCGACCGGCTGGACCGCTTGACGGCGGGCGTTGGTGGGTGGTACTGGGATCGAACCAGTGACCCCCTGCTTGTAAGGCAGGTGCTCTAACCACTGAGCTAACCACCCCAGGTGCCGCCGCTCAGGCCTGCCGGCTCTCCACATAGCGCCCAATGCGCTCCAAGTCGGCGGGTTGGATGCCCAGGAACATGACGCCAGCCGTGAACTTGCCGTGGGCGCCCTGGCCTTCCAGGCACCAGGCCACCACGGCCAGGGCCCGCACCGGCTCGTCCGAAGCGTCCCCCGGCAGGTGGAACTCGACCAGCAAGCGGTGCCCCTTGGCCATGCGCCGCTCGCCCAGGATCTGCAGGTCGCCGGTCAGGCTCAAGCCGCCCAGGCTCAGGTTCTCGCTGTGCCCCTGCACGCCGCCATTCTCGGACGGGGCCGGCAATGGCGCCTCACCGGGCTCACCGATGGGAAGGTGCTGGCTGAGGCTCTCCGCCTCGGCTTCATCCAGCTCGCGAAAGCTGACCGCCAGGTCGGCACGAACGCGATCAAAACGCCGTTGATCCGCCGGGTTCATGTCGTCACAGAGTTGTCGGGTAGGGGAGGGCGCGTTCTAAAGGCTGTAGACCTTGTCCGTCTTGGGGAATTCCAGGCCGCTGAGGCGCAGGTCCTTGAGCTCCTTGCGGATGTCCTTCTCATACTCCGGCTTCACGCCGAAGATGATGATGGGCACGTTGAGGGCGCGGCGGACCTTCTTCAGCTCGCGAGCCAGGCTCTGCGAGGTCAGATGGCCCGTGATATCCGCCAGTTTCTGCAGCGCATTGGGGAAGCTCACCTCCACCACCAGGGCGCGAAGGTTGGGCGCATCGCTGAGCGCGTCCCAGAACTCGTCGGTGCTGCCGGTGTCGGCCGAATAGGCCAACGATTGGCCATCCTTGGTCAGCACAAAACCGGCCGTGGGCACCGGATGGTTCATGCGAACGGGCCGCACCGTGAAATCGGCCACCTTGTTGTCACGCCCCTCGACCAGCTCAACGTACTCGAAGACCTTTTTCCCGTTGGGCCGGTTGATCTTGGTGAAATCGGGCCAGACCTCGTTGTTCAGCACATGGGCGCTGAGCGTATCCAGGCAGGGTTTCAGCGCGTGGATCCGCACCGGCTCCGTATCCATGCCAAAAACGCTCACCGCCATGTGGGGCAGGCTGCTGATATGGTCCAAATGCGCATGGCTGAGCAGCACATGCTCGATGCGGGACTGCTCACCTTGGTCCAGGACATGGCACACCGACCCGGCATCCAAGAGAACGGTTTCGTCCAGCAGAAAGCAATTAAGGAAGGCCCCGGGCGCTTCCCCTCCATAAGGACCGATAATACGCAGTTTCATGCTACTCCAGCGTCTGTTGCCAGCGCGAAATCCACAGAAATTCAACCATTATAGGCCTTTAAGACCTGCGTTTTCAGCCACTTTTTTTTGTCACTTTGGTCACACCTTATCCACGCGTGACAACAGGTTCAAGAGCTGGCCGCCACCGGGTCCACCGATCCCAGCGCTGTCGATCCCCAAGATCTGGACCTGGCTCTGCTCCCGCCACGCCGGATAGTCACGCTCCAGGATAAGGATTTGTCTTTGTTTCGCAAAGCGAAAAATAGACAGCGCTTCTTCCTTGGAGGGACCCCTCCACTGCCAGCTGGCCGCCCCCAAATGTTGACCCAGCTCAAAACTAAGCGTACCCAGCACCACCGATGCGCCCACCGGCAAGCTTTCCCTCATCTGGAACAAGGCCTGAGGCGCCTGCGCTGACACCGGCAGGATCACGCCCAATCCGTCCACGGGCACGCCTTCGTCCACCAAGGCTCCCCAACGCTCCATCCACGCCTCCCAGGCGGGGCCCTGCAGATCCCCACGCGGCCCGACCACCGCATAGGCGGCATCCAGTGAGCCGCGCCCAGCGCCCAAGCGCCGACGCCAGGCCAGCTGATGACCCGCGGCCGTCCGACCGTTGAGCAGGCCCGCCGCCTCGGCCTGGCGCGCCCGATGGCGTTGCAGGCGCCAGCCCAGGCCCAGCAGCAGCGCGCTCAGCGCCAAGCCCCAGGGCTGGGCCAGGCTTTGTGGCTCCTGAGCGAAGGCCCATAGGCCCAATAGCGGCAAGCTGCCCCAGGCCAGGACCCCCAGCCAGGGCGGCATCAGGGCCAGCCCCGCCAAACCCAGGGCCCACAAGGCGATCCAGGTCAGGCGCTGCAGGGCCTCGGGCGCCGGCGTCAGCACCGCCCGGCCCACCAGCGCCGAGAACAGCCGCTCCTGCTGGTCGAACGCCGCAGCCTCGCCCAGCAGCTTGGGCCAGGGCCTCAAGAAGACGGTCTTGCCCTGCAGGCGCAGCTGCAACACCTTGTCCGCCTTCACCCGCTCCAGGTCCATCTGCTCCAGCGGCGCCGCCGGGCCGGCCAAGGTCACCCGCCCCTGGGCATCCAGGGGGTAGCGCAGCCCTTTCAGCTCCAAGCTGCTCAAGCGCCCCTGCTTCCAGCGGTAGCGCAAGGCCTCCAGCGGCAGTCCCTGCGCCAGGCGCGCCGCTTCCAAGCCCAAGGCATTGAACCAATGCCCATCGAGCTCCACCACCACCGCCAGGCGCTCGCCCGCCACCGCCGAGGGCACGGCGCCCGCGCGCCCCACCGCCTCCAGGGCGTCGGCATAGGGCAGGTGCAGGGGTTGCTGCTCGGGCAGGGCCTGCGGCTTCCCGTGCAGGTCCACCTCGTAGGCCTGGCGGTTCAGCGACGGCGGCAGGGCCTGCCCCTTGCCTGGCACCACGTTGAAGGCCAGCAAGAGCGGCTGGGCCTGGGCCAAGGCCTGGGCCAGGCGCTGCGGCGCGTCCAAGCCCGCGGCTGCCTCGCTGAGGGCCGCCAGCGCCGCCCGGCGGGTGCGTCCGGCTGGAAGGCTCTCCAGGCGCTGGCGCATCCCCTCCTCCAAGGCGCGGGCCTCGGCCTGGGGAGCCTCATCCAGCCAAGCCTCCACCACGATGGCGCCCGCGCCGTGGGCGCGCAGCCAGGCCACGTCCTGGGCCAGGCCCAGGGCGCGCGCAGCCGGGCTCAAGCTGAGCGGGCCGCCGTTGAGGCGCACGGCCTCCGGCGACGCTGCGGACGCCTCGATCGGCGGCTGCGTGGCGCGCCAAAGCGCCTGGTCCCAACGGTCCAGCGGCCCCAGTTGCCCCAGGACGGCCAGAAAAAGGAAGAACCCCGCGCTGGCCAGCACCGCCGGAAGGGGGTGCTGCGAACGCGGGGTCCGCGGAAGGGGCTTCATCATGCTAAAGGCCGAACTGCTCCTTCATCTCCAGGTAACGGATGAATTTTTCCAGGTTCTCCAGGCTGCTGACCACCACCACGCCGTCCTGGATGGTGGTGATGCGGACCTGCTCCAGCTTGCCCAGGATCTCAGCGACCTTGGCGGGCTCGTTGCCCATGCCCACGGCCTTGGCCAGCTCCTCGACGCTGACGCCGTCGAGCTTGATGTCGGTGGTGTTCTTGCCGCCGTATTTGTGGGCCAGGTGCAGCAACGTGTGCGCCACGCGGCTGTTGGCGTCCTTGATCAGCAGATTCTCGATCTGCTTGTTGGCGTCGCGCAGGCGGGCGGACATGTTCTTGAGGATCTTCTTCACGATGCGCGCGTTGTTCTGCATCTGCTGCTCGAACAGCTCCTCGTTCAGCGCGATGCATTTCACCTCGTCCACGGCCGAAGCCGTGGCCGAGCGCGGGCCCTTGTCGATGACAGCCATCTCGCCGAAAAAGTCGCCGTCTTCCAGGATCACCAGGGTCTTTTCGACGTCCTTGGATCGCTTGGAAATGCGCACTTTCCCGGACTGGATGATGAACATCTCAGCGCCGATCTCGCCTTCGGCGAAGATCTTCTCTCCCGCTGCGAAATTCCGGCCATACTTAGTGAAGATCTCAGACTGGGTCGCCATAGGCCTTGGAAGCCGATCGAGGTTGTGGAGAAACTGTGGATATTGTAGGCCAAGCCTT
>Ga0302320_10006111_pt1 | contig 26830 bp, 27 predicted proteins | sample Bog_T0_3_FD_202130 | JGI IMG/M metagenome (GOLD analysis project Ga0302320, IMG submission 202130) | Peat permafrost microbial communities from Stordalen Mire near Abisko, Sweden - Bog_T0_3 | ecosystem: Environmental > Terrestrial > Soil > Wetlands > Peat | place: Sweden: Abisko, Stordalen Mire...
TCTCTGATTCCTATTCCCTAGTCCCTATTTCCTATTCCCTAGTCCCTTGTCCCTGCTTCGCGGCAGTTTACACTGAACATGCATGATTCCCACCCTGGCCTGGACCCCGGAAGGTGTCCGTTTCATCGATCAGACGAAGCTCCCCCTCGAGGAGAGCTATGTGCTTGCCACCACCTACGAGCAGGTGGCCGACGTGATCGTCACCATGGTCGTTCGCGGCGCGCCGGCCATCGGCGTCTCCGCCGCCTACGGCGTTGCTCTTGGTGCAATGAAGTCAAAAGCTGAGAGCGCGGAGCGCTTCGCTCCCGAGTTCGAGCGCATCTGCGCGCGCCTGGCCGGCACCCGGCCCACGGCCGTGAATCTCTTCTGGGCCATCGACCGCATGAAGCGCCTCTTTGCCGAACTCCTCACCCTGGGCGCAACCCTCGACCGGATCAAGGAAGACATCCTGGCCGAAGCCGACGCAATGTATGAGGAAGACATCGCCGCCTGCAAAGCCATGGGCGCTTTTGGCGGCGCGCTCTTGCCCCAGGAGGGCGGTGTGCTCACCCATTGCAACGCGGGCGCTCTGGCCACCTGCGGCTACGGAACCGCCCTCGGCGTCATCCGCGCGGCCGTCGAGCAGGGCAAAAAGATCAAGGTCTACGCCGACGAGACGCGGCCGTTTCTCCAGGGCGCGCGCCTCACCGCCTGGGAACTGATGGAAGACGGCATCGACACCACCGTGATCTGCGACAACATGGCCGCGCACCTCATGCGCAAGGGACTCATCCAGGCAGTCGTCGTCGGCGCGGACCGCATCGCCGCCAACGGCGATACCGCCAACAAGATCGGCACTTACAACGTAGCCATCCTCGCCAAGGAGCACGGCATCCCGTTCTACGTCGCCGCCCCCTGGTCCACCATCGATCTGGCCACCGCCACCGGCGAAGCCATCCCCATCGAAGAACGTCCAGCGGTCGAAGTCACACATCACGGCGGCAAGCAGCTCACCCCCAACGGGGTATCCATCTGCAACCCCGCCTTCGATGTGACCCCCGCAAAGTACGTGACCGCTATCGTCACCGAGCGCGGCGTGCTGCGGGGGCCGTATGTCGAGTCGCTTAGCGCGATGGAGGCAGCAGCGAAGTAACCAGACCTCTCCGCATCCCAGCTCTCAAAGCCTAGATCTGGCTCACCCGGTTTTATCGATCCCTCGACCAGGTTCACCCGCCGTTTTTGCTTTCCGTCCTTTCGGCGCGGCTGGACGTTGCGTGCAATACCAGTTCTGGTATAATCGGCCTGTGCATTCTTCCGAAAAGCCGCTTTTCTGGGTTGGGAGCAGCAAAAGGGATCTGATGGCGCTGCCGATCGGCATCCGTAAGTTCTTCGGCCATGCCCTGAACTTTGCGCAGAACGGCGAGAAGCACGATGCCGCCAAAGTGTTGAAGGGCTTCGCGGGCGCAGGGGTGCTGGAGGTGATTGAAGACGATGCGGATGGGACTTACCGTGCCGTCTATGCCGTCAAGTTCAAAGAAGCGGTCTTCGTCTTGCACTGCTTCCAGAAGAAAAGCAAGAGCGGGATATCGACGCCCAAGAAGGATATGGAGATCGTTCAGACCAGGCTCAAGGTGGCCGCGGCGATGGCAAAGGAGATACGAAATGAAAAAGCGCGCTCTTGACGGAATCCAAGTCGAAGTCAGCTCAGGCAATGTGTTTGCCGACTTGGGCCTGCCTGAAGCTGGGCAGCTCAAAATCAAGTCCGGCCTGGTCATTGAAATCACGCGCGCCGTGCGCCGTCTTCGCCTGACCCAAGAGCAGGCCGGCCGCCGCATGGGCATTTCGCAAGCCAAGGTTTCCGGCTTGATGCGCGGCGATTTCTCCAACCTGTCGGAGCACAAGTTGATGGATTGCCTGAACCGGCTAGGGTACAACATCGAAATCAAGTTGAGTCCGGCCGCCGACTCGGTGGGACGGCGGACTTTGGCTGTTGCGTGATCTGGTCTGTCAGCACCGCCCGCATGCGATCGTGCGCTTGCGCCAGAAGGCGCCCCGGCAGCCCTCCCCAAATGGGCGCGTGCAATTTGAAAGCTGGTATACTTCCTCCTGAGAGAAGCTCCTTGACGAAGTCAACCCAGCATCGGCAGGAATGGTTCCTGATTGCGGCCGTCGCAATCGGAATCGCCCTCGTTTGCCTGCTCGCTGCCGGTGCTCAATCCGGGCACGGCGCGGGTTGGCTTGCGATTCTACCGCTTCTCCTGGTTGGCATGATTTCGCCGCTGAGCTTGTTTGAGCCGCTCGCCTTTGCCTACCTGGGCCGCACGCCGGTCGCTCCGCTTCTCCCCGCGCGCTTCCAACGCCCACCACCCTCCAGACTCGCTTAATCCCCTCGGAACCCGCCCGGCTTTGTGCGGCAGCTCAGGCTGCGCCGCGGCCGTGGCCCATTTCTTGCCAAGTTCTGCCTGCGATCTACAGCAGAATCACGATAGGTGTACCCAAGGCCTGGAAAGCAAAGTGTTGATTTCCTTAAGAAATCAATACCCTGCACGATGCTTTTCAGGGCACGGAAATCGTGACGCTGCTCGGAAAAGGGTGTCGATGAAATTGGATGCGGTGTATGCCTGGGGCATCTTTGCCGGGGCTCTCCCTTTCCTGGCAATTGTCCTGCTTCTTGTACATTTCGTGCTGCTGCGCCTTCGATGGCGGTTCAACAAGCGCCTGGGCAGGCGGCTTGGCTATTACCCATCGACCTTTGCCCTGGGGATGGCGCTCCAGTTTCTCCAGGTCTTTTATCGCCCCAGCGTGGCTCATGTGGTCGAGGCGAAGCTGGACGAGGACGCGGACGAGGACGAGAGCGGGGAACCGGAGACGCTTGCCAAGCAACTGCACCGGCAACTCAGGCGCATCCGGCGCGGCGAGCGGGTCGATCGGCTGGTGTTGCGCCTTTGATTCGGTGCGGATGACCGCCTTTCCGGCCCGAGCGCAGCGTCCGCTCGCAACCTCCACCATTTACACTGGTAAACGGAGATTCCTGTGTTTTTCGATAAAGTCCTAACCAAGATTTTTGGCACCTCGAACGAGCGCGCCATCAAGAAGCTGTGGCCGGCGGTGGCCACCATCAATGACCTCGAACCGGAGATCAAAGCGCTCAGCGATGGAGAGTTACGCGCCAGGACGGTCGAGTTCCGGGCCCGCATCGCCGCCAAACTCGAAGGCATTACCGGCCCCGAGGAGCTGAAGACCGCCGAGCGGGCGGCGCTGGACGAGATTCTGCCCGAAGCCTTCGCCGTCGTCCGCGAAGCGGGCTGGCGCGCCGTCACCATGCGCCACTTCGATGTGCAGTTGATCGGCGGCATGGTCCTCCACCAGGGCAAGATCGCCGAAATGAAAACCGGCGAAGGTAAAACGCTCGTCGCCACGCTCGCCTGCTACCTCAACGCCCTCGCCGGCCACGGCGTCCATGTGGTCACGGTCAACGACTACCTGGCCAAGCGCGACGCCGAGTGGATGGGCAAAATCTACGAGTTCCTCGGCCTCACCGTCGGCGTCATCGTCCACGACCTCGACGATGCCGAGCGCCGCGCCGCCTACGCCGCCGACATCACCTACGGCACCAATAACGAATTCGGCTTCGACTACCTGCGCGACAATATGAAATTCGAAATAAAAGATTGCGTGCAGCGCGGCCACTACTACGCCATCGTCGACGAAGTCGATTCCATCCTTATTGACGAGGCCCGCACCCCGCTCATCATCTCCGGCCCCACCGACCAGACCACGGACAAGTACGCGCGCGCGCGCAAAATCATTCCTCAGCTTGAATTGGGCGAGGAAATCGATTCCATGGATCACAAGCGCCAGGCGGAGCTCGGCCTCGAGCTCGCCGAGGGCCAGAAGTTCCTGACCGGCGATTACATTGTCGACGAGAAGCAGCGCACCATCGGCGTTACCGACGACGGCTGGATCACCATCGAAAAAGCTCTCGGCATCGACAACATCGCCGACGCCGAGAACTGGGAACTCAAGCATTACGTCGAAACCGCCATCAAGGCCCACGCGCTCTACAAGCGCGATGTGGAATACGTGGTCAAGGACGGCGAGGTGATCATCGTCGATACCTTCACCGGCCGCCTCATGCCCGGCCGCCGCTGGTCCGACGGCCTCCACCAGTCCATTGAAGCCAAGGAAGGCGTCAACATCCGCAAGGAAGACCAGACCCTGGCCACCATCACCTTCCAGAACTACTTCCGCCTCTACAAAAAGCTCAGCGGCATGACCGGTACCGCCGAAACCGAAGCCGCGGAATTCGAAAAAATCTACAAACTTGAGATCGTCGTCATCCCCACCAACAAGCCCTTGCTGCGGCTTGAAAATCCTGACGTGGTCTACCGCACCGAGAAGGAAAAGTACAAGGCCGTCGCCGACGACATCTCCCTGTTGCACGACAAGCAGCAGCCGGTGCTGGTCGGCACCACGTCGATTGAAAAGTCCGAGCGCCTCTCCGGCATTCTGGCCCGCAAGGGCGTCAAGCACGTCGTCCTCAACGCCAAGTTCCACGAGCGCGAGGCCGAAATCGTCGCCCAGGCCGGACGCCTTGCCATGGTCACCATCTCCACCAACATGGCCGGCCGCGGCACCGATATTCTCCTCGGCGGCAATCCCGACTTCATGGCCCGCCAGGAACTGGTCAAGAAAAACCACGCGCGCGCCATCAGCGTCGCCGAGGGCGCCATCAATCCCATGGCCCCGGCTGGTTTCATGCGCTTCTATTACAACGGCCAGGAGTTCGAGGTCTCCGAGCCGGAGTGGGCAGAGGCCTTCAAGGGTCACGCCGAAGCAGCGCAAATAGATCACGAGCAGGTCATCGCCGCCGGCGGGCTCTTCATCCTCGGCACAGAGCGCCACGAGTCGCGCCGCATCGATAACCAACTCCGCGGACGCGCCGGCCGCCAGGGCGATCCCGGCGAGTCACGCTTCTATCTCTCGCTCGAAGACGACCTCATGCGCATCTTCGCCAAGCAGTGGGTCAGCACCCTGCTCGAGCGCCTCGGCATGGAAGAAGGCATGCCCATCGAGTCCAAGATGATCTCCAACCGCATCGAGGGCGCGCAAAAAGCGGTCGAGTCGCAGAACTTCGAGTCCCGCAAGCACCTGCTCGAATACGACGACGTGATGAACAAGCAGCGCGAGGCCGTCTATGGCCTGCGCCGGCAACTGCTGGAGGGCGTGGACCAGAAAGAACTGATCCTCGAGGATTACGTCGGCGGCATTCTCAGCAACATCCTCGACGAGTTCGCCGGCGAAAAACTCCATCCGGACCAGTGGAACCTGAAAGGCATAGACGAAAAGCTCATCGATCATTTCGGCCTGACCCTGGCCATGGCCGGCATCAAGCCGCTCGAGCTCGGCCGCCACGAGCTGGGCGAAGCGATCTTTGACAAGTTGAAGCAGGAATACGAGGCCAAGGAAAAAATTCTCAGTTCGCCCACCATGCGCTATCACGAGCGCATGGTCATGCTGAGCGTGATTGACGGGCTGTGGAAGGACCACCTGCTCTCCATGGACCACTTGAAAGAAGGCATCGGCCTGCGCGGCTATGCGCAGCAGGATCCGCTCGTGGCCTACAAGCGCGAGTCCTACGACATGTTCGAAGCCATGATGCTCAAGTTCCAGGAGGACACGGTCCGCTTCCTCTTCCGCATGCAAATTCTCGGGCCGGATGGCCAGCCGGTCAATGCCGCCCCGCAGGTACGGCGAGCGGTTCCGGCCGCGCCGCCGGTCGCCTCTGCCGCGCGGCCTCTCACCCTCGACGCGGAGCCCCGCGAGATATCGTTCAATAATCGTCAGCCCTCGACGACCATTGACGCGCTGGAGAAGGAATTCAAGCACAAGAAACAGCGCGAACTGGCCGCGGCCAGCATGGCCGGCGGCGGCGACGCAAGCCAGCCCGCGCAAAGGCGAACCGGCGACAAAGTGGGCCGCAACGACCCCTGCCCCTGTGGCAGCGGCAAAAAGTACAAAAAATGCCACGGCCAGGAAAAATAGCCGCCTGCAACCGGCACACGCGGGGCGGATGATTCCCGCCCCGCGTCGCGTTTACGCCTTAGTTGTTCAAGGCAAAGTTGACGTCAACCTCGACGGTCGAAACACCGTCGCCGGCCGCGAACTTCCAGTTGTGCACCGCCTGCTCGGCTGCCGGTGACAGCATGTGGTTGCCGCTCACGGTCTTCACATCGACCACCCGCCCCTCCGCGTCCACGGTCGCCTCCACGCGAACCACCCCTGCGATCTTCATGCGCCGCGCAATCTCCGGATACACCGGCGCCACCCGCGTCTTCACTGCGCGCTCGTCGGCGGCCCTGGCCGGCATCGCCATTGCCACCACCAGCGCCAGCGCCGCCGCCTGAAAAAGCCTCAGCGTTCCCTGCCGCAACCCGCAAATACCTTTCCCCTTGGATTCTCCGTTCATGGGCCCTCCTTGATCTCCTGCTTGGGATATCGGCAACGGAGAAGGCTGTGTGAGCGGATTTTTAGAATCTGATTACCGAGGATTGACGCGCAGCACGGGGAGCGCAGCGCTGCAACAGTTCTGCGCCAGCTCTAGAAATCCACGTGCGCCCGCAACGACCCCACCCACGCCGGCCCGCGATCGCGGTTATATCCCGGATTCGCAATATGCTGCACATCCAGCGCGTAGAACAGCCCCCGCCACGCGTGCCAGTTATAGTAGCTCTCCACAATATTCTCGCGGCCGTAGTTGAGCTTGCCGTCGCCCAGCAAAAACCCCAGCCCTCCCAGCTTCAAATACTCCTGGTGATCCGCCTTGATGGCGTTCGTCGCCACCGCCAGACCAACCTTGTCCACCGGCCTGTGCCAGCGCGTCCCCGCGTAATCCGCCCCGCCCCCCACCGTCTGGTCCACCTCGGTATAAGCAAACGACTCGTGCTGCCCCTCGTTCCAGCCAAACCGCCCAAACACGCGCAGATTCTCCGTCACTTCCTGGTCGGTGTTGTAGCCGAATCCATATTTCAGCGCGCCAAAATGCTCATGCAGCGTAATCGTGGGCACCTTCACCCCATAGAGCCGCGTGTCCTCGCCGTTGAGAAAATCTTCCACCGCCTCGCGATACGTCCCCATATGCGCGTTGTTGGCGTAGAACAGGACGCGTTGCGTCCCTTTGCGTTTTGGAACGAAGCTGTGACGTAACTCGAACTCGCCATTCTGCCCGTGTGCCCGGCTGAAGGCCCAGTCCAGGTCGATGCCGTTGGCCACCACCGGCATCGCCATGATTGCGTAGCGCACGCTCCACACCCGGTCGTCGTACTCGGCCATCCCTCCCACCGTGTAGCCGCGCGTGTCGGCCGCGTAATCCCATGCGCCGTTGTTGTCCACCGTCCAATTCATGAACTGCAAATGGCTGTCGGTCCCCACCTCGTTGGCATCGAAAAAGTCCGGCAGCGTCATCTTGCCCCCGCGCAGCTCGATCCGCCGCACCGGCACGCTGGGCGCCAGCGCAAACGGCCCCGGCTCCTGCGTTGTGGTCTGGTTGGTCAGCCCAATCACCTGGTGAATCTGGTAGCGCGACAGGTAAGGCGCCGTGCTCAGCGTGGGGTTGCGCACCACGTCCAGATTCGTGAAACCGCCCAGCCCGAAGGCCTGGCTCAGTCCCCGCCCGCCCGTGCTCTCTACGTCGAGGATCAGGTCGTTGTTATAGCGGATGGAGTGCGTCGGACGCACCGCCGTATACAGCGTGCCTACCAGCGAGGTCTTGTATTCGCCCCGCCCGACAAAGCTGTTCTTCCCCGCGTAAGGCGAGTGAAACGGCAGATCGCCCTGCATGATGATGTTGGCCTGGCCGGAGATCCAGTAACGCCGCTCCGGGTGCGGCGCCATGCTCACAATCGGCGCGTCCTGAGGCTCGGTGCCCACGGGGCTCATATCCCCGGCCTGCCTGCCAATGCCTCCATGCTGCGAATCGGCTGGTGGCAGGGTAGGTGCGGCCTGGGCCAACTCGACCCCATTCTCCTGCCACAGTGCCTGCTGCCGCCGCGGCTCCGGGGCCGAGGGCAGGGAATCCGGCGTCTGCGCCGCGGCCATTCCGGCGGCCAACGCCAATCCAAGGGCCAGCGCGCAGCGCAATCCCGCCATCGCGCCGACGATCGCAGGCGCAAAGTGGGGCGGATTCGTGCGTTGACCGTGGAACCGGAACATCGGGAAGCCTTCCTCGGTTGGATGCGGAGCCGGGGGGAGCGGGTCTAAAATAAAATACAACGATACCCCCACTCGGTAGATACCATACCGGGGGTTGGTATTGTCAACAGGAGACCCCATGTCCCATCACGATCGCGAAAAACTCAAATTGCTCCAGCGTCTGCGCAAGATGCGCGGACAGTTGGACGCCGTCGAGCGCTCCCTCGCCGCCGACGAAGACTGCGGCGGACAACTCATGCTGCTGGCCGCTGTCCGCGGCGGCGTCAACAGCCTCATGGGCGAAGTCCTTGAAACCCATATCCGCTTCCACCTGGTCGACGGCGCAAAAGAGCAAATCGCCCCCGAACTGGCCGAGGACCTCATCGACCTGGTGCGCGCCTACCTGAAATGAAGTCGTCTGCAATCAGGGATCGATCTGCCGATCTTCAGCAATGGGCCGCAGCCTCAGCGCAGAGGCATATGCCCATCGTAGAAGGCCGCCTCGGCGTCGATTGTTAACTTTCCGTTGATTCGTGCAGGTGCCTCGCGCTTCAGTCGCAAACCAGCGCGTCCGTGGGAAAATCCATCGCTTGCTCGTTCTCCGTTTCCGCGCCGACCTCTTCGCCCGCCAACCGCGCCGTAAAAAACGCATCCACCTCCGCCAGCACTTCGGCTCCGGTCTTTGCGTGATAGATGGCGCCCCGCAGCTTGGCTCCGCCCACCACTCCATGGGTAAACCAGGTGGCAAACTGCTTCATCTTGCCTGCCGTCTCGCCCATCCGCGCGTCCTTGGGCAGATCCTTCGTCGCCTCCGCCTCATCCAGCAGCATTTTGAAGTAGGCCCGGATCATCCGGTAGCGGTCTTCCACCGTCGGCCGCTCGTAGCTGCCCGTCGCCGTATACTGCGCAATCTGCCTGAAGATCCACGGGTTCGCCGGCGCCGCGCGGCCAATCATCACCGCGTCGCACCCCGTCTGCGCCACCATCGCCGCCGCGTCCTCCGGCGTGCGGATGTCACCGTTGCCAATCACCGGAATCCGCACCGCCTGCTTCACCTGGGCGATCCACTGCCACTGCGCCTGGCCCTGGTAGCCCTGCTCCCGCGTCCGCGCATGAAGCGCCACCGCGTTCAGCCCCTCGGCCTCCGCCATCCGGGCCAGCTCCACGCACACAATCTGGCTCTCATTCCACCCCATGCGGAACTTCACCGTAAACGGAATCGTCACCACCCGTCGCACCGCCCTGAAGATCTCCCCGATGCGCGGCAAATCCCGCAGCAGCCCCGACCCGCCGTTCGATCCCACCACCCGCTTGGCCGGGCAGCCCAGGTTCAGGTCCACCAGGTCAAAGCCCGTCTCTTCCACAATCCGCGCCGCTTCGGCCAGCGTCTCCGCATTGGCCCCGAACAGTTGCGCCCCGATCGGATGTTCGTCGTCGTAGAAGGTCAGGTAGCGCCGCCGCTTGGTCTCCCGCATCCGCGCCAGCCCGTCGGCCGAAGTGAACTCCGTCATCAGCAGCCCGCACCCCGACTGCGCATTCGTCACCACCGCCTCAACCGCATCGCCCTCTTCGCCGGCCTCGGAGTCCGGGTGCTCCACCCTCGCCACGTCTGCCGGGTGCCCCACCCTCGCCACGCCTTCGTTTTTGTGGCTAGGGTGGGATTCCACATCCTCAGCCCCCGCCGTAAACAAGCTGGCATGACGGATAAACCGCCGGAACACCGTGTCCGTAACCCCCGCCATGGGCGCCAGCACCGTCGCCGGAGTCACCAAGACCGTCCCCAGGCGCACCTCCGCCGGTACCCGCGCCTCGGCCGGCATCGCATGCTCCCTGGGGTTGTCCCAGTCCTTCTTTACGGTGAATCCCTTGCCAGCCATCTTCTAGTCCCAGCTTCCCGCCTGTTGCCTCAACTCGGCAGCTCTTCCAGTTCGTAGACAAACGGCTTGCCGCGCGCGTCCGGGTCCCATCCCGCATCCATTGCCTGCCGGATGTGAGCCTCTATCTTTGCCGCCACAATCTTCTGCGGAATCGACCAATCCGCCCGCAGTTGGCCGGGCTTCTGGTTGTCCTCCGCCGGATATTCGAGGAACAGCTCCTTGCGCACCTTCCCATCCGCCCGGATCACATGGATCGCCATCCCCGTCCACCCCTTGGGAGAGAAGAACTGCTGCTCGCGATGCAGCCGCCAAACCAGCGCAAATTCATCGATCATAACTTCGGCCTGTATCGAGCGCTTTGCGCGTGGCATCGTGTCTCTCTTTCCCTTAGCCTCATTCCACCGCTTTGTAGGGCTCCGCCTGGCACGCAGACTGGCTGCCCCAGGTCTGGATTTTCACACCTGGGATACCTCGAAGGGTGCCTCAACCGAATCCGGCTCTGGCGCATCCCCGGCGATACTTGCGGCCCGGCGGCCATGGCCCGCTCGCTAAGGTTGACTCAGTCCTTCTTCCCGGTTAAGCCTTTGCCCGCCATTGGAGCCTCTGAGCGGACAGCTCACAGCAATCGGTAAATCGACCCAACAAATCGCTGTCTGCGATGTAACGCTACCCACGGTACTCCCAGTTGGCGGTATGCGAGGCAACAAACTGATCGGCCATTTCGACAAGCTCTTTTGAGTTGCGGAAGCGCTCGGCTCTGAGAATGACCCGGACCTGAAACTTGGGATCGTCTTCGCACAAATCTAGATACAAGATTCCCATGCGGCCGACGCCATCCTTGGCAAACGACTCCTGAATGATATATTCCGGCGGGACATACTTACTTGCGCCCGGCCCATTGTTGACGACTGCGCCGTAGACAAAATGCGGGAGGATATTCGCGGGAGGTGGAGGCGTTGCAATGTTTGCGACGATAGTCTCCAACGCATTCTCAACATCTGTTCCTTGATAAATGATATAGACGGCATGAACGTCACCCGTGCCCTCGCGATCAATCGCGAGCACATCAACCTTCTTACCGTTGAATTCAGCGTCCAGATAGACCTTTGGATACAGCAGCTTGTGAACCAAGAATTCCTGCACTACGTTCTTCGCCCTGCCGATACCATGCGCCATTTGAACTTCAATCATCTCACTACCCCCAAACCTTCAAACTCCTGCCAGTTGTCTCCGCCCACGCTGCAAAACGCTCGGCGTGCTTCACAATTTCCTCGACTTCATCTCTTCGTACGGTCTCGGACGCATATTCAATTCTGCTCTTCTTGGAGAGAAGATTTTTGAGATGCTCAACTCCGCGCAGGTTTTCGACACTTCGATCTTCATTCAGACGCCTTTTCAGATCATCTGCCGCGCTGCGATGATCGTCTGACGACACATTTTCGCATCCCATTCCCGTTCTCAAAGCATCGCTATAGGAGATCGCGCAGTGAATGCCAAGCAATGCGGAGGAAAACCTGAACTCATCCAGATCGTCCTTCAGGAGGTTGAATCCTTCCAGAAAGTCTCTGGCCCGACCGAGATAAGTTTGGACTTGCACGGCAACCATTAGGCCATTTTCGCATGAAAACAGCACGAAAAGGCCTCCGCCGCAGCGGAGGCCCCATCCTGCTAACCCTGCAATCCAGCCGCCGGCTACTTGGCCGCTGCCGCTGCCACAGCCTCATCGGACTTGGCATACTTCCGGCGGAAGCGTTCCACGCGCCCCGCTGTATCCACCAGCCGCTGTTTGCCTGTAAAGAACGGGTGGCAAGCCGAGCAGATTTCCACGTGAATGTCGCCCTTGTGGGTCGACCGGGTCTCGAAATGGTTCCCGCAGGCGCATTTCACCTGCACCGCGGCGTAATTGGGATGAATCTTTTCCTTGGGCATCTCTGGAGACAGACCTTTCCTGCAATCGTTCTCTACCATTGTAGGGGGATTTGCCCCGTTTAGCAATTGCCGCTCCTGCTTGGCAATTGCCGCCCCGCCCAGCCGCTCACTGCGAAACCCCGCGCAGCCGCCGCCAGGCCCCAATCGTCCTTATGGCTGTAGCCAGAGCAAGCAGGGCGAAGAATACCTCCCATCCCCGGCGCGATGAGGCAGGAACCGATGGCCGCGCCAGGAAATGCTCGGCACACACCAGCGCAACCGCAAGCAAGCCGCAGCGCGAAAGCTGCCTGTGCCAGTCCTTCACCGCCAAACCCCGCTCGACCTCCATCCAGCCACCCCTACCTACTGACAACTGACCACTGTTCACTGTTCACTGACCACTGTTCACTGGTCCTTCAGCGCCTTCTCAATCCCCGCCTCCACCAGCGGCGCCATCACCACATACCCGGCCGGTAGCGGATGCACTCCATCCTTGCTTAGCGCTGGCGGAAGCCCGTCCCGCTCGTCCTTCATCGCCGAGTGGTAATCCACATACACATACCCCTTCTCCGCCGCGTACGCCTTCATCCACGCATTCAGCGCCACCACCTTCGGCGCGGGCATCAGCCCCGGTTTCCACGGAAAATCGTACGCCGGCAGCACCGAGCACAGCACCACCCGGATATGATTCGCCGCCGCCAGGTCCGCCATCGACGCCAGGTTGTCCTCGCTCTGTTCCAGCGTCATCGGCCCGGTATTGCCGGCAATGTCGTTGGTCCCGGCCAGAATCACCACCACCTTCGGCTGCAGCTCAACCACATCCTGCCTGAAGCGCAGCACCATTTGCGGCGATGTCTGCCCGCTGATGCCCCGGTTGATGTACGGCTTGTCCGCGAACACCCCTCCCGGCTCGCTGAAGTGCCAGCCCTCGGTAATCGAGTCGCCCATGAAAACCACCCGGTTCTCGCCGGCCGCCGGAGCGCCCAGTTTCACATCCTCCTCCTTGAACCGCCCCAGCCACGGCCAGTCGTTCTTCATCTGCTCGTCGTGGATCTTCATGTAAGCCGCAATCTGCTCGGCGGTGGGTCTGGCCTGCGCCGCCGGTTGCGTTGTCGCCGCCGGTGCCGCGGCCCCGCTGTTTTGCGCCTGCGCCACCGGCGCCGTCAACATGCAGAAAAAACCAATCGTCCCCACCGCGGCACGCAGAAATACTCGATTCATTGAGGGATCTCCATCCTTTGCGGGCGCCTCAATCCATGGCCCGCATCCGGTTCCGATTGTAGGCAATTCAGCCGTGGAATGGCCAAGCTTTTTCCACATCCGGTCCCCAGCCCTCCACCGCGCTCCCTCGCCGCCCCGTGCGCTACGCTGGGAGAGATGAGTCAGTGCGCAATCTGTGGCGGAGTCGGCCTTGTCCGCGTTCTCAACGACGCGGGCCTTTGGGTCTCCCGTGCCTGCGAGTGCCAGCAGATGGAGCGCGAAGAGCGCCGTCTCGCCGCCGCCCACATCCCCGAGCGCTACCGTCTCTGTACCCTCGACGGCTATGTAACCGATTTTTCCGGCGTTGACCAATCGCAAAGGGATGCCCTCGTCACGGCCCGCATGTTTGTCAGGGACTACCCTGCGGGAACTGACGGCAGGGGGTTGCTCTTCACCGGAACCATCGGCGTTGGCAAGACTCACCTTGCCGTGGGCACCCTCAAGCGTCTCGTGCGCGAGAAATCCGTCAAAGGCCTATTCTGCGATTACCGCGAGCTGCTCAAGAGCATCCAGAACAGCTACAACCCCCAGGTCCATACCACTGAACTTGAACTCCTCAAGCCCGTCTTCGCCGCCGAGGTCCTTATGCTCGACGACCTCGGTGCCCAAAAGCCCACCGAGTGGATGTGGGATACGGTGGCCCTCATTCTCAATACCCGCTACAACAATCGGCAAACCACCATCATCACCACCAACTACCCCGACCTTCCCGCTGGCGGCGGCTTCAAGGTCGATGAGGAAGGCAAAGTCCCCGCAAGAGGCGAAGACACCCTTGGCGACCGGATCGGCGACCGCATGCGATCCCGCCTTGCCGAGTTGTGCATCCCCGTCAAGATGGCCGGCCCAGACTATCGCCAGCAGAAACGCTGGGGCAGACGATCCTGAAAACTAGCCTTTGACGCGCCACAAAAGCCGGGTGCCCCAGGTCTGGATTTTCAGACCTGGGATACCACACCCCGCTCTCCCTCCTTGTAGCGATGCTCTCCCTATACACCAACTGGAGAACCGCTATAAGTGACGCCAAGCCCTTGCCTGCAGACTGTCCCAATTCAAGACAGTCCAAAGCACAAAATCCACCTGCCACAGGCTCCGATGCATCGTTTCGATACAATCCCGCCTCAAAACACCCACAGGCTGGTCAACACCATCAGAATCGCCGCCACCGTCATCGCCTGGTACACCAGGTCTTCCGGCTGGCGCGATGAGTCGATCCTGCTTGAGACCGCGGGCAGGGAAGCAGATGCGGATTGGGGGGAGGGCTGCATCGTAAACTGCCTTTCTCTGCCTTCCGGCAGAACTACGGAATCGATAACCGGGCGGTTCCCTGGGCGCTCGAAACCTTAGACGCCGCTGATTTGCCGGGGATGCCCATCCAAAGAGGTATTTCCAAGCAAAATTCTCATCTCACTTTGCCTATCGGCCAATAGCCTGAAAGCTTGCTCTCAATCACCAGAACGGGGTAGCCCGGAATATTCCTTCCGTAACGGGTGTAAAATCTCGCTGGTGAGTCCAAGCTCCGGAGATTCTTATGGCAGACGCCGATCGGAAACAGCAACCGCAACTTGTCCCGTCCTCCAACGAAGAACGCAACTGGCTCCCTCTGGCCATCGCCGCCGCCGTGGTTCTGGTCCTCGCCGCGGTTCTCGTCCTGGTCCTCGAACACGGCAAGCCCACCGCCAAGGTCACGCCCATCTCCGCCGCTCCTGACCCCTACGCGGCCAGCCTCCCGCTTACCCGTCTGGCTATGAGCGAATCCGCCAACCTCGCCGGCGGCAAGGTCACCTATCTCGACGGCCACATTGCCAACCAGGGCAACCGCACCGTCACCTCCATCGCCGTCCAGGTGCTCTTTCGCAATGCCGCCCACGAAGTGGCGCAGAACGAAACCCAGCCCCTCAAGCTCATCCGCATGAGCCAACCCTATATCGATATCGAGCCGGTCTCCGCCGCCCCGCTCAAACCCGGCGACGAGCACGACTTCCGCCTCATCTTCGACGCGGTCTCCCCCGACTGGGACGGCGCTTACCCGGACCTGCGCATCGTGCGCGTCGAGTCGAAATAGCCGACTTTACCCGGTAAAAACTACAAGCACCGGAAAAAATTACACGCATTGCCGCCGGCAACCGGGACGAACTAATCCCCATCCATGCGTTATTTCCAAATTAAATGACGTGAAATCAACAAGATAAATAATCGGTCAATGAAACCGGCGATTTGGCAGAGGCATTGCAATCCTGGAAGACGATCCTCCTTCATCGCGTGCCGCGTGTGCGGTTTGCGGCGATGGAAAACAGTTTGGCGGCCCAGGCAGCACCGTCACCCCATGGCGATGCTGCACTGACTGGTGCGGAGCGGCCCTGACGCAGCTCCTCCACCCCCAACGGCTCCACTCCGCCCCCGGCTACCCAGCCGGAAGGCCGCCAAAAAACCTCTCGTAAAGCGAGAGAACCAAGGCAACTTGGCCCCCGTCGAAAACGGGGGCCGTTTTTTCGCCTCCAACTTGCCATTGCCCTCCCTTGCAATTGTTTCCATCTCCGCTCTTCCCGTTCCCGCCGTCATGCTCCCCGTGGCTGCACGTATCTCCTCCCCGCCCTCGCCTTCAAGCCGGCAGCCCCGGCCCGGTAAAATCATCTCTATATGGAACCAATCATCCCCGACCCCTCCGCGAATTCCACTTCCGAGATCATTTTGGACGGCAGCCGTTTTGTCCGCGCCTGCCTGCGCCGCCCCGTGGATCGCACCCCCGTCTGGTTCCTGCGCCAGGCCGGCCGCTACATGCAGGAGTATCGCGACGTCCGCAAGCACCACACCCTGGTCGAAATCTGCAAGCAGCCCGAGATCGCCGCCGAGGTCACCATCACCGCCGCGGAAAAGCTCGGCGTCGACGCCGCCATCATCTTTGCCGACCTCCTGCTGCCCCTCGAACCCATGGGCCTGCCCTTCGAGTTCCAGGCCGGCGAAGGTCCCGTCGTCCATCACCCCGTCCGCACCGCCGAAGATGTCCGCGCCCTCCGCACCGACCGCGCCGACGACCTCGCCTACGTCGCCCGCGCCATTGAGAAAGTCGCCGCCCACTTCCGCAATCGTCTCGGCATCATCGGCTTCTGCGGTGCGCCCTACACCCTCGCCAGCTACATGATCGAGGGCGGAGGCTCCCGGAACTACATCCACACCAAGCAGATGATGTACTCCGATCCCTTGTCCTGGCGCCTGCTCCTCGACAAGCTCGTCAAGGTCCTCGAACACTATTGCCGCCTCCAGGTCCAGGCCGGTGCTGACGTCATCCAAATCTTCGACAGTTGGGTCGGCTCGCTCGGCCTTGCCGACTATCGCGACTACGCCTTTGAAGCCTCCATGCGCCTCGTCCGCTCCGTCCAGCGGATGGGCGTACCCGTCATTTACTTTGGCGTTGAGACCGCCGGCCTGCTCACTCAGATGGCCGCCACCGGCGCCGACGTCGTCGGCCTCGACTGGCGTCAGCCCCTCGACGAAGGCTGGCGCGCCGTTGGCCACGCCCATGCCGTGCAAGGCAACCTCGATCCCATCACCCTCTTCGCGCCCCTTGAGATTCTCGAATTGCGCGTCAAAGAAATCCTCCGTGCCGCCCAGGGACGTCCCGGCCACATCTTTAACCTCGGTCACGGCATCGTGCCCACGACGCCGGTCGAAAACGTCCAGGCCGTCGTTCGCATGGTCAAGGAATTCCGCCTGGAGCCGGCCCATGGGTAAACAAGCCGTTCTCCTCTTAGCCCACGGCACTCCCGAAACCGTCGACCAGATCCCCCCATACCTGCGCAACGTCACCAGCGGCCGTCCGCTGCCGCAAGCGGTCGTTGAAGAAATCCAGCACCGCTACAGCCTCATCGGCAAGAGCCCGCTCACTGAAATCACCATCCAGCAGGCGCGCCTCGTTGAAGCCGAACTGGCTTCTTCCGGCCACCCCGTCCCCGTCTACGTCGGCATGAGAAACTGGCGTCCCTACATCCCCGAAGTCGTCCGCCAGATGCGCGCCGACGGCGTGGAAGAGATCGCCGTCCTCTGCCTTGCTCCGCAAAACTCCCGCACCAGCGTCGGCCTCTATCGCCGCGCCGTCGAGGCGGAAGGCGCCGGCCTCCGCATCGACTTCACGGAAGGCTGGGCCCACCATCCGCTGCTCATCCAGGCCTTTGCCGAGCGGCTGCGCCCAGCCTTCAACAAGCTCACCGCCGAGGCCGGCACTCCCGTGCCCGTGCTGTTCACCGCCCACAGCGTCCCTTGCCGCACCATTCAAGCCCCAGCCGCCGAGGATGCCCAGCCCCGCCTCTGGCCCGGCGCCGCCGCCGATCCATACGCCGAAGAAGCCAAGCGCACCGCCGCCCTGGTTGCCGCTCTTGTTCCAGAGATCCCCCGCTGGCTCTTCGCCTTCCAGAGCCAGGGCGCCAGCGGAGGCCCGTGGATCGGCCCCACCGTCGAACAGACCCTTAGCGCCCTTGCCGCCGAAGGCGTCCGCAATCTCATCCTTCAGCCCATAGGCTTCCTCTGCGACCACGTGGAGATTCTCTACGACGTCGACATCCTCTTTCGCGGCTACGCCCGCAAGCTGGGCATCCGCATCGAGCGCCCCGAATCCCTCAACGCTTCCGTCACCCTTGCCAAAGCGGTTGCGGACCTCGCGTCGATGGGATTGGCGCGGCTCGACGAAAAGCCAGCTACTGAAGGCAATAAATAACTGAATTCATGCTGGTTACGATGGGTCCCATTCTCAGTTGGAAATTCCCGCCACGAGGTCGCACTTTTCGTGTAAGCTAATTTTTTGGCTGTGATTCGCCATTTGAGATCAACATCCAGTGGATTAATAGGTCGTGGAGACTGGATCTTCGAGGCCCCCCCGCTTCGATCGATGCTGGGGATTCGCCTATGCAGACAAATCCGTCGAAACTCCGTGCCAAGGATGGCGTCCTGCGCTGTCCCATCTGCGGCTGTTCTTGCCTCCACCGCATCCGTCGAGCGGGCTTTGCGCAAAGAACCTTCCTGGCGCTGTTTGGCTACTATCCGTGGGAATGCGCCCAGTGCAAGGAACGGTTTCTCATCAAAAAGCGCTACGGCCACATTGGTTCGCACCATCCGGCATCCCTGGACTGACGCGGCCCTCCTGCATCCCGAACCGCCCGGCTCTCCGCGCCGCGGGCGTTGAGATCGCCGCCCTAAAACCGGAAAATGTTTTTGGCAAGGAACAGCACGTTCGCCGGCCGCTCGGCCAGACGCCGCATGAAGTACGGGTACCACTCATGCCCAAACGGTATATACACGCGCACCTTGTAGCCTTCCCGCACCAGCCTCCGCTGCAGATCGCGCCGCACCCCATACAACATCTGAAACTCGAACCGGCCGCGGTCGATCCCGTGCTGGCTGGCAGAGCTCGTGGCTGCGTTGATCATGGTCTCATCGTGCGTGGCCAGCCCGTGATAGAAGCCGCTCTCCAGCAGCATGCAGCTCAGGCGAATGAAGTTTGAATCCACATCCGCCTTGCGCGGATACGCCACCTCGGCCGGCTCTTTGTAAGCGCCCTTGCACAGCCGCACGCGGATGCCGTCGGCCATCAATTGCTCGATGTCCGCCTGCGACCGGTACAGATACGACTGGATCACGATCCCGATCGCTCCCCGCAATTCGGGCCGCGCATGCAGCCGCCGCACAATGTCCAGCGTCACTTGCGTCAGGCTCGAGTCCTCCATGTCGATGCGCACAAAGTTCTTCGTCGCGGCGGCATGACGGGCCAGGCTCTCGGCAATCTGCTCCGCCAGCGCCGGCGATAGCTCCAGCCCCATCTGCGTCAGTTTCACGCTGATGTTCGCGTTCAGCTTGCGCTCTGAGATCGAGTCAAGCAGTTGGTGATACACTTCCGCCGCCCGGTGGGCTTCGTGCTCCTGGGTCACGCTCTCGCCCAGCGAGTCAAGCGTTACCGCCATGCCCTGCTTGTTCACGGCCTCGGCCACGCGCAATGCGTCCCCGATCTCCATCCCCGCCACAAACCGCGAGCTGAGCCGGACGCCAATGCTGGAGTGTTCGCTGAAACGGCGCAAAAATCGATTGCGTGACAGTGCGATGAATGCGGAACGAAGAAGAGGCATGGGTCAATCCCCTCGGCCAGGGGCTTTGTATTTTTCGCCCATTTGCCGAACAGATATTCTCGCACATCCGGGCTGGCTCTGCGCGATTTCCAGCCCCGGGAATCCAGCCTTCAGTGACCCGCCAGCCTGTATCCAGCTTTCAAGCACCCTGGCGCGCTTTCAAGGACGCTGGTGCGGATAGGTAAAGAACCCATACGTCCGCCCGTTCAGGCAATAAATCGCGCTGCCGTGGGCTGGCAGAGTCAACTCAAGAGTTTCCGACTTCTTCAGCGTCTTCTTCTCCCAAAGATCGCGCGGCGCAAAGGAGCCGTAGAACCCGAGAGCGCGCCATGGCGTCTTGAGCGTGACAGGCTTGTCGTCCAGATTGAAAAAGGCGAGGTAGGTCGCGGTCTTCTCCGCGCCCGCAATGTCCGCTTGCCATACCCGCACATTCTCAAACCCCGGCGGAAGGTTCTTCACCGGATGGCTCTGTTGCGCCAGTTGGTCAACCTCCAGCACTTCCCTGTTCGTCAGCAGCGACCGCATGAAATCATCCAGCTTCGTCAGGTTCGCTCCCAGAATCAACGGCGAGCGCGAAACCGCCCACAGCGTAAACTCCGTCCGCTGCTCGTCCCGCGTCTCCCGCGACTCACGCGGCTTGCCCTCGCCCGGATGCGGCGTCAGAGACCCCAGCGGCAGCATGTCCTCGTCCGGCCAGGCCCCCGCCTTCACATACGGCGCCCACTTCTCCAGCCGGTCAAATGCGTCCCGCAGCCCAAAGGGAAACTCCCCCGCGCCCGCCTCGTGCTTGAACGTCCATCCATCCCAGTGGTCGTCGGAGATCCGCCAAAGCTGCGCGTACTGGGCCACTTCCCCGGCGTTTTCCACCGCCGTCGGCCCCGGCGAAAGACTCAGCACAATCGGCCGTCCCGTCTTCCTGATCGCCGCCGCTATCTGCTTGATCTCGGTGATCCGGTACGGCCGGTCGCTGATGCAGTCCACCTTGATGTAGTCCAGACCCCATCCCGCATACAGCTTCAGCATCGAATCGTAGTAAGCCTGCCCCGCCGCGTTGTCTTGTATGCCCCAGTTGCCCTCGTCCCACGGGCACGGGCTCCCCTTGTCCGCCGCATCCGCGGCATGAAAGCTGCTTCCCGCAATCGGCAGGTTCTGCTCCACCACCTGCCGCGGGATGCCCCGCACAATGTGGATGCCGAACTTCAACCCCTGTGCATGAACCCAATCGGTAAGCGGCTTGAATCCCGCCCCGCCCGCCGCCGACGGAAACCGGCTGGCCACCGGAATCAGCAGGCCGTTCCCGTCCCAAAGATACTTTCTCTTATCGATGCTGTCGGCAAAGGGGTCTGCCATGTACCACCCTTCGTCGATCACCGCATACTGCCAGCCATACTGCTTCATCCCCGCCAGCACCGCGGCGTTGGCCTTGTAATCGGCTTCGTCGATGGTCAACCCGTAGGCGTCCCAGCTATTCCATCCCATCGGCGGCCCCATCGCCAGTGTGGAGGCGGGACTCTGGGCGTGGGTCACGATTGCGGCAGACAGCATGGCGGCAACGAATGCGGCGAAAAACTTCGTACGGCTTGACATGGGTAAATCGTATACCACAACCGCCGCAACCTCCGCTCGGCGCTCCGTTGCCTGCGCTAGGCCGGGCTTTCCCCCGAGGCAATCACAAACCGATTCCGGCCCGCCTGTTTCGCCCGGTACAGCGCCGTGTCGGCCAGCCTCAGAAGCGAAGAGAATTCCTGCGCGTGCCCCTCATCGGCAGCCATCCCGGTGCTCACCGTAATCGGAATCGCCTCGTCTTCGTACTTGAATCCCAGATCTGCAAAGCTCTTCTGGACGCGCTCCATCACCACCTGCGCCTGCTCGCGCCCGGCCCTCGGCAAAAGCGCGCAGAACTCGTCGCCCCCCCACCGGCAGAGAAAATCCTCATCGCGCAAACTGCGCCTCATCGCCGCCGCCGCGGCAACAAGCACCGCGTCCCCCGCCGCGTGCCCGTGCGCGTCGTTGATCTCTTTCAAATGGTCGATGTCGAACACCAGCAGGGAAACTCCCAGCCCCGTTCGCGTCGCTCCCGAAAGCTCACGGAAGGCAATGTCCTCGAATGCCCGCCGGTTGTAGAGATCGGTCAGCGGATCGCGCATGGCTTTCACCACCAGATCCCGGTTCAATCGCTCTGAAACCATCAGGATGAACAGCGGAAAAACCACTCCCTCGATCACAATTGCTGCCGCATTGTCGATCAGCGTCCGCGAGCTGTTGAAGTTGTATTCCACGCTGAATCGCCCCCTTCGCATGTCGTCGAAGGCCACCGCGCCCGTCACCACCCCCATCGCCGTATAAGCCATGGCCGCCAGCGTGTCCACGAAGGTCCTGCGGCCCTCCTCCGCGCGCCACAGCGTCCCCGCGATCAGCAGCAGCATGGCCAGGGAAATGGCGTTCACCAGAATCAGTTGTATGGTGATGTTCCGCTCCACAAAAGCAAACCATGCGCAGACGGCAAACGTCAGAATCGATGGCAAGCTGACCCAGGCTGCCGGCGCGGGCCGCCGCTTCAGTGCGCACACTGCCATGTACTCCAGGCCAAGGCACATCGTAACCAGCGTGCTGCTGACCACATCGAATACAAATCGCCCCGCCCAAGCGCCCCCGCACCGGGCAAGGAATGAAGCTCCAAGGCACAGGTTCGCGGCGCCAAGAAACTCCAGCGTCCGGCGCAGGTAGTCTGGATATCCCCTTCTCACCAGCAGCATCAGCAAGCCAAATCCGCCCGCGCAAAATGCTCCCGTCAGCCAGAAAGGCCGAACATCGAATGTCATTCGTTCCTGACCTCTCTCCAGGGCCTCACTTCAACCGGTAGTGCCATCCCTGCAGGCCAACCACCGTGCAAACACCGTCAACCGGGAGGAACCTCTCTGCAATCTCCATCCGGCGTCTATTCGCCCGGAGTATACCATTCTGCAACCTGGAAAGTATGGGCAAATCCCCGCAGCCAATCCTCAATCGCCAGCCTGTGCCCCACTCCTTCATCGCCCTCGCCTGCGCCGCCCCGCGCCCATCCGCCCTGCCCGCTCGCCCTTTACGATAAGCTGGTGCGGAGGTCTTCTCCATGCATCTTCGGGCCTGGCGTCGCGCGTCGCTTGCATCCATCGCACTGGCTCTCGCCATCGGCCTGCCGGCCCAGCCCGCGCCTTCCCCGGCGTCGCTCGATCCCGCCCTCCCGCTCGTCCACATCGACCATGGCCCCAACTCCCCCGCCGCGCAAAAGGCCCACTATGTCGTTCTGGTCTCCCTCGACGGCTTTCGCTTCGACTACGCCCAGCGCGGCCACGCCGCCAACCTGCTGGCCCTCGGCAGCCAGGGCGTCTGCGCGCCGGACGGCATTTACCCCAGCTATCCCTCGGTCACCTTTCCCAACCACCTCTCCATCGTCACCGGCCTCTATCCCGAGCACCACGGCATTGTGGCCAACACCTTCTACGATCCGGCGCGCCAGGCCCGCTACTCCAGCTCCGACCCCCAGGCCGTCAACGATGGTTCCTGGTACTCCGGCGTTCCCCTCTGGAGCCTCGCCGAAAGCCAGGGCATGCGCTCGGCAGTCCTGTTCTGGCCCGGCTCCGAAGCCAAAATCGCCGGCTTCCAACCCACCTGGTTCGCGCAATTCTCGTCCTACACTCAAGCCTCTGCCCCCGTCCAGCAAGCCCGCATCCGCAACGCCCTCGCCCTGCTCAAGCTCCCCGCGGCCCAGCGTCCCCACTTCATCGCCATCTATTACTCCGAGCCCGACCACCAGGGCCACCAGTTCGGCCCGGACGCCCCTGAAACCCGCGCCGCCGTCCTCGCCATGGACGCCCAGATCGGCAAGCTCAAAGCCGCTCTCGACTCCACCGGCCTGCCCATCGACCTCGTCGTCGTCAGCGATCACGGCATGGCCAAAGTCGAAGGCGGCTGGATCACCCTCGACCAGTTCGCCGACCTCGCTGGCTTTGAGACCGCCGGCGCATTGCTCTACGGCAGCACGGAAGCCGATCGCGCCCGCGTCTACAACCAGCTCAAAAAAGCCTCGTCCCAGTTTGTCGTCTACCGCCGCAAAGACCTTCCCGCCGCCCTCAACTTCAGCCAAAATCCCCGCGCGGGCGATCCCGTCGTCGTGGCCACCGGACCCTACGCCATCCGCGCCCATGCCCCGCCTGCCGGCGCGCCCGATCCGCCGCCCAGCGTGGGCATGCACGGCTTCGATCCCCGCAAGCTGCCCCAGATGAAAGCCATCTTCTTCGCCGCCGGGCCTGACATCCATCACAGCAAAACCGTGGCGCCATTTGATAATGTCAACCTGTACCCGTGGCTCGCCCACCTGCTCTCGTTGCAGGCGCCCAAAACCGATGGCAGCCTCAACATCCTGGCGGGAACCCTCCGTGACAACGGCCAGGAAAATAGTGCGGACGCACGAATTCAAGGAGTAAGCGAACAATGACTCTAGTTCTGGGAATTGACGGCGGTGGCACCCGTACCCGCGCATCCATCCTGCAGGATGACCGCGTTCTGGCTCATGTTGAAGGCGGTTCCATCAAGCGGTTGCGCGTCGGCCAGGAGGTCGCCGATCAGAATCTCCGCTCCATGCTCAAAGAGGCATTCTCGACGGCCGGCGTCTCCCGCGTCGATGCGGCCTGCGCCGGCATGGCCAGCTCCACCCTCCCCGGTGTCAAAGAATGGCTCAACGGAACCATGAAAGAGTTCGGCGCAGCGCGCACTGAGGTCGTCGGCGACGAGGTCATCGCCCTCGATGCTGCATTCAAGGGAGGCCCCGGCATCCTCCAGATTGCCGGAACCGGTTCCAACACCATCGGCCGCATGCCCGATGGCAGCCGCGAGTGTGCCGGAGGCTGGAGTTCGCGCCTCGGCGACGAGGGCTCCGGCTACTGGATCGGCCTTCACTCCGTCCGCCGCGCGCTCCACGCCTACGATCGCGAGCAGCCCTGCGGAATCCTCCAGAAAGTCGGCGAAATCTGGGGCACCAAGGGCATGGACCAACTGATCGATCTCGGCAATGACACGCCCGGTCCCGATTTTGCCGCGCTCGCTCCGGCCATCAACGATCTTGCCGAAGCCGGCGACGCGGTTGCCCGCGGCGTCATGAACCAGGCCGCGGCCGACCTCGTCGCCTTTGTCCTGCTGGTCCGCGACAAGCTCCGCCGCAAGCACGGCCTCGTCGAAGAAGTCCCCGTGGTCTGGATCGGCAGCATCATCGGCAAGGCCCGCATCGTGCGCGAAGCCTTTTTCGCCGGACTCCACGCCGCCGCGCCCAACATGCCCATCGGCCAGGAAGAAGTCGTCGGCATCAACGGCGCCCTCTGGCGCGCCCAGCAGCTAGCCAAACAGTAACCGGACCGCCGGTCTGCGCAGAACCCCGCACTCCGTCCGGGTCCCGCAAATCCTGGTATCCAACCTTTCAATTCACCACAGAAGCTGGGTGCCCCATCCTTTCGCAGTCTCATCGCGAAAGGGTGGGATACCACAGACCTTGGCTATCCCATCTTTCAACTCACCGCCAACCCAAATCCCGGCAAGAATCCGCCGAAGGTTCCGCCTTCAGCCCGCGCGTCAGCCGCCAAACACTTTCTTCCCCTTCACAAACGAAGCCACCAGCCCGCCTCGCCCATCCAGGGCCACAAGGTTGGCCTCCGCGCCCACCCGCAGCGACCCCGCTTCATCGCCCAGCCCCGTCATCGCCGCCGGATTCGCCGTCGCCAGCCGCAGCGCCTCCACCAACCCCGCGCCCGTAAACTCCATGCAATTCCTCAGCGCCAGATCCATCGTCAGCACGCTCCCGGCCAGCACATTCCCCGGCAACGTCACCTTCCCATGGGCCAACTGCACGTTCTGGCCGCCCAGTTGATACTCCCCGTCCGGCATGCCCGTCGCGCTCATCGCGTCCGTAATCAGGATCGCCCGCCCTGGCCCCTTGGCCCGCCACCAAAGCTTCACCATCTCCGGCGCCGTATGAATCCCATCGCAGATCAGCTCGGCAAACAGGGCGTCGTCGGTCAACACCGTGCCCAGGATGCCCAGCTCGTGGTGGTCCAGCGGCCGCATCGCGTTATACGTATGCGTAGCGCTCACCGCGCCCGCGGCAATCACCGCCCGCGTCTCCGCTGCTTTTGCATTCGAGTGCCCCACCGAGATCCGCACCCCGCGCCCCGTCGCATGAGCGGCCAGCTCCACCGCCCCCGGCAACTCCGGCGCCAGCGTCATCAGCCGCACCTTGCCCTTAGCAGCCTCATACAGCCGGTCAAAGGTAGCAATGTTGGGTTCCAGCAGATACTCCGGCGGGTGCGCCCCCCGCTTCGCGTGAGATAAGAACGGGCCTTCCAAATGAATGCCCAGTAGCCGCGCCTCGCCCTCGCCCGCCCCGAGCGCCAGCAGCCTCGCCAACCCCTCCAGCGACCGCAGCGTCGCATCCAGCGGCGCCGTCACCGTCGTCGCCAGGTACGCGCCCGTTCCATGCGCCGCCAGGAATCCGCCGATCGCGCGCAGAGCCTCGGGCGTAGCTTCCATCACGTCGTGCCCGGCCGCCCCATGCGTGTGTACATCCAGAAACGCCGGCCCCAGCGTCGCGCCTTTGAACTCCTCCACCCGCGCCCCGGCCGGAATCTCGCTCTCATCCCGCGCGCCCATCCACGCAATGCGGCCGTCCTCGATCGCCACCACCGGCTCATCCACCAGCCGCGTTCCATCCCAAAGCCGCTCCGCCCTGATCGTTGTGCACATACCGTAAATTATCGCAGCACACTCCGCGCCTTGGGTCCCGCTCAGTGCACCAGGCTCGCCCGTTCCGCCCCGCGCCCGCCCTCCTGCACAGCCTTCAGCGCCGCCTTTGTAGCCGCAATCTCCGCCCGGCAAGCCGTCAGTTGCGCCGAAAGGTGAGCAAACTGCGAATCCAGATGCAGCCGCAACTCCTCGATCGCTTCCTCAAGCCGATCGTTGGCGGCAATCTGTTCCCTCTGGCTGCTCTGCGCAGCCTTCAGGTTGGGCAAAATCACGTCACACAGCAACCGCGTCACGGCATCCATCGGCTCATTCATGAGCAAATTCTAAGTTCAATCCTGAAATTCCGCCTGATTACGGCCGCCCCCGCGCCGGTAACGCGTGCTGTCCAAAATCGATACACTCCGCCATTCTTGTAACCCTCGCGTGAAGCAAAGATGCCCCCAACTTTGCTAAGGTTTTCGCATGCAGACCAAGGCCCTCTTCACGGTCGCCACCCTCACCCTCGTCTTCACCGCCGCCGCACAGACCCCGGCCCAGCAGATCGACCTGCCCACCAGCAAGCAGTTGATCGGCGAAATCCCCGGCCATCCCCAGCGCCTCAACAGCCTGCCCATGTCCATGGCCGTCTCGCCCGATGGCCGCTACGTCGTCACCGTCAACGCCGGCTTCGGCGTCTTCGAGTCAAACTACGACCAGTCCCTCGCCGTCCTCGACACCCAAACCGGCGCGCTCGCC